>LLBY010001195.1_pt2 | contig 10997 bp, 28 predicted proteins | sample 1489401 | NCBI WGS metagenome assembly LLBY01 (sample SAMN04092656, study PRJNA295927) | soil metagenome | biome: Soil prokaryotic community; feature: Bulk soil; isolation source: soil from tomato rhizosphere | host: tomato cultivar Hawaii 7996 | place: South Korea | collected 2011-11-01 | reverse complement strand
CGGAAGCGCGCTGAAGAGGTGGTGAACGGCTACGTTCAGCAAGGACTAAAGCGGGTCAAGGCTCCGCGCCAGGTCTACCAGGTAACGTGTGGTCACTGCAAGGGGTACAAGACCATGAGCAACGGGAAGCCGTGCCTCAACTGTGGGGGCTTTGGCAAGATCCTCCGGGGCTAAGCTATACTGGGGGCCGGGCCTTCGGGCCCGGTTCCCACGACGATAGGACAAACGATGCGAAGGAAGAAGGACCCTCAGACCCAACCCGCTGACCCCGCGAAGTTCTGGCCTGTGCCAGGGGTGGACGGGGAACCTTACCCGCCCCTAGTCCAGGAAGCCTTGGACCTGGTGGAGAAGGAGACTCTACGCCGCAAGCGTGCGTCGTGCTCCCACACGGACCGGATGTTCATAACCGGGACTAGGAACGACTATTACGGGCCACGGCTCAAATACCGGCGTGCTTGCCGGGACTGTCACCTGGTGGTGGAGTGCGAACACCCGGAAGAGGCTCAGCGCCGTGAACGTGTGCGGTACCACAGCCCCGGAAACTTTGTAGAGTTCCTGGAATGCCGATGCGGAGAGACAATCGCGAAGCGTCACCAGCCGACAAAGCCTAAGCGCCAGACCGGCACGGCTTGGCTGAAGACCGAGGAACAGGAACGCCGAGAAGCGCGGACCGATCGCATGGTGTCCCGTCAGCTTAAACGAGCCTCTGACGCCATACCGGTCATGCTGAAACTGGACCACGATCCCGGTACGAAGCCAGGAGCCGTGGAACGAGCCATGTTGCGATCTATAGAGATGGACCTCCAGGAACGTCTACGCGAAACCCGCTGGACCCGTTCATACCAACAAGGCGCAATGGCTCGCAGTGCGGACAATTACGTCATACGAAACGCAAAGGGAGAAATACAGTACACATGGACGGAAACGGACTAGAACCAGAGGCGTACCAGCTAGACCCCGCCACGGAGCTGTCCTTCATGAAGGCTCAGCTAGAGGTCATGACCAAGGCGCTGGAAGAGGGGGACCTCTCGGACGGGGCTCACACCCATAACGAGCTGTACCGCCACCGCATGTGGCTCACCATTCACGCCATTGAGGCGTGGAAGTGGTGGGACGGATTTGAAGCGGTCAAGTCACGCAAGCACGCGGACGGGGAGCTGTGCTTCGGCGGAGGGTGGTTCATCGTAATGGTGAAGCTCCCCGCCGGGTGGATCTCCTACCACTACGAAGACCAGTACTGGGATCTGTTCACAGTTCCCGAAGCGGAGCTTCCGCCGGAGTATGACGGACACACGGCTGATGATGTGGTGGACCGTATGCGCCTGTCAGTAGGGCAGGTCAAGCTTGCCAACGTGGGCCAGCGCCTCGGGCGTCCCAAGTTCGCGGAACTGGAGGAGCGCATCAAGACACTGACCGAGGACGTGAGCTGGACCTTGAGCGAACTGGGTCACGACCACTGGCAGAACTGTGAAACCACCGCTGAAGACTGCTACCAGTGCGCCGGATACCTGGCGCTGAAGGAGAAGTACGGCAATGCCTGAGCTGAACGCTTACAAGGGCAACTCCACGCACGGAACGGAGGGAATCCACCTCGGTTACTGGGACAAAGAGAACAAGCGTCTCGTGATCCTGTGCGGGCTGTCCACGGAGAACAAGCGGCAATGCCGCTGTATGCCGTGGTGGCCGGTCCCGGACACGAAGCTGACGTGCCGGGAGTGCTACGACAAGGGGAAGGCGATGCACGATGCGTCCGAAGGATGAAGACATTGCCTACGGGATCGAAATCCAGGGCGTCTATGACGGAGTAGCCGTCTGGGTGCTGAATGACGGAACCATGGTCAACCGCTTTGCCGATGAACCTGGATACGAGCGGAGGGCCGCCCGGATTCAGGATTACATCGACTTCAACACGAGCGCTGAGAAGAGGAACAAGGATGGGCAAGCCTAAGACGTATCAGGCTCCGTTCGACGCTAAGGGGAATCTCCTCCACTACCCCATCACCAGGTACCGGTTCGACCGGAACACTGGGGAGCGGACCGAGGAGGGGCCGGAATGGCGTCCTGTGGAGCCGTTCGCCAAGACCCTGCAATACACCGGCTTCGCCCGGGGCTACAGCGCCGCATACTTCCTGTGGAAGGATGCGGACGGACACACGTACCCCATGTTCCTGACGGACATGGACGCGGTACTGAAGACCGGGCTATCCGCCACCGCGCTGATAGGTCTGTGGATCGTCTGCAAGCGCGGACAGAACTATGGCATCCGGCTCGTCAACGACAAGGACTGACCATGGGCAAGGTGATCGTCTACCACCGTGCACATGGCTGCGACACAGGGTGTTGCGGCCACGTCGTCAGAATCCAGAACGACGACGGGACGAAGGCAGAGGAGCGGTTCACCTTTGCTCACCCCGCCTTTGAGACGGCCCGGGAGTTCGCTGAAGCCGCCATCAAGGAGGAGTTCGGCGCAGAACACCTGGAAGACCTCGCGTGGGAGGAATGCGAAATCATCGATGACTGAACCACGCGACCCCATCAATATCAACCGAAAGGGGAAGAATATGAAGAATCCGTTCCACAACCCTGATCCCAAGCCCACGACCAACGTGGCATCACGTGAGCGTGCCGCGAAGCGGGACGCGGGCCGGGACATCCGCAAGGATGAGGCCACGATGTACAACGACGTGCGAAAGTGGGTCAAAGACCAGCGTCGTGGCAAGGGCGGCGGACGTGACGACGAGTGAGGAAGAGGAGCGCCTAGCCGAAAGGGCGCGCCGGATCTGGGGAGACAACCCGTTTTCCCCGGAGAAGATGGCGGCGGATGCCGCCTTGAAAGCACCTGAACGAGAGTTCAACGACCACCAAAGGCACCGCCGTATGCGGGACCTGGAAGACGACTAGGAGAAACGACATGACGAAGACCGCAACTCCCACCCCCGACATGCCCACCCCGCCGCCCACGGACGCCCAGCTCATTAAGGCGTTCATCGCGGAGGCTGAGGGTTACGAAGCCCTTGCCATGGCCGGGACGGACTTCTCCGCTGGCCGTATGGCCGGACAGGCGGACGCCCGCCGGGAACTGGCCGAGATGCTGGAAGGCAACAAGGCCGCCCGCGCGGCGTACGTCAAGGACGCCGGGGACCGGATCGTGAAGGCCGCTGAGAAGGCGGGTCAGGCGGTGGCGGACTTCCTGACCAACACCTACAAGAAGGCCGAAGACCGCGCGGACCAGGACCGCCAGTAATGAGGACGAAGTACCTCATTGACGTGACGCCGGACCGTCACCTGAACCCAGGTGCGGCCGTGGTCATGACGCACACCGTGGATGACGAGTCCCTGGAAGACCTAGTGACCTTCAGCCCGGACCCGGAGTACTTCTTCACCGTGGACGGGAAGGAGTACACGCCGGAGCACTTCCGCCGGATCGTCCGCCGGGCCGCCAAGCTGGAGGCGCTGGAGGACTACGGGAAGCGGCACCTCCCCGGCTGGACATTCGTCGTAGGCGGGAAGCCCCTGTGAAGGTACTCCTCGTGTCCCTCCTCGCAGGGGGAGGGACGATCACGACCGGGGTACTTCTCCGGCTCCTGATTCTCCGGCTTCTGACCCGTTCACCAGGGAAAACAGAAAAGTAAAAAAGACAATGGCACCCCCTTGCGGACATCCGGGAGGGGGTGCTACTGTTGACCAATCAAGGACGAACGATCAAAGACAGGATGAAGAACATGAGCGCGAACCACAAGATCCAGAAGACCACCGGCGGAGTTGTCCACACGGGTTCCTGGATGGGCAACGAAGCGAACCCCCGCACTAGCAAGTACGGGTACTTCACCCCCTCCTGTGGCTCTGGCGTTGTTTACGCTCCTGCCACCCTTCGGAACAACGCGGCATTCCGTGAGCTGGCCCCCGAAGTTGAGGTCACCTGCAAGAAGTGCCTGAAGCTGGCCGCAAAGCTGGCAGAAGCGGGCACCCCCGAGCCCCAGCCGAAGCCCAAGGCTGAAGCCCCCGCCGTCTATGACCACGCGGCGGCCGTCGCCCAGATCCGCGCCAACCGTGAAGCCGAAGAAGAGGAGCGCGCGGCGGCACGCCGAGCCCGCAACCGCACCAACTACGCCCCGGCACCCACCGCCCAGGAGGACGCCACGATCACCAGAGAGCCCGAAGACCGGACCCTGACCGAGGTGGAGGAAATGGAGGACCAGTACCAGGATCTCGTCCACGTCGGCCGGGGCTTGCGTCTCCTGTCGGACCAGTTCTGCCGTTTGCTGGCGGAAATGAAGGACGGGGAGGGGCTGGACGAAGACCACCCCCGATTCCAGCGCATCAAGCGCAAGCTGGACCGAAACCTGAAGCTGGAGGGGGAGAACCTGACCGCGCGTGAGGCATTGTCGATGAAGATCCGCGAGGCACGCAAGACCGGCCGTTGTCTCCAGCGCGGTGCTGAGCGGGGCGGCTTCTCCCTCCAGTGCCTCCACCTCCGGGGCCACTCCGGGGACTGCAAGAACAGCCGGGGCGAGACCTTCACCAACTGGCTTGACCCCCAGGACGTGAAGGAGAAGCCCTTCCACCGACAGGTGAAGGACGCCATCGGGTTGAAGTGGTAGACATGATGATGGACCTGTGGAACAGTGACGCACGGTTCTTCATCATCATGACCGGGACATTTATCCTGTTCATGCTGGTAGTCGTACGTGACACCAAAAGGTAGACCCCCCGTCGCATGGGCCTTCGGGCCCATGCTACGATTAAGACACCAAAGACAAACGATGTTAGGATGACATGATGAACGCCGAAGATCTCGCCAACTACGCCGAACTGACCGCTCGCAAGGTGTTCGCCAAGAACGGCATCGAACAGGACGCCATCTACGCGGCGGAGTACCTGAACTGGCAGCGCCAGGAGCGCAAGAGCATCAAGCGCGGCATGAACCGCCGCTCCCGCCGCTCCGTCCGTCAGCTCCTCACCAGCGCGTACTAGGGTCGCTGGTGGTCCCGCCTTACTACTGGGGAGGCGGGGCCGCCAGGAGCACCTAGCTCCGTACCACGGAAGGACACAGGACATGAAGATCCAAATCAGCTTCGAACTGGAAATGACCCCGGAGAACCTGAAGGACTGGGCCAACGAATACGGCTTGGACCTCTCCGAAGCCGCCTCCGACGCTACCGGCCACCTGGGCGCACTCGTCAACGCGGCGGTCAAGGGCATCATGCAAGTGGAAGACTTCGCCACCGTTCGCAACTACCACGTTCGCTAGGAGTCACACCATGATCATCACGACCCGGCACAAGGACTGTGCCCGCTGCGACGAAGCCGCCCAGTTCGCCAAGAACTTGGTGGAAACCACGGAGCTTACCGAGGCCAAGCACCACATTGAAGCTGGAAGCGCCAAGCACTGGGGTCACGCGGCACAGGGTCCGGCCAAACCGTTCAACTTCGCATTCGATGCTGTTACCGGCATCTACATGGTGGAAGCCCTCCGCGAGAAGGCCCGTAAGGAGCGCCAGGAAGCCAGCGCACACATCACCAACGCCGGGATCACGGTGGGCGCGGAGTCTGACTTCCACGCTCTGAAGATGACCCAGGCTACGAACCGCGCGAAGCTCCTGGAGGACGCAGCGGCGGAAATCAAGAAGACCGTACACGAAGAACTGGTCCGCAACTTCGATGCGGCTTTCGAGAGGATGGGCGAATGAGGTTCAGGAAAGACCACCGCGCAGAAGAGGTGCGCAAGACCAACGAAGCCACAACCAGGAAGACGAAGGCAGCGGCCAAGGAATTCAAACCCTGTCCCTCCCCGAATTGCCGGGGAGGACGACGGCCGGACGGAACCGTGTGCGCCACGTGCTGGGGCCAGGGCGAAGTTCAGAAGTAGCAACCGGCCGGGCCCGCAAGGGCCCGGCCACTCTCGAAAGAAGGACAAATGGAAGAACTTATCTACGGATTCGCTCGCGCTCACGGCTATGAGTTCGGTACCAGCAGTGACCACCGCACCGACGTGTGCCACTGGTGTTCCCAGGCCAAAGACATGGCCCTGGCGTACATGCAGGACGCCACGCTGAAAACCACGCGATCCATCAAGCGCGAGCCGGACGACACGTCCCACGCGGTGACCGTGACCCGCCTGGGGCGAGACAACAGCTCTCGGGGAGGTCCGGCGGTGGACCCGTGCGACCTCTCGGACGACACCCTCCGCCGGGTTTTCAGTCTCACCGAAAGCAACTGGGACCGGGCCATGATCGAAGAGGTAATGAACCTCCGCATCAAGCTGTCCCGCCAGCGGCCCGTGGTGCTGGACCTGGAGGAAGGCGAAGCGGTCCTCCTCCTGGAACTCCTCCATTCGGAGGTGGACGCTCAGACGGTCGCAGCGGACAGGAACTACACCAACGGGTCCGGCTTCGAAGTCGATTGCGCGAAGGCACGCGAAGGAGAACGGAAGGCGGAAGCCCTGGCGAACCGACTGCGAGGGCTCCTGTCCAAGCACCTGGACAAGGCATATGCCGGAGAGCTGGGGCTATGAACTACAAGGTAGAGGTCTGGGAAGTCCAGTCCTACTTCATCGAAGTGGACGCCAAGAACGCGAAAGAAGCCACGGACGAAGTGACCCGCATCCTCCAGGAGCACAGCCCCGAAGGGTGGGGATGCTCCTACGGGGACCGCTGGGTGGACGTGATGGACGCGGAAGAGGTGAAGCCGAATGAAGCTGGACCAGTTCAGTGATCTGGACGTACGTATCCTCGCGGGTACGCTGCGGAAACAGGTCCAGAAGTGGGACGAGACCTGGGGGAACGCCAAGTGGAGGCGTGAGAATCGGGTCAGCACGGAAGAAGGGTTCTGGATAGACCAGCGCGACGCGCGCAACCGGGCCGAAGTCCTCGCGGACATGTTCCGCAAGGAGGAGAAGCGGCGGGAGGCGAAGCATGGGAAGGCTGTTCCGAGCTGAGTTCCGGCGTTCCGTGGACGGATATCCGGACTACGTGTTGCACTGCCGTCAGTGCGACACCCGGGAGCGTTGCTACGGAGACAAGCCGCATGACGTGGCGAAGATCCACGCGCGGTTCTGGCACCCGGGCCCGCGTATCCCGATCGGCTGGGCGAACCCCGGCGCGGGACCACTCCGGGTGTGCGAGCATCGCCAATGCCCATCCTACGAATGCCGTGGGTGTTGACCAGCGGAAACAGATAACCTGTAGAAAACACCCCACCCCCGTTGACACGTCGTTTTCGGGGGTGGTAGTGTTGTCTTCATCAGGGCGGGAACGCCAGGACAAGACGAAAGACAGAGGATGTACGACATGAACACTGTGAACCACAAGCTCACCGCGAAAACTGACTTCACCTCCACCGACGAGAACGAGACCCGCAACGTGATCGCGTACATGCTGAACGCGAACCAGGCCGTCACGAAGGACATGACCCCGTACGTCGCTCTCGTCGAGTTCGACGTCAACGACGTCACGCACTACGCGGCCGTGTCGCTCTCGCGCAACGCCTGCCACTCGTTCGACGGTATGGACGTCGATTACGAGATCGGCGAAGCGCTCGGCGCGTGGAAGACGAAGCTCCCGGCCGACGCCGACGTGATCGACATGGAGACCTTCACGAACGAAACCGAGTACGTTCGCCCGCCGTTCGACCCGAACCACACGAAGTACAACCCGACGTCGGTCGGCTACCGTCTCCGCTAAACCGAAGGGCCCCGGGCAACCGGGGCCCACTTCTTTGGAGGGCATAGACGTGCTGGACGAGATCAAATGTAAGCCGGGAGAGCCTTACTCGGGTTTCTGCGTGCTTCCCCCGTGCGATGGGGCCCACGGATTCAAATGCCCGCGTTGCGGCTCCTTGTGGCTCCCTGAGAAGCCCCCTCCGCTGTTCCCTGGGTGGGGGTCGGACTGGCGCTGGTTCCGTGTGGAGACCCGCATCCGGGAAGCGGCCAAGGTCGGCATCCGGTTGGAACGCCGTGACCAGGGAAAACAGACAACAAAATAAAAAGGGTACCCCCGTTGACAACCGGTCAGCGGGGGTGCTAATGTTGTCCTTACAACACCACAGGGTGCAAGACACACGATGAAGGATCACACGATGAACGAAGTTGCATTCATCCTCTCCGGTTCCGACAACGCGGCCCAGGCCGACAAGGTGGAAGCCTTCATGGCCCGGAACCCCGGGTGGACCTCCCAGTTCGCGGGAGTGCTGGAGCGCCGGGGCTACTCCTACAACAACGCGGTGTCCCACTGGATCGAAGGCGTCGCCGCCGGATACGCAGCGGTTCCCGAGGATGCCTCGGACTACCGGGTGATGTGCAAGGCCCGAAACCACATTCGATCCCTTTAGGACAGAGAATCCCCCGGCCGGAAGGCTGGGGGATTTTCTCGTTACGGCTGGCGTCCGTCGTCCATGGGGCGGTAGTTGGCCTCCGTCGTCCCGCCTTCGGACCCGAAGTGCCGGGCGATAGCGGCGTTGGCCCAGAACATGGCCTCCTCCACCTTCGTCAGGAACAGCGCCGCTTCGCGTCCAGACCCATCGGGGAGGACATCGGCCACGCGCTTGGCGCTATCCCACATGATCGATCGGACTAGTTCGTGGGCTTCCTTTGCGCCGGGGCTGGTCGGCGGGTGGTACTTGAATCGGTGCGCCAGCTCGGCGCTTGCATCTTGAGTCATTCCCCCAAGCTACCACGCTGGAGGCGGTACCCTGGGGTGTACCCACGATGAGAGGACCAGCGATGGACTACCCCGGATGGACCGTAGAGACCACCCACCCAACCGAACCAGGCGAAGGCATCACGGTCTGTGAGACGTGCCTGGGGATGATCCCCGGCACGATCGCCTTCGCCGCCGACTGGGGTTCCACCGCCCATTCGAATCAGCACACCGATTCGGAGGGGGCTACCCACACGGTAGTAGTCCGGCAGGTGTAGGATGAAGGGGAGGTTCCCAGGAGCCTCCCCTAGGACCAAAGACGAAACGACCGAGAGGAAAGACGGATGAACAGGAACGAACTGGCCGCTATTCGGGCATTGTGGGATGAGTACCGCGTCTCCCAGTCAGAACAACACGGAGAGCTGGAAATGGTTCCCGTGTCCATAGGATTGCTGGACAGCAAGCTTACGAAGGTGTTCGCCACCGTGGTGGAGCTGGAATCGGACTTGGATGTGGTCACGCGTGAACGGGACTCTCTGGCCCGCCGATGCGCGCAGTACTTCCAGGAAGCGGAGGAGATGCGCGCGCAAATCCACGTCCTAAAAGGACATGAAGTCCCTGACGTGAACGCGATGGACCGGGGCTTCGGCAACTGTCCGCACTGCCGTTCACCACGGGTCACCCGCTGCCACGAGTGCCTGAACGAGATCTTCCGCGACGAAGCCCACGCGGCCGGGTGGCGCATGGACCACCTGTCCGGGTTCGGGTGCATCGCCCTCTGTCCTGACCACAAGTGAGAAGGGATCATCCCATGACCGAACATGCCAATTGCCAACCTGAAGCCTGGGCCGCTGCGGCTCGCGTGACCCGTGAACTCCGCGAATCCATGGAGCGTCTGGAGCGGGAACGGGACCAGCTCAAAGAGATCAACGACCGTATGGCCGAAGATCGGCTGCGGATCGTTGCTGAGCGGGACCAGTTCCGAAAGATGATGAACAGCGCCGTAAGCGCGGGCGTCGTGATGGACGGGGAGCGGCTGGACGCCCTTCGGGAAGCGGAACGGCTCCAAGTGACCGTGGAGCGCGCACGCAAGGCGTTGTTCGAAGATGCGGCACTCTCCGACAACCACCGTTTGACCCGCCTGACAAGCATCCTGGGGACGGACATGGAATAGGCAAGCGCTTTCCAATAGGGGGAGGGGATTGGGGCGGATCTCTTTTGGGGGCCGCCCGTCCGCCACGGGCCCGAAAACCGAAACCCGGGAGGCCCAGGTACCCCCTCCCCCTGCCCTCCACGTGCTGTGGTAATATAGACATCAAAGACGAAAGGATGTGATGATGGCTAAAAATCCCAAGATTTCCAAGGAAACAGCACAGCGTGCGAAGGACACAGCACGCAAGGAGAAGCAAGCCATCATGGGGCAGGCTCGTAAGAACCTCACCACACAGGACAAGATGCGCATTGCCTCACTCAATGAGGTAATCGAATCCGCCGATTCCATCATCAATGAGGAGGAATAGTACATATGGGTAAGCGAGACAAGAACTACGACAGGGACGTATTCCAGAGGGTCATGCGTGGGAGTGCACAGCGCACCCCCTCCGCAGCGGAGAGGGCCAAGGATGCCGAGCGTGAGCGGGCTATCCAGAAGGAGGCCAAGCGCATCAAGGACGAATCCGACCGTATCCAGCTCATGTTGAAGAGGCAGGCTCAGGCGGAGGAGAACCACAGGGCCGCCGAGCTGGAGAGGCGCAAAAACCAGAAATAGGACATACCAGAAAAGGGCCTCCATAAGGGGGCCCTTTTCCCATGTCCACGCGCTGGCAGGCGGGAATTTCCCGGTTATCGGCGCTTACACGCCCGACACCTTCGGCGTCCTCGCGTATCCACGTATGTGTTGGATTCGTCATATTTATGCCCTTTTGGGCATTCCGTTTTGAGGGTATTTGGCAGGGGCTTCCAGCGCGAGCGATCGGCCTTCGCCATACCCCGGCGGATGTTCTCCGCGTGCGTAACGGCTTCCAGGTGGGAAGGCCGCACACAGGAAGTGGTCCCGCACAGGTGGTCCACGTCGAATCCTTCCGGAATCGCCCCTTTTTCCCAGATGTACGCCTGTCGGTGCGCTCCGATCGTCTTCCCGTCCACCCAGAAATACCCATACCCAGAACGGACATTTTTACCCATCCATACCCAGCATTCGCCGGATTTGTCTACTTCATTCCAGAATCGGACCTTTGGGTCCGTGCGTGGTCGTCCCATAGGAACAATGGTAGCACGACACTACCCCTGGGAACGCGTTTTTACTTTTGTGAAGTCTCGTTCCCGCAAGTAACCACTGTCAAGATTCGATGGCGGGACGTT
>LLBY010015166.1_pt1 | contig 11017 bp, 10 predicted proteins | sample 1489401 | NCBI WGS metagenome assembly LLBY01 (sample SAMN04092656, study PRJNA295927) | soil metagenome | biome: Soil prokaryotic community; feature: Bulk soil; isolation source: soil from tomato rhizosphere | host: tomato cultivar Hawaii 7996 | place: South Korea | collected 2011-11-01 | reverse complement strand
TGTCCTGGAACTCGAGCACGACGGTCTCCGACGTCGGCACCACCACCATCAGCGACGGGGCGGCTCGCCACGGGCCTTGTGCGCCCTCGGCCGTCCAGTTCGGGAAATAGGACACCTTGATCAGATGCGGCATCCCCACGGCTTTGGTGTTGAACGAGATGCGGTGATTGTCGATCTCGATGTCGCTGACGGCATCGGCGGGAACCGTCAGGGGGACATCGGGCCGCTCGTCCAACGACTCGATTCTCGGCCACTCCTCCGGTCCATCGCTAACCACCCACCTGTCGAGATTGTCGACGTCGTCATACCAATCGAGAGCGAGGTCGAAGAAGCTCGCCAAGTCCTCGCCATCCTCCCCGGCGACGGTGGCAGCGCCGGTCATCGAGGAGAGAAGGCCCCGATCCGGCACTGCGTAGACGGCCGGCAAGTGCGACGCCACCTCCACCAGGGGTGACTCCGGCAGCCGATAAATCGAGAAGGGACCCGTCGTCGTCAGCTTGGTCAACTCGGTGAGAGAGTCGGCCCGCTGGGTCGCCTCGGGGGTGAAGGACACGTAGTAGTCGACGCCGAAGAGCTCCAGATGCTGCAGACCCCTCTCCATCTCACCGGTGTGGTAGGTGAGACCGGGGATCGGGTTGGAGGGGTGCTCGGACATCTCCGAGGACGTGATGAAGTGAAACGGTGTGGTAAGCGACGACTCGAAGTACAGCCCCTCCATGGAGGGGTGGTCCCCCTCGGTCCAATATGGAATCAGCATCGGCGCCATGGGCGTTCCAAAGTCGTTCAGGTCTCCGTTCGCCTCCCAGTGGACGCGTCCCTCGGGCAACGCATCGAGCTCTTGCATCAGTGCCTCGTACTCGGGCCATCTCTCCTTCGACTCGTAGCCCGAGTAGTTCCATTTGGCCCAACCGTCGATGTAGGTGACGCTGGACAACGACCCGAGGACCACCAGACCGACGGTCACGATCGTGAGAAAGCTCCGGGTCTGCATCGTCGAGTCCCACATGAAGGAGACCCCGACCAGCAGCGCTCCCGCGATCGCAACCGGGATCCAGGCCCACGCCGGAAACTCGGTGGAGTCCGCCACCAGGGCACAGGCGACGACTGTGGTGATCGCCACCAGCACTCGTGACCAGTGAGTCGAGACCCGTGACGGGAGTCTTCTCGACATCCAAATCACCGCTGCTCCAACACCCACCGCGGCAAAGAAGGCGACCCCGAAGTACCAGTAGGGCAGCAGGCGCCCGTTCCACAGCTTCCACCGCTCCCCACCGAAGACCCCGGGCAGCAGCTCGGGGAGAAGCAGGGGAAGGGGGAAGTAGACGACCGGGAGGATGGTGGCGGCCAGGAGCGGGGCGGCGCGAGAGGTGCGGCGTGACGCCCAGATGGCGCCCGGTATCGCCAGAGGGAGCAAGAGCCATATCTCCACCGGGAAGATCTCTTCCCACCGGGACAACGGCGTCCACGACATGTCCGAGGTGAACCCGATCCGAGCCAGGAGGGGGAGGGCCCAGAAAGCGGCTATGCCGAACCCCCACACCCAGATCGCGATCGTGCGCCAGAGACCCTTCTTCCACGGGAGGACGAACAGCGAGGCGAAGATGACCACCAGCGTGGTGAGGATGTGCGACAGGGCGGTGGCAGCCAGGACCAGGGCTGCCCACTTCACGTACTTCCGATCGTCCCTGACCGCCCGGATGAGAAGACCCAGGTAGACGAGAGACAGGGCGAACGACCAGGAGTACGAGAACTCGCCTGCCAGGGTCGAGGCCACGTTGCCCCCGTAGATCGTGTAGCTCTCGAAGAAGACGAAGACGACCCCGGAACCGGCGGCGATGAGCGAGATCGGCTTCCCGAACCTCATCGAGCGCGCCAGGTAGTAGGCAGCAGGCGGGGTCGCCAGCAGACCGAGGACGGTGACGATCTTGAATGCGACCCCGTACGGGAGGAATACGTCGAGAAGGACGATCGTCAGCGACGGGAGGGGGAAGTAGAAGTAGAAAGCGGGAAAGCCCGCAAACCATGCGTTGGACCACCCGAGGATCCGACCCTCGGGAAGCAGGACATCCCTGAGATAGGCCGGGCCGAGGACGTGGGCCCCCATGTCACCCCCGGACGGTGTCGTGGCGGACACGATCCACCACGGGTTCATCACGAGCAGGATGACCAGCGAGATACCGGTCAGGGTCAAGATGATCGGCCACGGTGAGCTCCGTGCCGTGAGCCGGGGCGTCGTCACGTCCGGTGCTGTCTGACGATCTCCAACACCTGGGAGATGTCTATCTCCACCCCGTCCCGGTTCCACCACTTCTCTTCGCAGTTGTGGCAGGCGAAGAAGACGACTTCGGTCCCATCAGGAAGGACGTGTTCGATCTCGATGACATCAGGTTCGGAGCACTGGGGGCAGTTCATCTCGTAGGTGTGGGTAGCCGGGACAATCGTAAGTCCCGCCGACCGTTACAACAACGCTTCCTCGTCGAGGAGTCGGCCCACATACTTGCTGCGTCGCCGCCCGTCTTCGGTCCAATATGCATACCAGTAGGGCCCGTGTGGGCACCGGGTGCATCCCTGCTTGCCGCAACGGACCGTCTGCTGCCGGAGATGCACCTGGGGATGGTCTTCTCCCTGGAGGGCGCCGCTTCGATGGAGCTGGGCGCGGGTGAGGATCAGGAGTCGGCGCAGGTCGTGCTCGTCGAGGTCCTTGACCGCGTCCAACAGATCGCGGTCGAGAGGCATCAGGCCACGGAGAGAGGGGCGAACAGCCGGGTCACGGTCCGGCGGTCGGTCAAGGTCCAGCCCTGAGGTGGGATCATCCGGTCGGCGTGATCGGCGCACATGGCATACCCGTGCGGCTCCATGCCGTTGACCAGATCATCCATCCACACTGCACTGTCGCCATAGGAGAAGGTCATCGCGGCCGCTGCCGGCGAGCCACATCGGGCGCAACTGAGAACCATTCCGGGCACGCTAGGAGTCCCGGCCTCCCCATTCAAGGACCCAACCTCTGGAGGGCCGGGCCCGGGTTGCCGGGAAACACCTCCGCCGAACCGGATTCGGTGACCAACACGGTGGATGGGACTGCGTCGACCCCGACCTCTTCGAACCGCCCCGGCTGCTCTTCCCATTTGATCTCGGTGTAGCCCTCCGGTCCCAGAGCGGCCTCGAGCGCCTCTCTCGCCGGCAAGCAGTCGGCACAGCCGACCGAGCTGAAGAAGTACACCCCAGGGGACATCGACACCTCGACCACCGCCGGGACGGGGCGTTGCCGAGCCCGGAGGATCAGTGCCACCGTCGCGGCCACGGCAAAGACCACGGCAACGATCGCCAGCCGCATCCAGACGTCACTCATCGATCAGGGGCACCCCGAGCTGATAGGCGGTGCCGGTGGGGGCGGTCGTCACCCACATCGGCACGAACAGGCCTTCCCCACGGACCGTGTAGCCGTCGGCGCTTCCGGCGACGGCCGTGTGCTCCACCACGGTGCCCCCTCCTATCGGCAGCTCGACGGCCACGGACTCGTCACGTAGGGCAGTCACGATGACCGAGGAGTCCTCGATGCCCGCATTCAGGACCACCATCCGACCGGTGCCATCCGGTGTGAGACCCGACCCCGGCAACAGCCAGCGAGACGAAGCGACCGTGGATGCACTGGTGTAGGCGACCGTGCCGTCGATGTTGCGCTCGAAGACGGCTACCGGTTGCGCCGACACCACCCGGAACGCCGATGCCGCCACCCCCGCGGTCTCGACATCGATCGTGACCTCACCACTGGCCGGCACCACGGTCTCCAGGAAGGCCTCGACGAGACCGGAAGTCCCGTACACGTCGACCTGGATCTCCACGTCCGTGCTCGAGCTGGTGCCGACGACGATCTGCCCCACTCCACCCGACGGCGCCGGGATGAACCAATCGACCTCCGGGGTCACCGCATTCCAGATCGCCCCCTCCGCCCCGACTTGGAGTCTCCCGACTGCCATCACGCTCCCCGAGATGGCATCCACGGTGGTGTTCAGCGACTCACGCCCCGGGAGCAGCTCGTCCATGTCCACCACCTGGGTCGAGCGTGAGGGAACCGAAATTCCCCGTAGCTGTGGCGCGGACTCGATTCCGGACTCCGATCGGACGGTCAGGTCCACGGTCGCCTCGGCCGCGTAGGGGTTCATCAGACGGATCTCGAACTCGCTCTCGTTGGTCGTGAAGCCGCCGGCGAGAACCGTCTGAACCGAGGGGGTGGCCACGCATGACTCCTGGGCCACCAGCTCTGCGCCGGTGAGCAGCGACGAGGCGGCAGCCTCGGCATTGGGAAGCTCGACGAGGCCGGCGGCGACGCCGATCGCGGCAACATCGACCACCGGAACCACTGCCGACCCCGACGCTCCCGTCTCGAACGAGGCGGTGCCCGCTGCTTGCCTGCCTGCGAAGACGGTGAACTGGCCCGTTCCGTTGACGGTGGACGTCACTGCGACGCTGGTGTCGACGCCACTTCCCTGTTCCACCAGGCAGACGGCGACCGATGGCGAATCGAGCGATGCCACCGGGCCCGGCTCAACCGGTGGCGGAGCGGGGACGAGCAGTGCTGCCGCAGCCAGGCCGGCGACGAGAAGTGTGAAGATGATCCGGCTCATCGACGTGCCTTCTCCACCACCAGGAGGGCGATGGCGAGCAGGAACAGGCCGAAAGCGGCCGATGGGGCCATCCCGAGATAGCCACCCCCGGCGAAGACGGCCGAGCCCTCCCCTCCGGAGACGGTGAGGTGCCACCCATCGGACGCGGCGTCGGGGGCCCAGCCGGCAGCATGGTTCACGGTGATGCCGATCCGGCCGCTGGTGACGGGACCGGAGAAACCTGCGCCGTCACGGATCCAGGTCACACCGTCGTCACCGGCCGCCAGCGGTGCCGAGGCGGGGTTCTCGTAGACTCTCCATTCGTTGATCAGTGGAGTCGGCGTCAAGTCGAGCTGTGTCTCCAGGATCGGGTCCAACGCCGACTCTTCGCCGGCCACCACCACCCAATCGACCGAGTAACCGGCCAGCGCGGCGCCGGGTCGAAGTTCGGCTCCAGATGCGATGCGCTGGATCGTCTCTCCCAATTCCCGATCACCCGTCCGTCGCTCGGCAAGCCAGACCTCGTCGATCGTGGTCCCTCCACCGTCGAGCAGGCGATACCAGAACCCGGGTCCCGGTCGGGACTCACCCGGGATCATCGATTGGTCGGTCGAGACGATCAGGACCCGGCCTTCGCCACCACCGCCGGCGAGAGTCGAGGCGAACGACAGGCGGTCGTTCACATCGCCCTCCGGAAGACCCAATCGACCGTTGAGAAGAGAGCCGATCGAGACCACGAGGATCGCCGAAGCCCCGACAGCGGCGAGAAGACGTCGAGGCTCGACACTGATCTTGTCGAGGGCGGCGGTCACCACGACCGCGGCGCCGAACGAGGCGAGGATCAGGGCCGCCTCGTCGATGCCCGGCCCTCCGACGGGGAGCCGGACGACGAGCAAACCGGCGAGACCCACGATGGCCCCGAACGAAGCGAGCCGCCTCACCCTGCCTTCGGTGAAGATGATGGGAATGGTCGTGACCGCGACCAGCACCGGCCACCAGTCGGAGACGACCAGTCCCAGGCGACGGTCGGTCTCGACCAACCAGCCTCGGTCGTCGAAGACGAAGTTCACCGCAACCAGTCCCGCGGCCAGGCTCCCCAGACCGAGCAGGAATGAAGACCTGCTTCCCCCCACCAGTCGCCACAGGATGGCGACTCCCAACGGCACCACTCCGAGAACCGGTGACATCGCGGTGAGGAGAAGGGTCCAGATCAGGATCCACGCGAGGTGGGTGAGCCGGCTGCGAGAGCGATCGGTCGGATGAAGGAAGACCGAGCGCACCGCCCAGGGGAGGAGGCCTGCGGCTCCCAGGGCCAGCCACGAGCCGTCCCCGGCAAGCAAGGCGGTGCCCGGCCCCGCGATGAGCACCAACCCCGAGAGGTACCTCCCGGGGCCCCGGAACCCGAGTCTGCCTGCGAGACGGCCCATGCCCAACACGGCGAGCACGGCGAACACCAAGGTACCGATGGTTCGTGCCGCGCCCTCCGCGCCGAAGAAGAGGAAGGACAACAACGCGGTCAGCCCGACGGCGGGATGCACCGCATCCGGCGACCCGAGGCCGGAGTCGTTCCAGCCGGCAAAGAAGCGATCTGCGGCCACCGACGCGGGCTCGAAGGGGAAGCTGAAGCCGACATTGGGGATGCCGGAGAACAAGAGCGACCATGAACCGGCGAGGATGACCAGTGCCGCGAGCCCGGCGCCCCACATCCCGGGGCTGGACCACACCCGTCTGGTGCCGCGAACCAGTGCCTGGTCGTCGTCGAACACGGAGAGCACGCGATCGGTCATCTCCGATCCGACCTCCCGCAGCGCCACCGAGCCCCGGGCCTGGAATCGGAAGAGCTCCTCGTCCCCGCGGGAGCGCACCATGCGGAACCTCCGCCGCGCCGACAGTGTCGAGGGAATGTGCCACAGGTTCCACGACCACGAGGCGGCGTGCCTCGCCGCTGGACGCCATCTGAGCAGCAGCAGGTTGGCGACCGAGTCGACCAGCGAGACCAGGAACCCGAAGGGGACTACCCAGAGCAGTGTTATCCAGCGATAGGCCTTGAACATGGCCCTGAGTCGTCCGGCCTCCTCGCGCCATCCGGTGCCCTGCTCCTCGCACCGCGCCTGGTGATAGACCTCCGACGATGGCACCGCGATCACACTGCCCCCGGCCAAGCGGACCCTCTGGGAGAAGTCGAGACCCGCTGCCGTCGGCTCCATCGTCTCGTCGAGACCCCTGAGCCCCTGAGCCAGGTCTCGGCGCACCAGCATCGAGACCGATGAGACGAAAGCCACCTCTCTCACCACGTCGTACTGCTGAAGGTCGATCTCCCCCTCGTCCAATCCCGAGTAGGGGTACCCGAAGACGTCGGTAGCGCTTCCGATCGACTCCAGCTCGTCACGGGTGCCTGCGAGCAGCAGCTTCGACCCACCCAGTGAGGCGTCGTTCCTCTCGACTTCGGAGACCAGGGCGGAGAGCGCGTCCGGGCGGGGCCGGGCGTCCGAGTGCAGGATCCACAGATAGTCGACGTCGTGCGATGTGCGGGCGATGGCCTCTTCCAGAGACGACGTCCGCACCGCACCGGGTGGGAGATCGGTCCCGCCCTCACCCACCACGACCACCTCGCTGATGGCCCCATAGACTTGACGGTCTACCGTGGCCAGTGCCGCCCCTAGGTCGGCACCCTCGACGAGGGTGACAATCACCCTCACGCGCGGGACGTCGAACGGTGCTCCGGGAGCCGGATCCTCCGCGATCTGCGGAGCTGGGGCATTGGTCATGCGGTTCGACATTGTGAACCGGACCGCGACGCTGAGCAATATTTGAGGATTGGGTTGAGAGTCGTCGAGCTATCGGGAGGGGTGGGAGGAGCACGTCTGGCTCGCGGGCTGGCGGGCGTCGAGAGCATCGACTTGACCGTGGTGGTCAACGTCGGGGACGACCTCCCCACCCACGGTCTGTATGTCTCACCCGATCTCGACACCGTCGTCTACACACTCGCCGGGCTCGAAGGGCCCCACGGCTGGGGACGGGCCGACGACACCTTCGTCGTCAACCAGGAGTTGGCGCGGTTCGGGGTGGACAACCGATTCCAACTCGGCGATCTCGACCTGGCCCTCAAGATCTACCGGACGGAGCGGATGGCGACAGGAGCCCCGCTCAGCGAGGTCACCGACGTGATCCGGAAGAGCTTCGGGATCGAGGCCAGAGTCCTTCCCGTCTCGGACCAGCCGATTCGAACCCGGGTAACCACCCGAGAAGGGATCGAGCTCTCGTTTCAGACGTACTTCGTGGAGCGTGGACATCGCGACCACCTCCAGAGCCTGGCCTTCCACGGCTCGTCGGATGCCGGCCCCGCCCCCGGCGTGATCGAAGCCATCGAGTCCGCCGACACCGTGGTGATCGGGCCGTCCAATCCCCCTCTCTCCGTCTGGCCCATGCTTGCGGTCGCCGAGTTGGAAGAGGCGGTCAAACGGCACCCCCGGGTGGTGGCGGTCAGCCCGCTGATCGCCGGGAAGACGGTCAAGGGGCCGGCCGACGTCGTCATGGCCGACCTCGGACTGGGCTCGGGAACCGCCGCAGTCCTCGCCTCGTACCGGGACCTCATCGACACGCTGGTGGTCGACCGGGCCGACGTCTCCGCGACCGGGGTGGTCGACGGGGTTACGGTCGTCGCCATGGACACCCTCATCCCGGGCCGCGTCGAGGCCGAGCGGCTGGCCCGGGAGCTGCTCGCTCTGTGAGTCTCCAGATCCTGCCGCTGATCGGGATCGGTGTCGTCTCCCCCGGCGACGATCTCACCGAGCTCCTCGTCACCGCCCTGCTCCCGCTGGAGCCGCGCTTCGGCGACGTCCTGGTGGTGACCCACAAGATCGTCTCCAAGGCCGAAGGCAGGGTCGTGACCGTGGAGGGTGACGAGGAGGCCTTCAAGCAGTCCCTGGTCGAGTCCGAGGCGGTGTCGATCGTGAGGAGGAGGGGCGGCCTGGTGATCGCCGAGACCAAGCATGGCTTCATCTGTGCCAACGCGGGCATCGATCGGTCGAATGCGGCGCCGGGGACGATGATCCTGCTTCCCGACGACCCCGACCGCTCGGCACATCGGATCCGATCCCGGATCGAGCGACGACTCGGTGTCGACGTGCCGGTGATCATCAGTGACACATTCGGACGGCCCTGGCGCCGCGGTCTCACCGACGTCGCGATCGGGGTCTCCGGAGTCGAGGCGGTGATGGACCTGAGGGGCTCCGAGGACTGGGCCGGTCGCGAGCTCGAGGTCACCGAGATCGCGGTGGCCGACGAGTTGGCCGCCGCCGCGGATCTCGTCATGGGGAAGGCGAGCGGGATACCGGCGGCGCTGATCCGTGGCTACGAAGGCCCGAGGGGAGACGGGAGGGGCCGCGACCTGGTGCGGTCCCCTGAAGAGGACTTGTTCAGATGATCGGGGCCCGGAGGGGCGCCAGGGCCGACTCGACTATCGGTTGCCGCGCCGGGGGCGGCCGCTAGGCACTGGGGCGGCCCAAGCCCCAGTAGTCCAGACCCACCGCGCGCACCGCCTTCGGGTCCAGGAGATTGCGGGCGTCGACCACCCGGTGGCCTCGCATCGCCTCCCGGACCGCGGTCAGGTCGACGGAGCCGAATTCGGGCCACTCGGTGGCGACGAGGAGGACGTCGGCGTCCTGAACGGCTGCGATCGGATTCGCGGCCATGATCAGCGCCTCGGAAGAGGCCTCCGGGTCATAAGCCACCACCTCCGCGCCGTCGCTCTGCAGCAAAGCTGCGATCCGGACGGCCGGAGATTCCCTGACGTCGTCGGTGCCGGCCTTGAAGGCAACACCCCACATGGCGACCCGGCGCCCTCGAAGACCGCCACCTGCCGCCTGCCTGACCTTGTCCGCCACCCGTCGTCGCTGATCCTCGTCGGCGTCGATCACGGCGCGCAGCAGCTCGAAGTCGTAGCCGGCATCCTCGGCGACCGCGATCAGGGCCGAGGTGTCCTTGGGGAAGCACGATCCGCCGTAGCCCGGGCCCGGCTGCAGGAAGTGGGGTCCGATGCGATGGTCCAAGCCCAGACCCTGGACGACGTCGATGATGTCCGCCCCGACGGCCTCGCAGACGTTGGCGAGGGTGTTGACGAAGGTGAGTCGCGCCGCCAGATAGGCGTTCGAGGCGTACTTGATCATCTCCGCCGAAGTGGGATCGGTCAGCACCACTTGGGTGTCGAGGCCCCGGTAGAGGTCAGCCACCGTTCGTGCATCGGCCTCGTCCCAGGCCCCGACCACGATCCGGTCCGGGTGGAGGAAGTCCTCCACCGCCTTGCCCTCCCGGAGGAACTCGGGATGTGACACGATCCTGGCCTGGCTCCCGTGGTCGGCGAGACGCTTGCGCAGGGCGACGACCGTGCCCGGGGGCACCGTCGACTTGACCACGAAGATGGTGTCCGGACCGACTTCGTTGGCCAGCTCGTCGATCACCGAGTTGACGAAGCGAAGATCCGCTCTTCCGTCGTCGGCTTCGGGCGTCGGCAGGGCGAGAAAGACGAAGCCCGCACCGGCGGCCGCCTCGATGTTGGACGAGTGAAAGGTGAGGAGCCCCCGCTCGACTGTCTCGGTCAGCAACTCGGGGAGGCCCTCCTCGTAGATCGGCACTCCCCCGCCCTGGAGCATGGCCACCCGATCTCGATTCGCCTCGCCCAGCCGCACCCGGTGGCCGAGGCTGGCGAGACCGGTGCCGGTGACGAGGCCGACGTAACCGGCTCCGATTATTGCTATGTCCATTGAGATCTCATGCTAGGGGTGGCCGGCGCCGCCCGGTCAGGAGGCGTCGGCGCCGACTATGACGACGGCGTCCACCTCGTTATCGACAGCACCGGTGCGAACTAGACCGAAACCGAGTTGACTCACTATGGCGTCGCCGGCGTTGCTCCCCTCGGGGATGAGGACGACCGTCGTGTCGTAGTCCAGGGACGATGCATTCCCGAGTCCGGCGACCTCGAATCCGGCCTCCTCGAGCACGTCCGACATCTGGGCTGCCGCCCCGCTCACCCCGTTGCCGTTGAGGACCTGGACGCGCAGCGGCGCAGTGCTCATCGCCGGTCTGCCGAGGAATGCCTCCACGACGGCTGACGCCTCGGGCTCGTCGGCCCTCACGATCGAAGCGCCCCCCACCGTGTCCCCGTAGACGGGGAGCGTCTGTCCCTCGATACCCCCGTTGAGGAGCCCGCGGAAGTCCCACGCCAATTCGGCCACCGATCCCTGGGCCAGTGAGGAGTCGATGGTGACATGCTGGGCGAGGGCGCCGGCGATCTGCCCGGCCTCGGTGATCGAGCCCGGAGACTTCAACTCCCGGAGAATGGCCTTCACCACTTCCTGCTGACGCCGAGCCCTACCGATGTCGTTGGCGTCCACGGGAACCCACTGTCCATCCTG
>LLBY010000117.1_pt8 | contig 11021 bp, 12 predicted proteins | sample 1489401 | NCBI WGS metagenome assembly LLBY01 (sample SAMN04092656, study PRJNA295927) | soil metagenome | biome: Soil prokaryotic community; feature: Bulk soil; isolation source: soil from tomato rhizosphere | host: tomato cultivar Hawaii 7996 | place: South Korea | collected 2011-11-01 | reverse complement strand
CCAACGGCGCGGGCAAGACCACACTTATCCGTGCTATTGCCGGAATGCTGCCTCCTCTCGCCGGAAGTCTGAAGCTGGGCGTGACCGTCAAGCTTGGGTACATGGCGCAAGAGCAGGAATTGCTCAACCCGCAATGGAACTCGCTGCAGACGATCCAAAACGCCGCGCCCTTCAACGAGACGGAGGCACGCAACTTCTTGCACTACTTTCTCTTCAAAGGCGATGATTCCCTGCGCGCCACGCGTGAGCTGTCCTTCGGGGAGCGCGCACGCCTCCAGTTGGCAACGCTCGTCGCACAGGGCTGTACATTCCTTCTGCTGGATGAACCCATCAACCACCTTGACATCCCCTCACGCGCCCGCTTCGAGGAGGCGCTCGCCAACTTCCAAGGAACGATCCTCGCTGTGGTCCATGACCGTTATTTCATCGAGCGCTTCGCCTCCGCTCTGTGGACGGTCAAGAGTGGCAAGGTGGAGAAATGGTAGATCCTTCCGTGCTGTGCAATCGAAGCGCGAGCACAAAAGTGAGATCAGATGAAAACAATATCTCCTACGCCCTATCCCGACGTCAATGAAATCTTGAATTTCATGCTAGTCGATGTAAAGGAAATCCTCGGGAAGCATTTCCTTGGCATGTACCTTTACGGCTCCCTGGCTAATGGTGACTTCGATGAACATAGCGATATCGACGTCCTGATCGTAACGGATGGAGAGCTCTCCGAAGACGTTTTTTCAGCGGTGCAGAAAATGCACAAGCACATCAACGGACTTGATTCTCCCTGGGCAAAGCAAGTCGAAGCTTCCTACATTCCTCAAGCAGCACTACGCCGTTTCGATCCCATGAACAAACTTCATCCACATATGGATAGAGGCGACGGTGAAGTGCTGCACATGATGTCCCATGAAAGCGATTGGATCATCCAGCGGTATCTTCTGCGCGAACATGGAATCGTGATCACTGGGCCGAGCTTACGAGATCTCATTGATCCCGTTTCCTCGGGGGCCTTGCGTCAGGCAGTCACCGATGTGCTGCCATTCTGGGTTAATCCCATTTTGGATGAGCCTGCGCAAATCAAAAAGCGCGGATATCAGTCCTTCATCGTTCTGTCACTCTGCCGTATGTTATATACGCTGAGACAAGGTAAGGTCCTGTCGAAAGCTGCCGCGGCACAATGGGCATTGGAAAACCTGGATCCCAGGTGGAGAGCCTTGATCGAACGCGCGCTGATCGGACGCCGGAACCCCGATTTGGACGCGGAATCGCAGGACATCCATGCGACGTTGAACATGATGCAATATGTACTCGACCAGACGCAGCCTACGCCTTACCCGGAAGTGAATGATCTTTTGAATCAGCTTCTTCAAAATGTAAAGCGGATTCTGGGCGATCATTTTGTGGGCATGTATCTCTATGGCTCGCTTTCCAGTGGAGATTTCGACACCGAAACCAGTGATATCGACTTTCTTGTGGTGACGAGCGAAACGCTTCCAACTGAAGTCGTCGCTCAACTCGAAGCAATGCACCAAGAAACCTGGGCCGCCAGCCTGAAACGGGCGGGCGAACTGGAAGGCTCGTATGTTCCCAGAGACCTTATCCGTCGCCATGACCCGGATGGGGCGCCGTGTCCCACCGTCAATGAAGGAAAATTCTATGTGGACAAACGCGGCAGCGACTGGATCATCCAACGTCATGTAGTTCGAGAGTATGGCGTGATCGTCGAGGGCCCCGACCCGAAGACCCTGATTGACCCGGTCGGCCCCGATGACATCCGCGGCGCGGTTTTGGGAGTCTTGAGAGAATGGTGGTTTCCCATGCTCGAGAATCCATCCTGGCTGCGCGACCACGGAAGTAAATATCACGCGTTTGCCGTGATCACGATGTGCCGTGTGTTACACGCGCTCGAACATGGGGGGATTGTTTCCAAGCCTCGGGCCGTCGCGTGGGCAAAAGAGAACCTTGGCAATCCCTGGAAACGAGCGATCGATCAGGCGGTTGCCGCGGCACGAGAGGATGGCAAGGATGAGTTTCTGAGTGAAACGTTGGACTTCATCCGGTTTGTAAAAGAGCAGACCAAAAGGTTCGAAAAGCAAATCCGCGATCCAGAGATTCTGTCCGAACAAAATCATCAACAGGTAAAATAGAAACATGGACACATCCCGATTTCAATTCATCAAACCCGGTGACCTTCCCGACTATCGAGAACGTGCCGGTGACATCGCCGAAGCCGCCTGGCCAGAATTTATGTTACATGATGCTGTTGCCAGTGAATACTGGCATGAGCTATTCGACCGATTTAGTGCCTATCAGTTTGCTCTGCTAGACACAGAGACAAACCGTATGGCTGCCATGGCGAACAGCTTACCTTTTTACTGGGACAGAGATATATCTGATCTCCCCGAAAAGGGCTGGGATTGGGTCTTCCTCAAGGCCGTAGAAGATCACGAGAAAGGTGCGACTCCTAACATCCAGTCCGCGATACAGATCGCCATTCACCCTGATTATCGGAGCCAGGGTCTCAGCACCGAGATGGTACGCGCGATGAAGGATATCGGTAGATCGAAAGGGTTTCAATATCTCGTGGCGCCGGTCCGCCCCAATCAGAAAAGTCAATATCCGCTCATCAGCATCGACGATTATATTAAATGGAACAACAATGAAGGCCTTCCTTTCGATGCCTGGTTGCGAGTCCATGCGCGCCTGGGCGCGAAGATCGTCAAGCCCTGCCACGAAGCCATGACCATCCGCGGCTCCCGCGCCGAATGGGAAGAATGGACCGGAATAAAATTTCCTCAAAGTGGGAAATACTATATCCCTGGCGCGCTCAACCCGATGCATTTTGACTTTGAAAAAGACGAAGGTATATACATCGAGCCGAATGTATGGATGGTGCACGTTATATGAGCTCCGAGCGCTTTCAGGTTATTACGCCCGCGCATTCAGAGTATCGCGACCTGGTGCGCGGCTTGACCAAAGAGGTCTGGCCGGAATTCATGCTGCACGAACAGGTTGCAAACGAAAACTGGCACGAGCTATTCGACCGCTTTTTCGAGTATCAGTTGGCGCTCTACGATACGGTGAATGGCCGCGTGGCAGGCATGGCAAATAGCTTCCCATTGCGCTGGGATGATGGGCTGGAAAACCTTCCCGAGACCGGCTGGGATTGGGCATTCCAGGAAGCGGTCAGAAATCACAGGGAAGGTCGAACACCGAACTTTCATTGTGCGATTCAGATCGTCCTGCGTCACGCGTATCAGGGGCAGGGACTAAGCCGGCCTATGGTTGAGGCGGTTCGTTCTCTGACAGAATCCAAAGGATTGACAGCACTCATCATTCCTCTTCGTCCGAGTGAAAAGTCCCGCTATCCACTCGTAAGCCTAGACGATTACATTACCTGGAAGACCGAAGAGGGTGAGGCGTTTGACCCCTGGCTGCGCGTCCATCTGCGCGGGGGAGCGAGGATCATAAAAGTCTGCCATGAGGCAAAGACTATTCGCGGGACACGCGCCGATTGGGAAGCGTGGACGGGTATCAAGTTCCCGCAAAGTGGGGAGTACATCATCCCCGGCGCTCTCAACCCGATCAAGATGGACGTTGACAACGACGAAGGCGTTTACATTGAGCCAAATGTGTGGATCGTGCATGAGCTCAAGCGATGAACCATCGGATGCCCCTTCGTGCTTATGCGCATACAGTTTATCACGCCCTGAATGGATGCCTTACTTTATAATTGCAATATGAATTGGCGCCATGGCCTGGTTCTGGCTTCTGCCTTCTTCCTCCTTGCCTGCCAGCCAGCAACATCCCCCACGGTAATCATCCTGGATAAAGCAAAAGTCATTACTCTCCAAACAAATGAGAGAGATCTTTCAGCATTGTTGAGCCAGGCGGGAATTGTCCTCCACCCAGACGACAGGGTTCTCCTCAACGGGATCCCTGTCAGCATCGACCAACCCATTACGACATACCCGATTACGCTACAGGTTCGCCGTGCGGTTCCGATCACCATCCACACGCCCGAAGGAGAAAAACAGATGCCATCGTCTGCCTGGACAGTGGGCGAAGCACTCCAGGAAGCCTCTATCTGGCTACGCGCAAGTGACAGAATTACCCCATCCCTAAACTCTCCAAGCTCCAACCCTTCAATTACCATTTACCAATTACCTTCCCGCGCGCTAAGCATCACAACAAACGGAAGGACCATTACAACTTCCTCCTCCGCTCAAACTGTCGTAGAGGCTCTGGCAGAGGCCGGCATCCCGCTGATCGGTCTGGACTACAGCGTCCCTGCGGAAGACGAGCCGCTTCCGGCTGACGGGCAGATCCGCGTCGTGCGCGTGACCGAGTCCCTGCAGCTGGCGCAAAAGCCCATCCCATTCGAGAGCGAGCTTCAGGCATCGGCGGACGTTCCGCTCGATCAGACTCAGATCATGCAGCCTGGCGAGCCGGGTTTGACAGTGCAGCGCATCCGCATTCGTTATGAAGATGCGGAAGAGATCTCTCGCGTGACCGAGGATGAAACCCTGGTGCGTCCGCCCAAAACTCACATCCTGGCGTATGGGACAAAAGTCGAGGTCAAGACCGCGACCGTAGACGGCGTGCAGATCGAATACTGGCGTGCCGTGCAGATGTATGCCACCTCCTATTCCCCCTGCCGCTCGGGCACAGACGAGTGTCATTCCGGCACGTCGAGTGGAAAGAGCTTGCAAAAAGGGATGGTCGGACTGCGACAGAGCTGGTACCTCGCGATGCAGGGACAGCGGCTGTACATCCCGGGATATGGATTCGCGACTGTCGAAGACGTCTGTGGCGGCTGCGTCGGCCGACCCTGGATCGATCTCGGGTACAGTGACAAAAACTTCGAACCCTGGCATTCCTGGGTCACTGTCTACTTCCTGACGCCTGTGCCTGCGAATGTGATTTATGTACTGGAGTAACCATCGCGCTGAGCGACGATAGAATTTTATGACGCGCTCTCAAAAAGCTACTCTCTCTTTCCTTTCTATGATTGTCTGTTTCCTGGGAGCACTCGCCTTGTGGCTCTGGCGGGGACAGTGGGACCAGCCGCTCGGACCTGCGCTTCGCATTCCGACGGTCACGCCGTTCCAGATGCCCGCCACATGGACACCAGATCCGGCCGTGCTGGCCACGCTCCAGGCTGCGCCCACTGCAGCCCCCCTCTTACAGGCATCTCCCCTGGCGACATTCACCCCACAAATGGGCTTATGCGGCGCGCCGCCTGTCATAAACATCCTGGCCATTGGCGCCGACACGCGCGGCGATAACTACAACTACGGGCTGGCGGACGTTATCCGGCTGGTTCGCGTGGATTTTGTGAACCCGAAGGTCACTGTCCTTGAAATCCCGCGTGACCTGTGGGTGAAGATCCCCGATATCGCCGATAACCTGGACGGGCAGGACCACGAGAAACTCAACCAGGCCTATCTTTATGGCAACCCCGGCTTTGGGTACACCGACGATCCCGCGCGTGGACCGGGTCTGCTGGCGCGCACGCTCACGCTGAACTTTGGAACCCAGATCGATCACTATGCCGCGGTCAATATGCGGACCTTCGAAAAGATCGTCAACGCCGTGGGCGGAATCGATGTCACACTGCCCGAGACGGTGGACGGCCGTACCCCAACCGACACGAACAAGCGCTTGCTCTTCCCGGCTGGCACCCATCACCTGGATGGGACGCGCGCTCTGACGCTGGCGCGCATTCGCATCGAGGGCAGCTTCGCGCGCGCAGACAATCAAAACCGCGTGCTCTGTGCGTTACGCGATCAACTGACCAGCCCTGGTGTCGTTCCCAAGATCCCGGAACTGATACGATCCTTTCAGGACGCGATCCTGACAGATCTAAGCCCCGAACAGCTCGGCCAACTGGCTTGCATCGGTACACAGATTCCATCCGGGAATATTGTCTTTGCCAGTTTTCCGTCTGAACACTTCAAACTGACGCGCCAATATGATCCTGTGTTCAAGAATACTGTTTCCGTATGGGATGTAGATTTCGATATCATCCGCAGCTACATCAGCTTATTTAATAAGGGAGCCTGGCCGGCGCAGGAAACCACACCGGCCGAGGAAACAGACGAGGGAGTGGTTTGCCCTTGAATCAAATTCCGCCCCTGGATGCCCGGGCGCTGCTCAAGCGATATCGCCTGCACGCGCATAAGGGATTAGGACAGAACTTCTTGGAGGATCCGGAGGCATTGGAGAAGATCGTTTCTGCCGCGGAAATCCATGAGAACGATACCGTGTTGGAGATCGGTCCTGGACTGGGAAGCCTGACGCGTTATCTGGCCCTGGTGGCAAAAGAAGTTGTCGCGGTCGAGCTGGACGAATACCTTATCGAGCCATTGAAGGCGGTGCTATCTCCTTATCCAAACATTCAAATGATTCATGGGGACATTCTCAAGCTCTCCCCCGGTGATTTGATCTCTGCAAACCAATATCTGGTCGTAGCAAATATTCCGTATTACATCACCTCCGCGGTCATCCGTCATTTGCTGGAAAGTAAGTCAAAGCCGCGGCGGATTGTGTTGACCATTCAAAAGGAAGTTGCCCAGCGAATCCGTGCCAGGCCAGGTGATATGAGCCTATTGGCGCTGAGTGTGCAGGTCTATGGCGCGCCGCGGATCGCAGCGCAGATTCCGGCGGATGCGTTCTATCCGGCGCCTAAAGTAGACTCGGCCGTGTTGGTTATCGATATTTATCCATCTCCACTCATTCACGAAGAATTGCTTGATACATTCTTCAAACTTAGCAAAGCAGGATTCAGCCAAAAACGAAAGACGCTGCGCAACTCGCTTTCCTCGGGCCTGCATATCTCTCCCATGAAGGCGGCAGAACTCCTCACTAGTGCAGACATCGACCCGCAGCGGCGGGCCGAAACGCTGAGTATCGAAGAATGGGAACGCCTTGCCAAAACCATGTAGGTGTTCTCCAGCGGGTAGTTACTTCGAAAAGGCTCCGCGCATATCGCGATAATGCCACCAGACGTCCCAGATCCGGACGGCGGCCTCCAATTGGATCTTAAAAGACATTTTAGACTCCCCCCAGCGGCGGTCCGCAAAATAAATGGGAACCTCGTTGATCTGGTGTCCCATCAAATAGGCGACGTAGATCATCTCGACCAGAAATATATAGCCATTGGAACGTATACGATCCAATGGCATGCTCTGTAAGACCTCGCGCCGCCACATCCGATAGCCTGTGGTTACATCCCGCAGCGGGAAGCCCAAGATTGTCCGTGCGTAAAAATTGCCAAACGCCGAAAGCAGCTTGCGCCAGGCCGGCCAGCGCTCATCAAGGGAGCCACCTTCTACATAACGGGACCCGATCACCACATCGCAAGAGGCGATACGACGCGCCATCTCAGTTAGAACTGCAGGGTCGTGAGAAAAGTCCGCGTCCATCTGGACCACGACGTCCGCCCCATCGGCCAATGCCTTTTGAAACCCCTCCATGTAGGCAGACCGTAATCCATCTTTCCCCGGGCGATGCAAGACAGACACCTGGCTGGGATGGTGGGCGCATAATTCATCTGCAACCTTGCCTGTGCCGTCCGGGCTGTGGTCATCGACGACAAGAAGTGAGAGATCAAGTGGAAGCGATAATAAAGCGGAGACCAGCTTCGGCAGGTTCTCCGCTTCGTTATACGTGGGCAGGATGATCGTGATACGCATCAATGCTTATTCAATAGGTCCTTCTTGAGCTGATCCACGCTCGAAAAGCGTCCATAGACAGAGGGAACCTCGGAGATTTGAACGGCGAGTCGATCGACTCGTTTGGCGGCAAGCTCGCGGTCTTTCATGGGATAAAAATAATCAAGGGATTGTTCGAGGCGGGCACGAATGCGCTCCTGAAAAGAAAGGAGATTCGCAGGAGGCACGACCACCACGAAATCTGTCGGGCTGATATGGCCGAGAAAATCCTCAGGCGTGCCATCTTCCTTTAAGGTGTTTTGGATCATCAGGCTGATCGCGCGCAGGACATCGTCCGAGGCAACAAATCCGTATGCCTCACGGAAGGCATCGAGATGACGAATGCAGATATGAAGTAAGCCCCATCCACTTTTATGGATCACGTCGGAAAGGCGCTCTTCCACAAGCGGACCTTCCGGCAAGCCGCTCACGGGATTGGTCAATGATTCCTGGCTGACTCGCTTCAACGCATTGCGGACACGCAAACGCAGCTCCTGCACGTCGAAAGGCTTGGTGATGTAATCATCCGCTCCCACTTCAAACCCCTGGAGCCTGTCTATACGCTCGCGCTTTTCGGTGAGGAAGATGATGGGAATCTCGTTTGTACGGCGATCACTGCGTACGCGGCGCGCCACTTCATAGCCATCGATATCGGGCAGGCGGATATCCAGGATCATCAAATCCGGCAGGACGGTCTGCGCGGCACGGACACCGTCCTCGCCCCAGTTGACTGTAAACACCTCATAGCCCTGGACGCGGAAATACGCGTTCAGCATTTCGGCTATGTCGAGATCGTCTTCCACAATCAGAATCTTGGATTTGGCTTCGGCCACAGCGGTCCCACCCCTTATGAAATCGGTTCTTTTTGAATAACAAACTCGCAGACCGCATCCCCCACGGCAACACATTTTGATTCATTCACACGAAACTCGTTGCCGCCAGAGACCCACTTCAGGGCCTCTTGCAACAGTCCCGTCGCAATGTAACAAACCGGCTTATCTGCATTGGTGCGCCCCCAGCAAACGGGACATTTATGGATCGTCCAGATAAACTCCGTGTCCTTTTCCTCCACCGTGCTGTACTGGTCGCTTAACTGCGAGAAGATCTTCGCAAAAGCAGGCAACCCGATGCGCAGCTTGGACTGAAGCGGAAGCACCACAAATGCCAGGTCTGCGGCGCCGGCTAAAGCGCCGAAGTTCTTCAACGCGTCAGAGAAGGTCGCGCGTCCAGCACGCAGCGCCAGGCCGCGTCCCCCGCGCGGACCGTACATCTCCTCCAGGGCAACACCGATGGCGGAGAGCTCAGCAAAATCAAACCCTTTATCCAGGTTATCCGGTGGATAGTTTTCAATGTAATTATTCAGACCGGCCAGGTTGAGAATGGCATTCAAACCATTACGGCCCATCACTTCTTCCAAAGATTTGATGATGATGAGACCAAATTTGTTGGGGTAGTAAAGACCAGTCTTTTGAACAGGGCTCATATCATGACTCCACTAAATCAGTTTTGACAGATCTTCGGCGGCGCGACGCATGTCCAAAAGGATCAGGCCCAGTTTTGCCTGTTCACGCGCAAGGGCAGTAAGAACGGCTTCCTCCCCGACAGACATAAGAACCACATATCCTTTTTCCCCCTTCACGTAAACCTGCTCAAGTGAACCCCGACCAAGCTCGGTGGCGATTCGCTCCCCCAGGGAAAGCATGGCAGCCGACATAGCTGAAACACGATCTTCTTCGACCCCTTGCGGCAAAGCAGATGCAATGCTTAGACCGTCCACACTGACAACGGCTGAGGCTTCAATATCAGGCGAAGACGCTTGAAGCTCACGGAGACGGTCGACCATTTGTTGTGTGCGTGACTTTGACAAGACAACCCTCCCATATGGAGTGCATGAAGCCAGTTTGCCAGCCAAGTGCGTATAATTTTGGCTAGCAGATAATTTAGCATAGTGGAGGAAATGTGTCAAGCCAGCCTGTCAGAAGTGCAAACATGGGCGTGCTATAATCGCCAGACGGTTTAAAAGCCTATGCACAAGACCCTTGCGATCCTAACCCTCTTGTTTCTGTCTAGCCTCCTCCCTTTTGCCAACGTAAAGGCACAAGAGATCACGCCAGGTGAAGAGCCAGCGAGTGGCGCGGTCGTCTGTGCCCCCGATGTATACCTTGCGCCGCCGGGAGACTGTCTGCCACTCGGGCCGTCTACCTACGTCACGGAAATGGCGAAACTGGGACTAAGGTTTCCACAACGGCCTTTGCCAGCTTCCAGGCCAGATCCAGCACTCACGCAGCTGCCCTATCTCTATTTCAAGCTGGAAGAAGATATCGTCCCCATTTTGAGTGGACCTGGCGGTGGTGAAAGCGGACAAGCCTTTCAGCCGGGCTTTGTGTATGTATCGTACATCGACCGCGTCGAATCGAATGGCGTGTATTACATGCTGCAAAACGGCGGCTGGATTCCCGGGAAAGGTTCCCGTATCGGTGAGTACTCGCGTTTTCAGGGATTGCAGTTTCGAAAAACCCCGGCCACGCCTTTTGCCTGGCCCCTGCCCTTTTACACCGACAGCATTCCAGTGTACCGTGCACCGACGTATAGTGCGCCGCTGGCAGACCGCGTCATTTACCCGTATGCAGAGGTGGTTCCGGTCTACGCCACGCAAAGCGCCGATGGCGTGGAGTGGAACATGATCGGGCCGGACCAATGGGTCGAGGCACGGATTTTTGCGACGGTTACACCCAACACTACTCCTCCGGACGGCGTGACCAGCGGGCGTTGGATTGACGTTAACCTGGCAGAACAAACGCTCGCCGTGTATGACAATTATCAACTGGTCTTTGCCACGGTAATTGCAAGTGGTCTGGAACCCTTCTGGACGCGCCCCGGGCTATTCCAGATTTTCCAGAAAAAAGAAACCGAGACGATGCGCAACAATGATCCAACGGACTACTATTATCTGGACAACGTTCCCTGGACAATGTATTTCGATGGCGCCCGCGCGCTGCACGGCGCCTACTGGCGGACTCGCTTTGGCTATCCTCAATCGCATGGATGTGTAAATCTCTCCGTGGGCGACGCGCACTGGCTGTTTAATTGGGCTCATGAGGGTGATTATGTGCATGTCCATGACCCTACTGGACTCACGCCGACAGATCCCGCACTCTATCCGAGCTGGGCATATTGACATTGGTTCCTGCACATGGTAAACTACTGCCCGCTTGTCCCGCATAGCGGGATGGCGCTGAGGCGCTGATTAGGAAGGAAAGTTGGTCCCGTGGTGTAGCGGCCTAACATGCGGCCCTGTCAAGGCCGAGATCG
>LLBY010006835.1_pt4 | contig 11022 bp, 9 predicted proteins | sample 1489401 | NCBI WGS metagenome assembly LLBY01 (sample SAMN04092656, study PRJNA295927) | soil metagenome | biome: Soil prokaryotic community; feature: Bulk soil; isolation source: soil from tomato rhizosphere | host: tomato cultivar Hawaii 7996 | place: South Korea | collected 2011-11-01 | reverse complement strand
CCGCTGTCGGAGATCCTCTCCGAGGTCAGCGACGCGGTCGCGGTCGTTGTCTCGGAGCAGAGCGGCTCCATTTCCATTGCCCATGCAGGTCGCATGATTCGCCGCATCGACCCGGAGCGACTCGAGAACATCCTGGCCGCATTCTTCCGTCCGGATACCACTACGCCCCAACGGATACGTCTCCAACGTTATTTCCCATACCTCTTCCGCAGGGATGAATAGTATGCGTTCGTTTGCGAAGAATCTCCGCACGTTCCTTCTGGCGCTCGCGCTGGGCCTTTCCGTTTGGGTCTCGGCTGTCAGCACAGCCGACCCGGATGACGTGCGCCCATTTCCCCGGCCCATCCCCCTGGAGGTCGTCGGCCTGGATCCATCGCTGGTGCTGATGAATGATATCCCGTCTGCTGTGGACGTTACCCTGCGCGCCCCGCGCTCGGTTTGGGTCGCTCTGACGGCCAGGGAAGATGCCCTCCGCGCCACCGTGGATTTGACCGGTCTGAGTGCCGGTGAACATACGCGGGATGTCCAGTTGACGATTTCGGAGCGGCCCTACCAGGTCATTTTCGCGAACCCTACGGCGGTCACCGTGAATCTCGAATCGATCCTCACGCAGACATTCCCACTGGTGGTTTCCTTAAGCGGGCAGCCCGCAGCCGGGTATGAGGCGGGCGATACAACGCGGGACGTCACAGAAGTGACAGTCTCTGGTCCCGAGTCGATTGTCCGGCAGGTTGAGCGGGCCCGTGTTCTCATCAATCTGGATGGGATCCGTGAAAGCATCGATGAAACGCTCCCAATCGAGATCGTAGATAAAGAGAATATTCCGCTGCAGGGCTTAACGATCAACCCTGAATCGGTGCGGGTCAGTATTCCGATCAGCCAGCAAGGCGGGTTCCGCGATGTGGCGGTCAAGGTGATTGTGCAGGGAGAGCAGGCGCCAGGGTATCGCATCGAGAAAATCTCCGTGTTTCCACCCGTTGTCACGGTCTTTGCGGATGATCCCTCACTGGTGAATGCGCTGCCTGGCGTTGTAGAAACGCAACCGCTCGACTTGCAAGGCCGGGATGAAGATATTTCTACGCGCCTCTCTTTGAATCTGCCGGAGAACATTACGCTGGTCGGCGTGCAGACCGTGCAGGTACAGGTGAGCATCTCACCGATCCAGAACAGCGTCACCCTGCTGAACCAGCCCATCAACGTGAACGGCCTGTCTGAGGGCCTGGCCGCGCAAGTCTACCCACAAGCCGTGGATGTGATCATTTCGGGCCCGGTTCCGGTGCTCGAGGCGATCTCCTCGCGAGATATCACCATATCTGTCGATGTCACTGGACTCGAGATCGGTGTTTATCAATTGAGGCCGGAGGTGGACCCGTTCGTGGAGAATATCACGGTAGAATCGATCTTGCCCGAGACGGTGGAGGTTGTCATCGCCGTGCCCGCTACGCCCACAATTACACCCTTCCCGCCCTAAAGGGAAACCAAAAAACTATGCCCAAACCAATTGTCGCCCTCGTTGGCAGGCCCAACGTAGGAAAAAGTACTTTGTTCAACCGCCTGGTCGGGGAACGTATGGCGATCGTGGACGATACGCCCGGCACAACTCGTGACCGTCTCTTCGGGGAAGCGGAGTGGAACGGGCGCGTCTTCCACGTGGTAGATACAGGCGGAATCGATCCCACACACGGCGGCAAGAATCCGTTATCCATCGGCTCTGCCGAATTCATCAAAGAGATCCGCCAGCAGGCTAAGGTTGCCATCGACGAAGCCGACGCGATCCTCTTCGTCAACGACGGAGAAACCGGGGTCACCGCGCCCGACCTCGAGGTGGCAGACATCCTGCGCCGCTCGCAAAAGAAACGGGAAGATGGCACGTTCTGGCCGCCCATCTTTGTCGTGGCGAACAAAACCGAGTCGAGAGGACGGCGAGACGAGGCCTCTCAATTCTATGAATTGGGACTCGGTGAACCGTACGCTGTCTCTGCCGTGCACGGGACGGGAACAGGCGATTTGCTGGATGCGCTTGTAGAATCGTTCCCGCCGCAGGAGGAAGAAGAGGAAGACGACAGCATCAAGATCGCCATCGTCGGGAAGCCCAACGCGGGCAAATCCAGTTTGTTGAATAAGCTGGTGGGGGAAGAGCGCGCCATCGTCAGCCCGATTCCCGGCACGACCCGCGACGCGACCGATACGATCATCGAATTCAATGGCTTGCCGATCACGCTGATCGACACGGCCGGCATCCGCAAGCGCGGCAAGATCGAGCGCGGCGTGGAACAGTTCAGCGTGCTTCGCTCGTTCAAAGCCATCGAGCGCGCCGACGTGGCCCTGCTAATGATCGACGCGACCACGGGCATCACCTCACAGGACGCGCACATCGCAGGCTTTATCCTCGAAGAATGGAAATCGTGCGTGGTCATCGTCAACAAATGGGACCTGGTCGAAAAGGACGCCTTCACGATGGAGGAGTTCACGCGCAAGATCCGCGCCGACCTGAATTTCATGGATTACGTGCCGCTGCTGTTCATCTCCGCCAAGACCGGCCAACGCGTGGACCAGGTACTGCCGATAGCCTTGCGCGTCCAGGAGGAGCGCCTTGCCCGCCTGACGACTTCCAAGATCAACGAAGTCATCCATAAAGCGCAGGACGCGCACCCGCACCCCTCACACGCCGGGCGGCAGTTGAAGATGTTCTACGGCACCCAGGTCCGCTCCGACCCGCCGACGTTCATGATCTACGTCAACGACCCAAAGCTCATGCATTTCAGCTATTTGCGCTATTTAGAGAACCAGATCCGCGCCGAGTATGGGTTCCTGGGGACGCCGATCCGGATTGTGACGAAGGGCAGACGTGAGTAAATTCCGCCTTTATTAAATTTACAACTGAGACGGTTCATGCCCCGCAAACGACGACGTTCCTTCCGACGCTGGATTCCCTCTGCCCTCGGGATAGTTATTCTTCTTTCGTTCGCAGTCTATGATCCCATCGTCAACTGGTGGCAGAGCCTCGCGCCCACGAACAAATTTCTCCTGCTGGCAGGGACAGGCTTGGTGCTGACGATCGCAATTGGCGTTGTGTTTGCATTCGTCCTCTACCGCAGACGAGAGCAGGACAAGGTCTGGCGGCTGGCGATGGCTGGCTGGCAAAACGGTTCGCGAAGAGATGAACATCGCCCAAGGCAATCTGCCACGCATCTATCGGACCTGGAGTTGGAAAAGCTGGCAGAACAGGTCTATAAAAAGATGGGCTACACGGTCAAACACGTCGGGCAAACGGGAGATCATGGGATAGACGTCCTGCTCATCAACCCGAATAACCAGAAAGAAATCGTCCAGTGTAAACAATGGAGCAAACCGGTTGGCGAAGCCGCGCTCAGAGATCTATATGGAGCCATGATGCATGATCAAGCCATACGCGGCTGGATCTGGGCGCCGCGCGGTTTCAGCGGACCTGCAAGGGCATGGGCGCAAGGAAAGCCGATCGTTTTAGTGGATGATGCGGAGATCAATCGTTTGATGGGGATTGCTCATAAAAACAAGTAAGAATCCAAAAGCCCAGATTCCTTTGTGATCATTGTTGGGAATTTTGGGCGGAACATCCATTGGAAAATATTCGTTTTTGTAGTATCAAATCTATCAAAGATAGATGAAAACATGGGAGAGCACATTGAAGCAAATCTTGATTGCCCTACTGAGTGGAATTTTGATTCTTACAGCTTGTGGACAGACTCCCACTGAAGGTATCCCCACCGCCTTAATTTCAACAGAGACGAACACAGTTCAACGTGCTACCTCTACTCCCTTGCCAACCAGAACACCACGCGAACGAGCGAATGAGCCAACCCGCACGCCACGTCCACCAACTCCCCTGCCGGCCATCCCCACCTTCACGCCGACATTTTATGTTTCCACAATTGTCACGGTCACGCCTGCGCCCCCTGCCGTCTGCCCAAAGGAAAATCCTGATGTTGTAGCAAAGTTTGCAACTCCCAACAGTGACGGTTCTTATGAACACTATAGAGCATCTGATATTTTGGATTACTTGAATTCAGGAGGAACATCAGCCCAATTGAGAGATTCGGGCATAGCAGAACTCATGGACTTAACGAATGATGGTGTTAATGAAGTAGCTTACAAAGGTTTACTCGGATTTGGCATTTCCATTCTCGGCTGCAAAGATGGAAAATATCAGGATTTTTTAGACTTTGGAGGAGATTTTGGGGTTAATCTAATAAAGGCTCCTGACTTGAATAAAAATGGAATTCCTGAGATGATTTTTTTTAATATCATCCACTATGGTTATGTTGATATATCTATTTTTGAATGGGATGGGAATAAGTTCCGTTCGTTGATCGATATGGGAAGCTATAGACCACCGGATCCGCCGATTGATTGGGTTTCTTTTAATGAGGGCTACCAAGTCATAGATACAAATGCGGACGGGCTAAAGGAAATTGTTGCTGTGTACAACGTACACCAGCAAGCGAAGGGAGTGCTTGGGGGCTATGATATCGCTATGCAACGGCCACTGCGCAACCAAACGATAATTTTAGGCTGGAATGGCCATAATTTTGTAAATATAAAACAAGGAACTAATGCGCCTCCACAGTACCGCTTCCAGGCAGTCCAGGACGGAGATGAGCAGATGCGCTACGGAAATTACGCGGCTGCCTTGCCCTTTTATCAGGCTGCAATTTTCGATAGTCGCCTGGAATGGTGGTCGCCCGAAAGAAGAGAGTATGAACTTCTTATTTTGCGGTCACAATATGAGCCAACACCAACTGTTTATCCAACGACAATTCCCGATGACACAGAATACCCACGATTAGTCGCATATGCCTATTACCGCATTATGCTTCTCCATATCGTGCAAGGACATGAATCCGACGCGGGCACAGTTTACAAAACTCTGCAACAGAAATTTGGCCTTGATCCCTATGGTCGTCCCTATGTGGAAATGGCAACAGTATTTTGGGAGACCTACCAATCCACGCACAAAATGTATGACGGCTGCGCGGCGGCGATCCAATATGCAGCGGAACATCTTGAGATTCTGATTCCGCTGGGCAGCGACTATCATGGCAGGTACAACCATATTTATGTCCCAGCGGATGTATGTCCATTCCGGTAGAACCTTCAGAAATGAACAAATTATTCTGGCAAATCTTGAGTGTCTGGACCTTTCTAATTACAGCTTGCGCGCCTCCAAATACAGTGATTCCTGTTGCCACAACGCAAAAAGCAACGGCAACACGATGGCCGTCTACAACCAGTACAAAAACCGCTATTCCCTCTGCCACACCGACAGCATCGATCACTCCCCTGCCAACTATCCCTACCTTCACGCCGACATTTGATGTTTCCACAATGGTCACGATAACGCCTGCGCCAAAAGCAGAGTGCCCTAAGCTTGATTCGGCAATCAAGGTTGAAAACTATTTTCCTGAAAAACTAGAATGGCCATCTCCGAATACAGTAGAAAGAATTCTTGATTTCTTGAATGCAGGAGGAGATGGTCAAACGCTTATTGCAAGGTTAAAGCAGATTTATCCCTTCGGAGGAGATTTTAGAGGCGGGTATGATTTCTACGATGTAACAGGCGATCAAAGCCCTGAGTTTCTTTATATAGAAATAAATTATGAAGGCAAACTTTTCATCTTCTCATGCAAGAAAGGCGCATATGAGCTTCTTGTCACATTACCTGAAGAAAGCGATTTCCTAGAATACACTATGCAAGTGATCAACTTAACGGCGAATGGAATCCCTGAAATAATAGTCATGGGAACAAAGGGTGTGAGCTACCCAGTCTCCACCATTTATTTTTATGAATGGAACGGAAAAACATTCGCAGATTTGGGGCAGAATACTATCTTAGCGTTGAGACAAACCATAATAAGTGATGTAGATGGAAACGGAACTCAAGAGATTTCATTTTCTGGAGATAATCCCTCCTGCTTAAGTTGCAAGAACTTTATTCCAAAAAGACAAAGAACCATTACATATGGCTGGAATGGAAAGGAGTTTGCTGAAGTTGCAAATAAATTCGAGTTGCCAAAGTACCGCTTCCAGTCCATTCAGGATGCTGATGCCATGGCTATTATTGGTAGATATGATCAAGCAATCCATTTTTATGAAGAAGCTATATTAAACAAAGAACTGGAATGGTGGTCTTCTGGACGTCTGGAATATGAACAAGCTCGGTCTGATAGTTGGATTCCCGACTTAACACTCCCGCCTGAACCTGCAGAAGATCAAGCCGAATACCCCCGTCTAGCCGCATATGCCTACTACCGCATCATGCTTCTCCACTTGGTTCAGGAAAGTGAAGCAGAGGCAGAAACTACATATAAAACCCTACAAGACAAATATGGCAACGATCCATACGGTGAGCCCTATTTTGAAATGGCAACCACATTTTGGGAGGCATATCAGTCCACGCGCAAAATGTACGACGGCTGCGCGGCAGCTATCCAATACGCGGTAGGGCATCCTGAAATCTTAATTCCATTGGGTAGTGATTATCACGGCTGGCAGAGCCACACCTATGTGCCGGCGGATGTCTGTCCATTCAGGTAAAATCTCCAATAGAAGGAGACCCTAAAGGTTTCTTCCATTAACATATAGTCACTGCTGTCAAAATATTCTGAGCTACGAGAATACAGATTGGCAAAGAAAACCTGTAGGGCCTGTAAATTGGAGACTCATGCAAGACGTCTACGACTACATCATCATCGGCTCTGGCTTTGGGGGAAGTGTCTCCGCGATGAGGCTGACGGAAAAAGGTTATTCCGTCCTCGTTCTGGAAAAAGGCAAACGCTTCGAAGATAAGGATTTCGCCAGGTCCAACTGGCAGTTTTGGAAATATCTCTGGCTACCTGCAATCCGGGCACATGGCATTTTACAGATCAGCATCGTTAAGGGCGTGATGGTCTTGCATGGAGCAGGCGTCGGTGGTGGGAGCCTGGGATATGCTAACGTGCTTGAAGTCCCTGGTGACGAGACGTTCGCGAGGCCAGCCTGGAATCAAACTATGAAGTGGGGCGAGGTATTGCATCCGCATTACGAGACGGCGAAGAGAATGTTAGGTGTGACGCGCAACCCCAGATTGTGGACAGCCGATCACATTCTCCGGCAAATGGCGGATGATATCTGCATGGGAGATACCTTCCGCCCAACAGAGGTCGGCGCGTATTTTGGAGAGGCAGGGGTTACAGTTCCTGATCCGTATTTCGGCGGCGAGGGACCTGACCGCGCAGGCTGCAATCACTGCGGCGGATGTATGGTCGGTTGCCGTCACAATGCCAAGAATACCTTACCGAAGAACTACTTATACTTTGCGGAGAAGAACGGGGCGGAGATCAAAGCAGAGGTGGAAGTAACGGACGTTAGACCGTGGACTAAAGACAATAGGCCGTACGCTGTCTATGGTCCATCGTCATATGTACGATATGCAGTTACGTATCAGCCTTCCACTTCTCTGTTCAAACGCAAACACACTGTTTACGCAAAGAATGTTATCTTCTCCGCCGGTGTGATGGGGACCATGAAATTGCTGCTCAACCTGCGCGATGTGAAGAAATCATTGCCCAAACTCTCACCCCGCCTCGGTCACATGGTGCGGACGAACTCCGAGGCCTTATTAGGAAGCGTGGCTCGAACATCTGACATCAACTATTCACAAGGCGTCTCCATTTCCTCCATCTACAACCATGACGAGATCACCCGCGTCGAGCCTGTACGCTACCCGGATGGATCGTCACTCATGCGCTTCCTGGCCGCGCCGCTGATCGATACTGACGTCAGCGTGCCTGTCCGCATCCTGAAATTCCTGGGCTGGGCTCTGACGCATCCACTTGATTTTGCCAGGGCGATGGTCCTGCCAGGCTGGGCGCATAACGTGACCATCCTGCTCGTCATGCAGCACGCGGACAACCGCATGCGCTTCCGTATCGGGCGAAGCGGATTCACACTCTTCCGGCGCGGCCTGGTCGCCGATGAAGAGCCTGGCTATAAGATCCACGCGCAGGTCAAAGGTTCGCACGAGCTAACGCGCGACTTCGCCAGGCGTACGAACGGCATCGCGCTTGGCTCGATCGGTGAAAACTTATTGGGATTGCCCACGACTGCGCACATCCTCGGCGGCGCGCCGATTGGACGGACTGCCGAGGAGGGGGTGGTAAATGAGAAGTTCGAAGTGCATAATTATCCAGGGCTGTATATCATCGACGGCTCGATCCTGCCTGCCAATCCCGGCGTCAACCCATCCTTGACGATCGCTGCACTGGCAGAATATGCGATGGGTAAGATAGGGCAAAAGAATGAGCCACAGATAACTCGGATTGACACGGATGGGTTTAGGAGGAAAGATGACTGAGTTGCTTTACAAAGAATTGACGTTCGCGGTCATCGGCGCAGCGATGGAAGTACATAAGATTCTCGGACCGGGATTCCTGGAAGGAGTTTACCAAGTGGCGGTGGAAAGAGAATTAACCTTGCGAGGTATACCGTTTGAAAAACAGGTTAGACTACCAGTGACATATAAAGATATATTGGTCGGCGAATACGTTTCAGATTTTATAATCGATGGAAAGTTGATTGTTGAAATGAAAGCTGTCTCAAACTTCAACTCTCAACACCAGGCACAAGCTATACACTATTTGGCTGCGACTGGTCTTCGTCTCGCTCTATTGCTTAATTTCGGCACAGGGTTCCTTGAACACCGCAGAGTCATCAAATAAATCACACAACAAATCAGTGATAATCCGTGAAACACTTGCGCCGCACGCAGTGCAGGTGTCAGTGGCTGAATTATGACCAACCTCTCCACTTCTCCCGATTTTGCAAAAGAACTTGATCTACAAGATCCGCTCGCCACTTATCGCGATCAATTTGTTTCTAACGATCCAGACCTCGTCTACTTAGACGGCAACTCGCTGGGGCGCTTGCCTGTATCCGTGATCCAACGGATGAAAAAAGCTGTGGAAGAGGAATGGGGGACGGATCTTATCCGTGGCTGGAACAAGGGTTGGTGGGAATCATCATCGCGCATTGGGGACAAGATTGGATCTTTACTCGGCGCAACGACAGGACAGGTCGTAGTGGCGGATCAGACCTCCGTCAACCTTTTCAAGCTCGCGGCCGCTGCGCTGAGTCTCCAGCCTGAAAAGAAACGCATCATCACAGATACCTTCAACTTCCCATCAGATCTATATATCCTGCAGGGAATCAATCATTTGCTTGGGGATCGTCATGAAATCGTCCGTATCGGCTCCAGCGACAACGACATTACCCCAGATCTCGCCGCGCTCGAAGCCGCCATCGATGAGAATACAGCACTCGTCACCCTTTCCCACGTCACGTTCAAGAGCGGCTATCTCTACGACATGGCCCACATTACCGAGCTTGCCCATCGCAAAGGAGCGCTTGTCCTGTGGGACTTGAGTCATTCGGCAGGCGCGGTGCCTATTGAGCTCGATCAATGTGACGTGGATCTCGCCATCGGCTGCACCTATAAATATCTCAACGGTGGTCCGGGCGCGCCGGCGTTTCTATATGTGAACAAGAAAATACAGAACGAGGTCACGTCCCCCATCTGGGGCTGGTGGGGGCAGAAGGATCCGTTCGAGTTCGACCTCGAGTACCGACCCGCGCCGGGCGTCCAGCGCTTCCTGGCAGGGACCGCACCGATGCTCTCCACCCTGGCGATGGAAGAAGCGTTGAATCCGTTCCTCGAAGCCGGGATGGACGCACTTCGTGCGAAATCGGTTTTGATGACAGACTACGCCTCCTACCTGACCGACAACGTCCTTGCGCCCTTAGGCTTTTCGCTAGGCTCCCCGCGTGACTCTGCCAGGCGCGGCTCCCACATCAGCATCCGGCATGAGGAAGGCTACCGTATCAACCGCGCCATGATCGAGGAGCTGAACGTCATCCCTGATTTCCGCGCGCCCGATAACATCCGCCTCGGGTTTGCGCCGTTATACGTTTCCTTCACCGACCTCTGGGAAGGCTTCGACCGCATCCGCAGGGTAGTGGAGGAGAAACGATACGAGAAGTATCCAAAGCAAAAGCTGACAGTCACATAACCTCCAAATGATACAATGAATTATGCGTGCAGCCTTGGTGGTTTTGCTTGCCTTCCTTTTGGTGGCCTGTATGCCCGAGGCGACGGCCACTGTAATTCCTTCAGCAGAACCATTGCCGCCCAGCGTGACCCCACCTCCTGCCGCGACCGCGACGCAGCCTCCGACCACCACACAGACCATCGCTCCCACGCCAACGGTCTCACCTGCCGAGCTCAAACGAAGAGCCGCGCCCATCTGTGAAAATGCCTTTTCCGCTTTGATCGAAACGGGACCGTTATCTCCTCCCTTTGCTGTGATGAAAAAGGGAACATATGCAGATGCCCCCTCGTGGGAGCTTTCCCATCAGCTGCCTCACCTGGGGAGTCTCTCTGCAGCCGATGTTCAGACTCTCTTCTGCATTTCCGAGACGAGGACGAAGACGGGGACCTATACAGATGGTTCTGCGGCTTATCAGCTTTCCTGGGAGGTCAGAGTCGTTTCCTGGCCGGGTGGAAAGGTGATCGGAAAGCAGTCTTTTGCAGGCTCCCTGCCACCTAAGACAAAGGACGCTGGGTCCGGTGCTAGTGCAGGCTCCTATCCCGATTCCGAATTTGCAGACTGGGTCTTTCGACAGGTCGATCATCCCGATTTCCTTTACTTCGATAACGCTATTACCAGTCTTGCGATTTCTCCAGACGGGGAGATTGCCGCCTTCGGCTCCGCGCTCGCTGACCAGCTCGTGAACAAGGATTATCAAGCCAAGATATACCTGTTTCATACCGATGATCTTCAGACCGACCTGGGAACCAGTGCCTTTCTAAATGTCTTTGAGGGGCACCAGGGCATGGTCACCTCTCTGGCGTTCTCACCCGATGGAACAACCCTTGCCTCCAGTGGATATGATCTCTTTATCAAATTCTGGGATGTGACCCGCGGTTCTCTGCTGGGGCAGGTTAGCCTT
>LLBY010016103.1_pt2 | contig 11027 bp, 11 predicted proteins | sample 1489401 | NCBI WGS metagenome assembly LLBY01 (sample SAMN04092656, study PRJNA295927) | soil metagenome | biome: Soil prokaryotic community; feature: Bulk soil; isolation source: soil from tomato rhizosphere | host: tomato cultivar Hawaii 7996 | place: South Korea | collected 2011-11-01 | reverse complement strand
GGGCACAAGCGTGACGCTTGCGCTAGCGGCGATTTAAAAATTCCTGTTGGATTGAAAGCTATGGAGAAAAAAACAATTAGTTGTATTATTAACGTCAAAATAAAACTTATGGAAACCTTTTCAAAAATTCTTATTGGCATTGTTGCTATAGAACATCTTTATATTATGTATTTTGAAATGTTTGCTTGGGAAACCATTGGAAAAAAAACATTTAAAAGCCTACCCTCAGAATTATTTACTCCAACCAAAGGATTAGCCGCAAATCAAGGATTATACAATGGTTTCTTGGCAGCAGGATTAATTTGGAGTTTTTGCATCACTGATCTTATTTGGCAAAAAAACATTGCTACGTTTTTTTTAAGCTGTGTAATTATTGCTGGTATTTATGGAGCGATAAGTGCCAGCAAAAAAATATTTTTTACCCAAGCCATGCCTGCAATCATTGCAATGATTGTATTACTATTATCTCACTAAAAGCAAGATCCATTTACAAAATAAAAAAACATTTATCTTTTCATAAAACAACTAAAATTCAGCAAGCCTTTGTGACTTAATTTTGGATTAAATTAACAAAAGTACGTCTTTAGTACTCAACATTTTTGAGTACTTTTGCCACACTTTTATATCAATGTAATCCCATAGAAATGGATAAAAAAATCTACGCTTTTTTGTTTTCTACCCGCTTAATGGCTTTTCTTTTTCTGGCTTTTGCAGTAGCGATGGCAACAGGAACTTTCATCGAGAGTAAATACAATACCGATACCGCCCGAATTTGGGTGTACAACACCTGGTGGTTTGAAGGGATTATGGTCATTTTTATGATTAACTTTTTAGGGAACATCAAGCGTTACCAATTATGGAGAAAAGAAAAATGGGCAAGTTTACTGCTGCATTTAGCGTTTATTTTGATTCTATTAGGAGCCTTTATTACCCGTTACATTAGTTTTGAAGGCGTGATGCCTATTCGCGAAGGCGCAACAGAAAGTCAGTTTTATTCCGACAAAACCTTCCTGACTATTTTTGTAGATGGCGAATACAAAGGCGAAATGAAACGTCGTACATTTGAAAAAGCGGTGCTACTTTCTCCGGTAACCAACAACGATTTTTCGGTTTCGGGACAATTTGCAGATACGCCTTTTGAAGTTAAATACAAAAACTACATTTTAGGAGCTAAAGAATACATCAAACCCGATGCGAACGGAACTTTGTATATGAAATTGGTCGAAGCCGGTTCAGGCGGTCGTGAGGAACATTTCCTGAAAGAAGGCGAAGTGCAAAACATTCACAACGTACTTTTTGCCCTGAACAAGCACACCGATGGAGCCATCAACATCACTTTTGACGGAAAAGATTACACGATTGAAACCCCTTTTGAAGGAAACTTTATGCGAATGGCTGATAAGTTACAAGGCTCAGTAAGTAAAGACAAAGTAGAACCGCTTATGATGCGTTCGCTTTACAGTATTGGCGATATTCGCATTGTTTTCCCTGATCCTGCCGTGCGAGGAACTATTGATTACGAATCTGACAACGATTTTAAAGCCAAAAGCCACGAAGATGCTTTGGTAGTAACTATCAATGCCGAAGGTCAACAAAAAGAGGTAACATTATTGGGTTCAAAAGGAAAAACTGGCGAACCTAAAACGGTTAAAATTGGCAACATCGAATACTCTTTATTCTACGGAAGTAAGGCTTATATTTTGCCATTCAAAATAAAACTGAACGATTTTATTGCTCAAAAATATCCCGGAACCGACAAAAGTTATTCGGCTTTCGAAAGTAAAGTAACGGTTTTGGATTCGGCCGAAAAACCATTTGATGCCCGAATTTACATGAATCACGTTTTGGATCACCAAGGCTATCGTTTTTTCCAGTCTTCCTTTGATCCGGACGAAAAAGGAACGGTACTTTCGGTAAACCACGACTTCTGGGGAACCTACATCACTTATGCCGGATATTTTATTTTATTCTTTTCATTAATGGCGATTATGTTTACGAAACATTCCCGTTTTGCCGATTTGAAACGCAAACTGGAAGTAGTTAAAGAGAAAAAAGAAAAACTAATTACGGTTTTAGTGGTATTCCTGAGTTTCAATGGTTTTGCACAAATGCAGGATCACGACCATGACCATGAAGGACATGACCACAATCATGAGCATACGGAACAAGAGCACAATCACGATCACACTCATACCGAAGATGCTAAAACAGGAAAAATGCATGCAAGAGTGGCTCCAACAGAAAAGCAACTGGATTCGTTGATTACTAAATACAAAGTTTCCGAAAAACACGCGGCTCGTTTTGGCCGATTGATTATTCAGGATGCCGGCGGAAGAATGAAACCGATTAATACCTTTTCTTCTGAATTATTGCGAAAAGTAAGTCACGCAAACGAATACAAAGGCATGAATTCCGATCAGGTATTTTTATCGATGTCGCAATACGGACAACTTTGGGTTGAAGTTCCTTTGATTTACATCAAAAGCGGCAATGACAGCATCCGCAAAATTATAGGTATTGATGCCAAAGCTAAATATGCGCCTTTCATTGCTTTTTTTGACGAAGAAGGAAATTACAAATTATCTCCTTATTTAGAAGCGGCTTATCAGGCGGCCAACCCGAATCAGTTTGAAAAAGATTTCGTAGAAACCGACAAAAAAGTCAATTTGATGGAATCAGCTTTGAGCGGAAATATCCTAAAGATTTTCCCGATTCCGAATGATCCAAACAACAAATGGATTTCATTCAACGAAGTGGAAAAATCAGGACTAAAAGGCATGGATTCAACTTATACTAAAAGTGTTTTGCCATTGTATTTTGGTTCTTTAACCAATGCCTCCGTTTCCGACGATTATAAAAATGCGGACGAATTATTAGAAAGTATTCACGGTTTCCAAAATAAATTTGGAGCCAAAGTAATGCCTTCTGAAAGAAAAGTCGATTTAGAGATTCTATACAACAAATATGATGTGTTCCAAAAATTACCGTATTGGTATTTAACCGCAGCGATTTTGATGCTTTTGTTTACTATTATCAAAATTTTCAAAGAAAACAAAGCTTTGAATTATCTGGTAAATGGTATGCACATCGTCATCGGATTATTGTTTGCGCTGCATACCGCAGGTTTAATTGCCCGTTGGTACATTTCAGGTCACGCACCTTGGAGTAATGCTTACGAATCCATCGTTTATGTTTCCTGGGCAACGATGTTCTTTGGATTGGCTTTTGACATCAAATCGAAACTGACTGTTGCGTCATCTGCCTTTGTAACGGCAATGATTTTGATGGCAGCTTACATGAACTGGATTGACCCGGAAATTGCTAATCTGCAACCGGTATTGAATTCGTATTGGTTAATGATTCACGTGGCAGTTATCGTGGCAAGTTACGGCCCATTTGCATTAGGATTTATACTTGGTTTTGTTGCCTTGTTGTTAATCTTTTTCACCAACGAAAAAAACAAAGCCAAAATGAGTTTAAACATCAAAGAAATCACCTATATCAACGAAATGTCCTTAACCATCGGATTAATCATGTTGACTATTGGAAATTTCCTTGGTGGACAATGGGCTAATGAAAGTTGGGGACGTTATTGGGGCTGGGACCCAAAAGAAACCTGGGCTTTAATCAGTATTATGGTGTATGCTTTTGTAATTCACGCCCGTTTTGTTCCGGCTTTGAGAGGAAAATGGATTTTTAATCTGATGAGTATGTTTGCTTTTATTTCCATTTTGTTTACCTATTACGGAGTAAACTTTCACTTAGTAGGATTACATTCCTACGCCAGTGGAGAAGCACATTCCTTAAACTGGATTTATTATTCTATGGGAACTATTGCTCTTATTGGTGCTCTTACCTACCCAAAATATAAAAAGCATTACAAGAAAAACAAAAAATAATTTAGATTTCTAAATCATTAGAACCACAGATTAAACTGATTTCGACAAAATAAATTCTTGTCATTCATTATAAGCTGTGGTTCTTTTATTTTCAACAAAATATAATCGCTGCACTTTAGTTATTTAATTAGGTTTTCTAACAAATATTAGAATTCTGTACTTAAGTTTTTTTGTTAATTTTACCCTTATGATTAAAGTAAGCATTATTGGTTCGGGAAATGTGGCACAGCATCTTATCAGCACCTTTCAAAATTTAGAAAATTCGGGCAATGAAATCGAATTGTTTCAGGCTTTTGCCAGAAAAAAAGAAAGCTTAATTCATCTGCTTCCCGAAAATAAAATCGTCACCAATTACAACGCTTTAGGAGAAGCCGATTTGTATATCATCGCCGTTTCTGACGATGCTATCGCTACGGTTTCTGACGCACTTCCGTTCAAAAACCGATTGGTGGTTCACACCTCCGGAAGTATGCCTTTTAGTATTTTGAACAACAATAACCGAAAAGGCGTTTTCTATCCTTTGCAAACTTTCACCAAAGGAAAAGCAGTTGATTTCACAGGCATTCCAATTTGCTTAGAAAGTGAAAACGGTACCGATTACAAAGTGTTGGAAAAAGTAGCCCGGGCAATTTCAAATAAAGTCTTCGCTATCAATTCCGAGCAACGAAAAGCCTTGCATGTAGCAGCGGTTTTTGTGAATAATTTTACCAATCACCTCTTCGCAGTCGGAAATGAAATTTGCACAGAAAATAAAATTCCTTTTGACATTTTAAAACCCTTAATGGAAGAAACGCTCCGCAAACTGGAAACGCTTTCTCCAAAAGAAGCCCAAACCGGTCCGGCCATTCGTAATGACCAAAAAACCATTGCGGCTCATGAAGCTTTTTTAAAAGATAAAAATCAATTAAACTTATATAAAACCCTAACACAATCCATACAAGACAATGGCAAAAAGTTATAAAGAAATCATGAACGACATCACTACTTTTATTTTTGACGTAGATGGCGTTCTAACCGATGGTTCCGTATTTGTAAACAACGAAGGCGAAATGCTACGAACCATGAATATTCGTGATGGTTATGCCATGAAAGCAGCCGTAGAAAGCGGCTACAATGTATGTATTATTTCAGGCGGAAGCAATGAAGGCGTTCGTGTTCGCTTACGTAATTTAGGAATTAAAAACATTCATTTGGGTACTCCGGATAAGGTGGAAACTTTTGATGAATACATTGAAATTAACCAAATTAAACAGGAAAACATTTTATACATGGGCGACGATATTCCGGATTATCAGGTAATGAAATTGGTAGGTTTGCCTACCTGCCCGCAGGATGCCTGTCCGGAAATCAAAGGGATTTCCAAATACATTTCGCATAAAAATGGCGGAAAAGGTGCCGTTCGTGACGTAATTGAACAAGTTATGAAAGTTCAGGGCAAATGGATGGCAAATTTTGACGGAAAACACGACTAGATTACAGATTTTTGACTTTAGATTTCAGATTTATTTAAAACTAAAAGTAAAAATAGATTTCTCAACCATCAACAGATAACGGACAACTCATAACCCAAAACTCATAACTCAGGAATGAACCTCCTCAATCTCATACGATATAAAAACTTAGTAATGCTGGCTTTCATGCAGCTGGTTTTCAGATATGGTTTTTTAAAATTACAAAAAATCGATTTGGCGCTTGCTGACTGGCAATACGGTTTATTGGTTTTAAGCAGTATGTTGATTATGGCGGGCGGTTATGTAATCAATGATATTTTTGACCAATCCACTGATTCCATCAACAAACCCAATAAAGTTATTGTTGGCAAATTTATTTCGGAGGCCAAAGCTTATAATATTTATGCCTTCTTAACAATTTCGGGAGTTGCAATTGGTTTTTATTTAGCCAATGTAATTATGCGTCCAAATTTTGCCGCCATTTTCGTTTTCATTGCAGCAACACTTTATATTTATGCTACGAGTTTGAAACAAATGCTGCTCATTGGCAATATTGTTGTGGCTTTGTTATTGTCGGTAAGTGTATTAATTATTGGAATTTTTGATATTTTTCCGGCAACGGATACAGCTAATCAAAAAATCATGGGAAGCTTATTTTCAATACTTTTAGACTATGCTATTTTTGCTTTTCTGATTAATTTGCTTCGCGAAATTGTCAAAGATTTAGAAGATTCAGAAGGTGATTCCCAACAGGGAATGCGCACTCTGGCTATTGCTTTAGGCACAAAAAAAACAGGCAAACTACTTTTTCTAATCAGCTTCGCTCCTATTCTTGCGTTACTTTATTACACCAATAGTTATCTGATTCCAAATCATTTAATTCCGGCTACGATTTACAGTTTACTTTTTGTTTTGGGACCTTTGCTGTATTTTAGTATCAAAATTTGGAATGCACAATCAAAAACCGATTTTACGCATTTAAGTAAACTCCTGAAATGGATTTTATTTTTCGGAATTCTGTCTATTTTAGTTATCACATTAAACATACAAAACCATGCTTCGTAATAAACTCAAAAACTATCAAATCATTCTCGCTTCGGGTTCGCCACGAAGGCAGCAATTTTTCAAAGATTTGGATTTGGATTTTGAAATTCGCTTAAAAGAAATTGAAGAAATTTTTCCTCCGGAATTAAAGCGCGAGCAAATTACCAATTATCTCGCCGAGCTTAAAGCCGCAGCATTTGATGGTGAATTAAAAGAAAACGAAATATTAGTAACCAGCGACACTCTGGTTTGGCATAACGAAAAAGCTTTGGGAAAACCAAAAGACCGCAACGAGGCTTTTGAAATTTTAAAATCCTTATCCAATGTCACTCACGAGGTAATTACTTCGGTTTGCTTTAAAACCAATTCAAAAACGGAAGTTATTTACGAAATAACGAAAGTTACTTTTAACGAATTAAGTGACGAAGCCATTGATTATTATATCGAAAATTACCAACCTTTTGATAAGGCCGGAGCTTATGGCATTCAGGAATGGATTGGTTTTATTGGGGTTTCTAAAATCGAAGGTTCTTATGCCAATGTAATCGGGCTTCCGGTTGACAAAGTGTACCAATATTTGAGTAACTTAATCTAAAAATTGACAAGATGCATTTTTTCGAAGATCACTCCAATGAATTAATCATTAGCGGAATATTAGTTCTGATTATCATTGTTTTACGAATTATTTCTACAAAATTAGTACGCCGATTTGCTAAATCTTCTGATCGTATTGAACACCGAACCAATCTGGTTATAAAATATATTCATCTCCTGATAAATATCTTAGCCTGCATTGGATTCATAATTATTTGGGGAGTACGCCCTAAAGATATTGTGCTGGCGGTTTCATCCATTGCAACCGTTGTAGGGGTGGCTATGGTTGCCCAATGGTCCATTTTAAGTAATATTACTTCGGGTGTAATTTTGTTTTTTTCCTTTCCTTTTAAAATTGGCGATACCATAAAAATTTTGGATAAAGATTATCCGATTGTTGGCGAAATCGAAGACATCTCGGCTTTTTACGTGATTTTAAAAAGTACCGATGGCGAACAGGTGATTTATCCCAATAATCTTTTGTTTCAAAAAGGAATTTCAATTGTACATAATTTTGAAGAAGAAAAAGAATTTACCGATTAACCTCACTTTTCAGCAATAAAAAAAGTGGCTGCTTACTGATTAATAACTAATTAATCAGTATATTTATAAAAAAGAACCGGATTTTTTAATTTAAATTTTTTAAGTATGAAAAAACTAAACTTTTATTTGACAGCCTTATTCCTAACATTAAGCGTGCTAACAACTCAGGCGTATGCCACGGAGAAAAACCCGGCAACAACACCAAAAGAAGTTCCTGCCGAAGTACAAAACATGTTAAATCGATTAAATGAAATTAAGGAAATGGACAAATCGAGCTTGTCCTCTTCTGAAAAAAAAGAATTGCGAACCGAAGTTAAAACCATCAAAAAGAATTTAAAAAAATCAGGACAGGGTGTTTATTTATCCGTTGGAACTATCATTATCATCCTTCTTTTATTGATTTTATTACTTTAAAAATCAACAAAATAAACCCAATAAATTAAGCCCGTCAGTAACAGACGGGCTCTTTTTTTAGCTGTTAATTACATCTTAAACCACATTTTTGGCACAATAATTGGCTTCTGATAACTAAAGTTGAATGTTTAACCTAAAAAAACAGAAATCATGAAAACTTTAAAATTAAGCATCGCAGCCATTGTATTATTCATAGCCACCTCAACCACACAGGCACAGGTTTCCGTAAATGTAAATATTGGTACACCTCCAGCCTGGGGACCGGTAGGATATGCTAATATTGATTATTATTACTTACCTGATATTCAAACTTATTATGATATCCGACTTTCCCAATTTATTTATTTCAACAACGGAAGATGGATTCATTCCAGATATTTACCAGGACCTTACAGACATTATGATTTGTATCGCGGTTACAAAGTAGTACTAAACGATTATCACGGCAGAACGCCTTATAAATATTTTAAAGCCCACAAAGCAAAATATTACAAAGGTTACAAAGGAAAACCTCAAAAAACAATTGGGTACAGAAACTATAACCACCATGATTATCACAAAGGGAGCAAACACCACAATGACCACTGGAATAATCACGGACACAAAAAACATTAAATATTTTAATCTCTAAATACTAAAGAAACGCTAATAGCGTTTCTTTTTTTTAGGTTTACTCAAAAAGTTAAAATAAAGTTAACAAAAATAATACTGGCACGTTAATTGGAATAAACATAAAAAAAATAAACCTCAAATTTTAAAACTTATAAATTATGAAAACTCTAAAATTAATCATTGCCGGATTCTTACTTTTCATGAGTAGTAATTCTCAGGCTCAGGTAGCTGTAAATGTAAATATAGGCACTCCTCCTGCTTGGGGTCCTGTAGGATATTCTAATGTTGAATTTTATTATTTGCCCGATATCGAATGTTACTTTGATATTCATTTATCGCAGTTTATTTATTTTAACAACGGAAGATGGGTTCGTGCCAAATATCTCCCAAGACCTTACAGAAACTATGATTTATACAATGGATATAAAGTTGTGTTAACCGATTATCACGGAAAAACACCTTACAAGTATTTTAAAACACACAAAGTAAAATATTACAAAGGCTACAAAGGGAAACCTCAAAAAACAATTGGAAACAGACAGGATTATTACCACAGTAATAAAAATCACAAATCAGACAAAAAACAACATCATGGAAATAACGGCCATGGTAACGGAAATAAAAAACACTAATTATTTCCCTTTAAAAATAAAAAGAAGCGCATTAGGCGTTTCTTTTTTTAAACCTAAAAAAGCTAAAATAAAGTTAATAAAATATTTTTGGCATAGTACTTGGATTAAACCTAATACAAGCAAGAATAAAAAAATAAAAAGCCCCCAAAATAACTTTTAAAAAAACAGAAATCATGAAAACTTTAAAATTAATTGCTACCGGAATCATTTTATTTGCTGCTGCTACTTCTCAAGCTCAGGTTTCCATAAATCTAAACATAGGAACACCTGCTGTGGTAGTAAGACCAGCCTGGGTACCTCAAAATCATGTAAACGTAGATTTCTACTATATTCCTGAAATCGAATCTTATTACGATATGAGCGCCGGATTATATGTATATTTAGACAACGGAAACTGGTGTCGCACAAGATATGTTCCGGTACGTTACAGAAATTACAATTTGAATCACGCTCATCGAATTGAATTAAGAGGGTACCACGGAAGTCGTCCTTACACTTACTTTAACAACCACAATGTGAGATACGACAACCATTATTACAATAAAAGATATGTAGAAAGTCGTCGTTACGATAATCGTTATGACAACCGTCGTTACAACAACCGTTATGCCGACAATTACAGAGATAATCACGACAGAGGAAACCATTACGGACACAGAAATCGTTAATCATTTTCAAGCATAAACCACAAACCATCCCCATACCATCGGGATGGTTTTTTTATGCACTTATTCTTGAATACTCATACCCTAAAACTTCGACAGATTTTGTATTTTAGCCCGGCTCATTATTTGCATAAAAAATTACAACATGGATTTGAACTTCAACAAAAACGAAGACCACAACAAACTTTTACTTTCAGACTTAAGACAAAAATTTGCCAAAATAAAATTAGGTGGAGGCGAAAAACGCATTCAAAAATTACACACCGAAGGCAAAATGACAGCTCGTGAGCGCATCGATTATTTATTGGATGCCAAAGCTGAAAGTATTGAAATTGGGGCTTTTGTTGGAGACGGTATGTACAAAGAACACGGCGGCTGTCCTTCTGGCGGTGTGGTTGTAAAAATTGGGTATATCAAAGGCAAACAGTGCATTGTAGTTGCCAATGATGCAACTGTAAAAGCTGGGGCTTGGTTCCCAATAACTGCCAAGAAAAACCTGCGCGCTCAGGAAATTGCGATGGAAAACAAAATTCCAATTATCTATTTGGTAGATAGTGCCGGAGTTTATTTGCCAATGCAGGATGAAATTTTCCCAGACAAAGAACATTTTGGTCGTATTTTTAGAAACAATGCCATTATGAGCAGTATGGGAATCACCCAAATCTCAGCTATTATGGGAAGCTGTGTAGCCGGAGGAGCCTATTTACCTATTATGAGTGACGAAGCCATTATTGTTGATAAAACTGCCAGTATCTTTCTGGCGGGAAGTTATTTGGTTAAAGCCGCCATTGGCGAAACCATCGATAACGAAACTTTGGGTGGTGCCACAACCCATTGTGAAATTTCAGGCGTGACCGATTATAAGGCCAAAGACGACAAAGACGCCTTAGACAAAATAAAAAATATTGTAGATAAAATTGGTGATTACGAAAAAGCCGGTTTCAGCCGAATTAAAGCCGAAAAACCAGCTTTGGATGCTAACGAAATTTACGGTATTTTACCAAAAGCCCGTAGCGAGCAATATGATATGATGAAAATCATCCTTCGTCTGGTGGATAATTCAGAATTTGAAGCTTATAAAGAGGGCTACGGACAAACGATTATTACAGGTTATGCCCGAATTGATGGTTGGGCAGTAGGAATTGTGGCCAATCAACGTAAAGTAATCAAAAC
>LLBY010002410.1_pt15 | contig 11051 bp, 18 predicted proteins | sample 1489401 | NCBI WGS metagenome assembly LLBY01 (sample SAMN04092656, study PRJNA295927) | soil metagenome | biome: Soil prokaryotic community; feature: Bulk soil; isolation source: soil from tomato rhizosphere | host: tomato cultivar Hawaii 7996 | place: South Korea | collected 2011-11-01 | reverse complement strand
ATGCGCGCGAACGCCGGTGCGATCGGGTCCGTGCCGTGTCGCGCGATGTAGCGAATCGTGCCCGACCAGGTGCGGAGGTAGCCCTCGAACTCGTCGCGCGTCATGGCGCGCTCGAGGCGCGTGGTCGGGAGCGGAATGCGCTCGAACGGGATCTCGAGCCCGGCGTACTCCTCCTCGATCATGCGGCGCTCCGGCGGCCAGAACGGCCCCAGCGTGCCCGAGTAGAGCTCGATGAGCACCGGGTCGATCTCCGGCGAGACGGTGGGGTTCCCGTACCCCCAGGCCGCGAACAGGCCGCCGGGTCTGAGGACGCGGGCCGCCTCCCCGAAGAAGCGCCGCGTGTCGAGCCAGTGCAGCGCCTGCGCGATCGTCACGAGATCCACCGACCGCTCGCCGAGCGGCGCCTCCTCGCCGCGCGCGACGCAGTACGCGACGCGCTCGTGCCGGGTGGCGTTCGCCACCTGCATCGCGCTCGCGTCCGTGGCGATGACGCGCTCGACGTGCCTGACGAGTCCGAGCGCCGCCTGCCCGCTGCCCGTGGCGCAGTCCCAGGCCAGCGTGTGCCGGGACGCGAGCGACGCGAGCGTGGCGAACAGCGATGCGGGATACGTCGGACGGAATTCGGCGTACTGCCGAGCGTGCCCCGAGAAGTGGTCCTTGAAGGTCACCGCCGGCGCGTGCTCAGCGAGTCCCGCGACGGTCGCGACGGGCCAGGTGATACCCCGCGTAGCCTCGCGACTCGAGACGCCCCGTGATGCCCCAGTGCGGCACGTAGCGCGCCCGAACCTCGTCCAACCGTCGGAGCATCGCTCCCGGCGTGCGAGCGGTGCACTCGAGGAGAAAGCGATCGCCATCGGCGTCGAACAGCACCCACACGTGCGACACCGTGCCGCCGTCGTCGCGCACCACCTCCCCACTCACCAGCTCGGCGTCGTATCCCATCTCGGTGAGCTTCCGCCAGGCCCACACCGCGTAATCCTCGCAGTCGCCCTTGCGCAGGTGCTCGAAGGTGCGCGGGTGCTGCCAGAAATCGCGCTCGTTGAAGAGCTCGGGGTCGCGCACGTACTCACACTCGAGCAGCCAGGCGCAGAGCTCGTCGATGCGGTCGACGCGAACGAGGCTCTCGCCCTCGAAGTACCAGCTGAACTCGCGCCTGGCGCCGGCGCCGAAGCGCTCGAGCGGCACGCGCTGCGGCGTCGCGCGCCACGGGTCGGTCGTGGCCGGTGCCGGCGGCGCGCTCCGCCGCGTCAGGCGCCGCACGCGTGCGACGACGGATCGCGCGACGCGCGCCACCGCGCCGGCCGCGCTACGCACCGACGCCGGAGTCACGTCAGGCGCGAGGCTGGCTGCGGGAGAACACCTCTTCCTCGGTGAGCCCGTACAGGGGCGGCGTCGTGAGCCCGAGCATGCTCAGCATGAGGTAGATCTGGCCGCGGTGATGGACCTCGTGCTCCACCATGGCGCGGAGCCACTTCCACGCGGTGATGGACGCCCCGCCCGGCGTCGTGCAGTGTGCGCGCAGCTGCTCCGGCGTGAGCGCGCGCAGGATGACGAGCGACTCCTCGTGCATCCGGTCCAGGTAGCCGAGCACGCCATCGCGCCCCTCCGCCAGCTCGCGGCCGTGTCCCGGGTACCGGCTCGGCCGACCGGCCACGTTCTCGACGAACATCCAGCGCTCGATCGCGGCCAGATGCCTGACGAGATCGCCCAACGTGAACGCTCCGGGGCGATGCGTCCACTCGATGTGCTCGGCCGGGATGCAGGCGGCGATGCGTCGCGTCCGACCCCGAACGGAGTCGAAGTACGCGAGAAAGCCGTCGATGTCGTGAATCTCCATGCGCGCGGCGACGCGTCCCGGCGGGACGCTCAGTGGGTGGTGGACGACGCGAGGAGACGGTACAGCACGTCCAGTCGCTGCGCCAGTCGGTCCAGCGCGCCCTGCGCGTCCGCGGTTCCGTCGTCCTCCACCGGCACGGCGGGCGCGATGCGCAGCGTCCGCGCGAGCTGACGCAGCGTGTCGGACGTCGCGGTGAGCGCCGGCAGCGCGTCGCTTCCACCACCCGCCTCGAGCCACCGCGGCGCATCGTCCGTCGCGAAGCGCTCGACGCGCGAGAGCAGCTCGCCGAGCGAGATCCGCTGCTGGCCGGCCCCCACGACCGCGATCGAGTCGCGGGGCGACGGCGCGCTCGACAGGGCGTCGAGCGCCGACTGGAGCTCCTCGAGCGACTGCGTCACCGCGTCCAGCGTGTCCGTGATCCCGGCGAGGTTCACTGCCGCCGTGGTCGATGGCGTCGCCGTGGCCGGCGCGCCAAGCTCCGGGCCCGCCGCGACGGCCGGAGCGAGCCGCGGCATCCCCGCGGCGATCCAATCGCGACGGACCATGCGGACGACGTCCTCGATGCGAACGTACGCGTCGATCGTGCGCCACTCCATGTCGGTGCTGCTCACCGCCCCGCGGCAGAGCACGAGGCCGAGCCGCGCCACGAGCACGGTCGCGCTGTCGAGCCCGCCGTTCACGACGTCGTAGCGCGGGCCGTCCTCGCGCTCGAGCTCTCCCGCGAGCTCGCGCATGCGTGCGCGAAGGCGGGGGCGCGTCTCGTCGAGCGTCGCTTCGTCGAGATCGCCGTGGAGCGGGCTGAGCGAGTCGAGCAGCGCCACCGACGCCCGCAGCGCCTCGCGCGAGCGGTCGTACAGCACGCGCTGCGTGCCCGTGATGGTCTGGCCCGTGGACGTGCGCGCGGCCTGCTCGGCGCTCCAGCGCACCGGCGGTCGCGTGGACGCGGCCCGCGCGAGCTCGGCGCGCAGCCGATGCCGTGCGATCTCACAGGTGAGCGGCGCACTGCTCGCGCTGTCCTGCGCGAGCGCGGCGGACGCAGCGAGCAGCAAGGCGACTATGACGAGCGAGTGTCTCACGTGCCGGGTGGGGCCTCGGAGTGGTCACCGACGGAAAGTCTGCACCTATGAGACCGTCGCGCCCGCCGGCGCGCAACGCTCGCCGCGCCCTCAGCGCGCGGGGGGCGGCGCGCCCGGCCGGCTGCGCTTCGGTGGCGGGGCCGGCGTCCGCCCGGCCCGACAGTCCACGCACGTGGACGGCGCCCCGAGGTCGACCCGAAGCCGGCGCAACCAGGACCCGTGCAGATGCGTGCGACAGAGGATGCGCTGGCAGCGATCGCACACGCCGCCGTGCATCAGGTCGAACAGGACCCCGCACTGATCGCACTCCGTCGAGAGCGCGGATTTCTTGAAGATCGGAATGACTGACATCCTCGTGCGCTCGCGAGCGCCTCAGAAGCGATAGCGCACTTCCAGCATGTGGAGATTGACGCCCGGATTGTTCTCGTCAATGCTCGCGTTCGACATGTGCTGCAACCGATACCCGGTGTTCACCGGTCCCAGTTGCAGGAGAAAGCTGATGTGGCTGATGAACTGTATGAACGTTCCGAAATTCTTGCGCCCGAACCGGTGCTCGCTGATGAGCGCCGCCGCCGTGCCGCCATCCACGTACAGCGGGAACCCGGCGCGGCGAATCGTCAGGCTCGGTCCCGCCGATCCGACGAATCCCGTCTGCCCGCCGCCGATCAGGATGCCGGCGGTGCCTTCGACGTTGGTCTCGAGCGACCACCCCGAATCGCCGCCCCACCGCCACGGCAACGGCAGGGAGCCCACCAGGTCATACCCCGTGAAGTTCCCCGCGCGCGTCTGACCCGAGACGCCGACGCGAACGCCGATGCCGGCAGCGCCTCGCGACGCCTGCGCGGATGCCGACGACGAGCCGAGGAGCGCCAGCGCCGAGAGGCACAGGCAGAGTGACCGGACACGCATGTGGGTGGGCGTGAGATCGAGGGTGGTGACGGATGTGCGCGGGGAATCGCGGAATGTACACGGCGTCCGCATTCGAACGCCAGCGCTCAGCCCGAGGCGTCCGCCGCCCTGCCGCGCGCCCGATCGTACGGGATGATGTGCTCCCATTCCGCGGCATCCGAGCGCGCCACCACGGCGACCACGGGCTCCGTCTCGCTCACGTTGAACACCTCGTGCGGGACGCCGGGCTCGATGAAGATGAAGTCGCCCGCTTCGTTCTCCACGACGCGCGAGAGCCCCTCCCCGTACTCGTGACGCACGCGCCCCTGGAGGATGTAGAGCATGACCTCGAAGTCCACGTGGATGTGCGCGAACGCGACACCACCCGGTGGAATCGTCGCCACGTTCATCGAGAGCTTGGTCGCGCCGACGTTCCTCGCCGACAGCCCCGTGCGGTAGCGGATGCCGTTCCACCCCCGCCAGCCTCCGCCGCCGCGGATCACGCTGATCCCATCGCCGCCCTCCACGGGCGCACGCAACTCGTCAGGCACCTCGGTCATCGCTCGTCCTCCGGTTCGTTCGGCGTCGGCGGGAGTCGCGTCCCGCCGTCGCGAGGCGGCTCGGGAAAGACTTCCATCGCGGGATCCAGTTGCCGGCGCTCGGTCGCTGGCGCGCCGCCGCCGCGCAGCAATCGGCGGAGGCCGAACGCCAGCGCGCCGACGACCCCGCCGACCACCGCCACGGCCAGCAGCGCGAGCAGCAGCGTCGTGCCGACGACGAGCGCCAGCGCGCCGCCCACCACCAGCGCGACCGCCACGGCGATCCGTCCGCCGCGGCCGAGGGTGAGCACGCGGACGCGCACGCGCGGCTCCGGCCCGGTCACAGCTTGCGCATCCGGATCCGCTGCACGGCGTGATCCGCTCCCTTTTCCAGCACCAGCCGTGCGCGCTCGCGCGTGGGCGCGATGTTGCTCCGCAGATTCACCGCGTTGATCTCCTCCCAGATCCGACTCGCCACCGCCCTTGCCTCCTCGCCCGACAGGGTCGCGTAGCGATGGAAGTACGACGCCGGGTCGCGGAACGCCGTCTCCCGCAATCGCAGAAACCGCTCCACGTACCAGCGCTCGAGCTCTGGCTCGGGCGCATCCACGTAGATCGAGAAGTCGAAGTAGTCGGACACGAACACGCGCGGACGTCCCGCAGCGGCGCGACCCGTCTGGAGCACGTTGAGCCCCTCGAGGATCACGATGTCGGGGTGTTCCACGAGCTGCACCTCGTCAGGCAGGACGTCGTACGAGAGATGCGAGTACACCGGCGCCGTGACCACGGGCGCGCCCGACTTGACCTCGGCCACGAACTGGAGCAGCCGGCGCACGTCGTAGCTCTCCGGAAAACCCTTCCGGTGCATCAGACCGCGCTCTTCGAGCACGCGGTTGGGAAGGAGAAATCCGTCGGTCGTGACGAGATCCACGCGCGGATGATTCGCCCATCGCGACAGCAGGGCGCGCAGCAGTCGCGCGGTCGTGCTCTTCCCCACCGCCACGCTCCCCGCGATCGCGATCACGAACGGCATGCGCGACGAGCGCGCGCCGAGGAACGCGGAGGTGACGTCGTGCAGCCCCTGCGTGGCGGCGACGTAGAGGTTGAGCAGGCGCGACAACGGCAGATAGATGGCCTCCACTTCGGCCATCGACACCTGCTCGTTGAGCCCGCGAAGCTCCTCGAGGTCCGCCGCCGAGAGCGTGAGCGGCGTGGCGCCGCGCAGCGACGCCCACTCGGCGCGATCGAGCGTGATGAACGGCGATGCCGCGGCCGTCGACGTCGTATCCGTCGTCACGGCAGCTCCGTTACCGCGGAAGGCGTGAAACTACGACGTGCCCATCGTCGTAGGGTCTCGTGCGGGCGCGCTGCCAGGCGCTGCCCACCCTCTCTCGCATCGGAGCTCGCTATGATGGGGATATGGAAAGAAGGCGACACCGGAGCCAACGCGTGTCCTCGCTGCAAGAAGCTCGTTCGGACGCACTTCGAGTTGCGCACCGTGCAGCTGTTCCGCTCGCGCCTCTCCGTGCCGCAGGTTCTGGTGGACGTCTGTGAGGAATGCGACCACATGATCTCGTTCCCGCGCCAGTCGCTTCCGCAGCTGCTCGCCGCGGGCGCCATTCGATAGGCGCGCGACCTCGGGCGCCGAGCGAGACGACGCGACGGAGGGACCGCTGGCACGCCGGCGCGTCCCTCCGCGCTCGTTCTACCGCTGCCCCGACCGGAGCGACGCCGCCTCGCGACCGCCGCCCCGCTCGGTTTCCAGGCGCGCCATGTAGCGCTGCGCCTCGGAGATGCGCTCCACCTCGATCGCCATCGTCTCCACCGCGTTCTCGATCCGCTGAAGCTGCGACGCGACCCCCGCATCCACCTGCGCGGGCACGGCCTTGCGGTCGAGGCGCCGCGCCCACGCGCGCGCCAGCGGCAGCCCGACGATGATGAACGCCAGCATGACGAAGAAGCTCGTCGTGATGTCCACGACCTGGGGCGGAATCATGTCGGGGGTGAACGGCGGCTGCACGACGATGGCCTCGCCCGGCGCGTTCGACCGCCCGAGCCCGGCCGCCTCGCGCGCCGCCTGACGAGCCGCCTCGCGCGCGGCATCGCGCGCCGCCTGTCCCTGCTCCCGCGCCACTTCGGCCTGGAGTCGCGCCGCCTCCACCTGGGCGCGGATCTGCTCGGCCAGCTGGTCCGGCGACGGCGGCGCCGGGGGCGGCTCCACCGTGCTCTGTTGCATCATTGACGTCAGCATGTTCCTCCTAGCCGCGCACGGCCGCGATCGCCTGGATCTCGATGCCGTACCCGTAGTGTAACGGCCCGACCGGCACCACGGCACGCGCCGGGCGATGCGCGCCCATGACGCGCGCGTACGTCTCGTTCACCGCGCTCCAGCTCGCCATGTCGGACACGTAGATCGTCATCTGGAGCACGTGCTCGAGATCGCTCCCCGCTGCATGCAGGATCGCCTCCACGTTGCGCAGCGTGCGCTCGGTCTGCTCCTCGATGGACCCTACGCGTCGCTCGGGGCTGTTTGTGTCAATGGGAAGCTGCCCGGCGACGTAGACGACGCCGCCGTGCACGACCGCCTGCGAGTAGTGCCCGGCGGGCGGCGGTGCGTCGGGGGTGGAGACCGGCCGAATGCTCACCGGCCTCTCACGCGAGCTCTCGCGAGCCACGCCGTCACGGCTCGACGACGCCGCGACACCGCCCATCGAAGTACGCCGCGGGATGATCCCCCCGCTGGAGAATGGCGTGAAGCATCTCGTGCCGCACCGTCGGCGCGTGCTCCCGGTAGCCATCGGCGAGGATGATCCGGTTCCCCGGCTCCCACCACCACCCTGCCCATTCCTTGCCCCGCAGCTCGAACGTCTCGGCGCGCGGCACCACGAACCAGCGGACGTCATCGTACTGCGCCACGCGTCCGGCGCACCGCTCGGTTTCGGCCCACCACTCCGTGTAATGCGCGGGCGGGTCGAACGCGACCGCTCCGTCGGGAAGCGGCGCGGGTCCCGTGGCAATGTTGCAGCTCGCGGCGGCCAGTCCGGCCGCGATCGCCGGAAGCGCGAGCGGCGTTCGGCGCTGAATGTCTCGCATGCTCGGTCGACGGGTCATGGCGCGCGTCCGCCGTCTGTCGTCGGACACTCCGAAAACATGCAGGGCGCCTCGGCGTGCCGCCAGGCGCCCCCCGGAACGTGCCCATGGCCTCCGACCGCGGCCTCAGCCGCCCCGCAGCCAGATCGCGGCGTAGATCGCGAGGTTCACCGCCAGCACGCCAAGCCCAACCAGCACGTGGCCAGCCTGCGTGACTCGTCCGCGGAAGCGCTTCGGGAGGATGTAACGCTCGACGAAGCCGCCGTCGTAGGCGCGGCCGCCGCCGCGCGCCCGCAACCATTTCTCCAGCGGCGTGAGCGGGCACGTCCACCCGAACACGTGCACCAGCACGCCCCAGGCCGCCACCGGTACGTGCCACCAGAGCGGAACCACGCCGGCCAGCACCAGCAGTCCGCCGAAGAGGATGTACATCGACACCCCGAAATGCGTCATCGCGACCGCTGCCGCGAGGCGGAGCCACGCGCTGCCGAGCCCAGCCGCGGGGCTGGCGCTCTGCTCGATGGGGGCGTCGCCGGTCAGTGGAGTGGACATGGATCGCATTGAGGGGATCCATGTAATCTAGCGCCTTGGTCCGCTCGGATCGATGGCTGCTCGCGCGCGGAACCGTCCGGATCTTGCGTGAGGAAGGGGTGAACTCGAAACCAACGGAGGCCCCGACATGCCCTCATGGAGCGACAAGGACGAGCGACAGTACGAGCACATCAAGGAAAGCTACGAGGATCGCGGCAAGGACGAGGACACGGCCGAGGAGATCGCCGCGCGAACCGTCAACAGGACGCGCCGCGAGGAAGGGCGCACGCCGAACAAGACGACCGAGGGGACGGGCAACCCCAACACCCCGCTCGAGGACCGCAGCGTGGATGAGCTGCACAACATCGCCTCCGACCTCGAGATCGAGGGGCGAAGCTCGATGAACAAGGACGAGCTGGTGCGGGCGATCCGGCGCGAGCGCGACTGAGCGACTCGGGCGTCAGCCGCCGCACGGGACGCGCCACACCGTGACGACGCTCGTGGGCGGCTCGACGCGGCCGTCGGCGACGAAGGCGCGGGCCTCCCCGCGGGCGCTGTCGCGGCCCGGCGGAAGCGTGAAGCGGACCGTCACGCCGGCCGGCCACCACGACGGGAACAACAGCAGCGACTCGCCTCGCGCGGTCGAGTCCCACATCGCGCTCTCGCGCGTGGCCGCGCTGTCCGCGCCCCGCTGCACGCTCCCCGAGGGGCGGGCGGGCAGCACGAAGCGGCCGGTGGCGGAGTCATGCCCCGCGCGTGCCCACTCGAGCGGCGGCGTCCACGGACCGAACGCGAACCGGTAGCACCCACTCGGCCGGGGGTCGCTCGACGACTGCGCCGCCGCCGGAGTCGCGAGGAGCAGCGCGAGGACGATCATCGTCCCGCGCCGGTGCCACTCGTCAGGCAGCGGCACGAGACGGCGACGCCTCACGAGTACCGCGAGCGCATGCGGTGGAGGAACGCGCGCTCGTCCGACGTCAGGCTGCTCGCGCCGTGCACCTTCATCTTCTCGGACAGGCGATCCAGCTCCTCGACGTTCAGCGGATGCAGTCCGTCTCGCGGGATCAGCTCGGGGCGAAGATCATCGCTCACGATCGGATTCCGGTTCCCGTAGAGCGCGGTGTCCATCTTCTTGCGGAATTCGCGCTGCGCCGAGCTGTGCCCCAGATACTCGAGGAAGAGCCACGCGCCCACATAGCCGCCGAGGTGCGCCCAGTGCGCGATCTGTCCGAAGCCCACGACGCCGCCGAACACCGCGAACGCCGTCGTGAGCAACACGAGCAGACGCGCCTCGACCGGGAGAATGCCCCAGATGTAGATGCGGTCGTGCGGCCAGAAGCGCGCGTAGGCGAGGAAGACGCCGAACACCGCCCCCGACGCGCCGACGATGGACGCCGAGGGCTGGAAGAGCGACAGCGCCGCGCCGGCCACGCCGCTGATCAGGTACAGCGCGATGAACCGGCCGCTTCCGAGCCGCGATTCCACCCGCGGCCCGAAGAAGTAGAGCGCCAGCATGTTGAAGAGGATGTGCCAGAGCCCCGGCGCGTGGACGAACATGTACGTCAGCCACGTCCACGGACGCGCGAACATGGCCGGCGGCCAGAACGCGAGCTGCTCCCGGAGCGCCGGATTGGCCGTCGTCAGAAAGAAGACGGCGACGTTGGCGAAGATGAGTCGCAGTACCCAGGGTGTCATCGTGCTCCGATCGGAGGCGTGACGCGAGGGGGCTCGCCCGTGATGACGGCAAACCCGCTCCTCGGCAACAAAGTAGCACCCGTGCGTGGCGTCAACAGGCCGGGCGCGCGCTCACGTCTCGGCGCGTCCGAGCCAGCGCGGAACCTCCGGCGGCTCGTAGGTGGCCATGCGCCCCAGCAGCTGCTCGGGATCGCTCTCGACGAGCAGCATGTCGCGGTAGCTCTGCCGCACGAACCCGTGCTCCACCGCGCCGCCGACGAAAGCCAGCAACGCATCGTAATACCCCGCGACGTTCAGGACGGCGCACGGCTTCCGGTGAATCCCGAGCTGGCCCCACGTCCACACCTCGAACAGCTCCTCCAGCGTCCCGATCCCGCCCGGCAGCGCGATGAAGCCGTCGGCGAGCTCCATCATGAGTGCCTTGCGCTCGTGCATCGTGTCCACGACGTGCATCGATGCCACCGTCGGATGACCGACTTCGCGATTCCAGAGCCCGTGCGGAATCACCCCGACGACCTCTCCCCCCGCCGCGAGCACCGCGTCGGCGAGCGCGCCCATGAGCCCGACGCGGCCACCGCCGTACACGACGCCGATGCCCCGGCGCGCGAGGAGCGTGCCGAACGTGCTCGCGGCCTGCGCGTACACGCGCGACTCCCCGGCGCTCGAGCCGCAGAAGACGCAGAGCCGCCTCACGAGCGTCCCTCGTCAGGCGCGAGCCTCGACAACGCCGCCTCGACGACGCGTCGCTCGTTCGCGAACGCCAGCAGCCCGACGGCCTCGCTCGCGGCGACCCAGCGCGCCTCGTGGACCTCCCGATCGTGATCGGACACGCGTCCGCCCGTCGCCTCCATGAGAAAGAAGTGCACGAACTTGTGGAAGCGCACGCGCGCGCCATCGTTCGTGCCCACGTACCAGTACTCGATCGTCTCGATCGGCGCGACGACCCGCGCCTCGATACCGGTCTCCTCGCGCGTCTCGCGCGTCGCGGCGACCTCCGGGGTTTCCTCCTCCTCGACCAGTCCCTTCGGGAGCTGCCATCGCGGCGGTGTGCCGACCGCGATGAGGACGACCTCGATCGCGCCGGCGCGACGCCGGTAGGCCACCCCCCCGGCGGACACCTGCCGGACCGTCGGGATCGTCGGTCGCGTCGCGCTGCTCGCTCGCTTACGCGCGGGAGTCATCGGCCGGAATTACATTGTCGCGGCCCGTCCCTCTTCCCCGCACCGCGTTCGTGAAACGGCTCAAGCGCATCTTCCGCTGGTGTCTGCTGCTGGTGGCGGCGTACTACGCACTCTGCACGCTCGCACTCGTGTACGTACGCTTTCTTCCCCCGCCACTCACGATGGTACAACTCCAGCGTGCCGTCGAGGCGCTGTTCGAGCCGGGCCCGTATCG
>LLBY010043891.1_pt5 | contig 11056 bp, 6 predicted proteins | sample 1489401 | NCBI WGS metagenome assembly LLBY01 (sample SAMN04092656, study PRJNA295927) | soil metagenome | biome: Soil prokaryotic community; feature: Bulk soil; isolation source: soil from tomato rhizosphere | host: tomato cultivar Hawaii 7996 | place: South Korea | collected 2011-11-01 | reverse complement strand
GGCTCGAAAAACGCGCTCAAGGGCGCGGGTTTTTTCCTGGGGGCGTTTCTGCTCGCGACGGCGGGTTTTGCCGGCGCGCTGTGGATCATGGCGGGCGGGCTGGCGCTGGTGTGGGCGGGCGCGTGGGCCTCGTTGCCGCGCGAGCTGGGCAAGGCGAAGACGAAGGCGGGGTTTCGCGACCTCTTTTCAAAGAGCCGCGAGATCAACGTGCTCTGCGTGGCGCGGTTTTTTCTCTTCGGCGCGCGCGACATTTGGTTCGTGGTCGGCGTGCCGGTGTTTTTGCGCGGCGTGCTCGGCTGGAGTTTTTCCCAGGTGGGCGCTTTCATGGCGTTTTGGGTGATCGGCTACGGATTCATCCAGGGCGCGGCTCCGGCGATTTTGCGCGGACGTGTGCCGGCGGGCGGGGCGGCGGCGGGCATCGCCTTCGCGCTGGCGGCGGTGGCGGGGGCGATTCCCCTGGCGCTGGCGGCGGGCGCGCCGGCGGGCGCGGTGATCGTGGGCGGGCTGGCCTTGTTTGGCGCGGTGTTCGCGCTCAACTCGGCGGTGCACTCGTATTTGATTCTCGACTACACGGATGGGGACAAGGTCGCGCTCAACGTGGGCTTTTACTACATGGCCAACGCGGGCGGGCGGCTGGCGGGTTGTCTGCTTTCCGGCGTGCTTTATCAGGTGGCCGGACTGGCGGGATGCCTGTGGGGGGCATTTGCTTTCGCGGTCGCGGCGGCGGTGACGGCGCTGAAGCTGCCGCGCGAGGCGCTGCACGCGGAAAAGCTCGCGGCGGCGACGGTGAAGGCGGGGGACGGCGACTGAGGTTTTTTCGCCCGATATTCGTCGGGCGCGGAAATGTGGAGTGGCGCCGGGACCTTGCGCGTTCGGCTTTTGGGCGCCGGCGCTCGGGGCGACGTTCTCACTGGCGGCGGGCGGCTGGCTGATTCTTGGACGCGTCGCAGGCCGAAGCGACAAACGAGGTCGCCAGCGGACCGGCGGGCGGCTTCCTCTTCGGGTCCACGCCCACGATGTCCGCCTTGCACCCGCTCCGCCCGCCGACGAGATCGGCGAAAAACACCGCGCCCCGTCCCGGCTCCATCGTTCAACGCATCTCTCTGCCCGAGCTCGTCGCGCGGAGCCTCCGCGAGGGCATCGACGCCGGACGCTGGGCCGCCTCCCTCCCCGGCGAGTGCGAGCTTTGTCGGGAGCTGCAGGTCGGTCGCGACACTCTGCGCAAGGCAATCGCGCTGCTGGTCTCGGAGAAGCGGCTCGTCCTCGGGGGCCGGGGACGGCGACACCATATCGAGCGAAGCTCCAAGCCCCCTCCGACGCGGCTCGCGACCGGTCGGGTGATTCGCATCCTCACGCCCCTTCCGCCGCACATGCTCGGCGAGACGCACCTCGCGATTTGCGACAGCCTGCGGGAGCGCGCGGAGCGGGCCGGCTATCGCGTGGAGATGGAGCTGCGCCCGCACATCTACCGCTTGCGCGAGCCCGCGGAGCTGGCGCGTCTGCACGCGTTGCCCGAGACGGCGGGCTGGGTGGTGCTTTTTTCGACCGAGGCGATGCAGCGCATGCTCCTCAAGCGCGGCATCCCGGCCGTGTTGGTCGGTCCGCCTTATCCCGGCGTGGGCTTGCCGGCCGTCTGGCCCGACACCGCCGCCGTCGCCCGGCATGCCGCGGGCCTCTTTCACGCGCGCGGGCATCGCCGCGTGGCCTATCTTCACGGCGAGCAGCCCACCTTGGGGTCCGAGCGGGCGGGGCTGATGTTCGCGGAGGAGTCGGCGCGTCTCGGCATGCGGGCGCACATCCTGCGCTTCGGCTCCCCGGAGCGCGCCTGGAGCATGCGCTTCGACGCCGTGCTCGCGCTCCGTCCGCGGCCGACCGCCGTCCTGTGCGCGGGCTCGTATCTCGCCCTCGGGCTCCTTTGCCGTCTGCAGAACGAGGGACTGCGGGTGCCCCGCGACATCTCCGTCGTCTCCCTATGGCCGGAGGGCTTCATGCAGCACACGGTGCCGGCGCTGGCGACCTATCGCGTGGACAGCGCCGACATGGGCCGAAAGATCGCCCGCCTTCTGCTCCGCCGCATCACTGGCGGGAGCGGCGAGCACGACGGCATCGCCTTGCTGCCCGACTTTCAGTCCGGCGGTTCCGTCGGTCCCCCGCCCGCCGCCGGTCGAATCGTTGACCAGGCTACGCGTTTCCACCGGTATCCGCGCCAGGCACTCCCCTTGCCGCGATTCGCCCGGCGGGCTCAACAAGCCCCCGTGCGCGGATCGCAACCCCCCGCTGATACCCCATGAAAAACCCCGCCCCGACCCTCGTGCTCGCCTGCGCCTGCGCGATCACGATCCCCGCCGCGCAAGCCGCCATGACCTGGCACTGGAACGCCACGCCCTCCGCCTACGGCGACCAGATCACGGCCTCGATGGACCAATGCGTCGCCACGTTTAACGCGTATTCAAACTACGACTACTCCGTCGGCGTCATCTACTCCTCCGGCACCCCGACGGCCGACGCCGGCTATCTCGGCCAGATCCGCTTCGGCGGCCAGCGGAACTACCGCACCGCCATGCACGAGGCCAGCCACTGGCTGGGCACGGGCACGGTCGCCGACTGGAGCCCCCACCACCGCTTCGGCCAGTGGAAGGGAACCTACGCCTACAACCTCCGCTGCGCCTTCGACGGACCCGGCGAGCGCATGGGCGGCGACGCCGCCCATTACTGGCCCTACGGCGCGAACCAAGACTCCGAAGGCGTGGACGGTCCGCGCATGGTCGGCATCATCGGCGCCTACCGGCGCGACATGAATCTCGCCCAAGGCGACCGCACCATCGGCATCGCCTCCGGCACCTACCGCCTGCGGAATCGCCAGAGCATCCAGATGCTCGACAGCCTCGGCGCCGCCGAGCAAGGCGCCTGGGTGAAGCAGAATCGCAACGGCGAGGGCGCCTCCCAGCAGTGGGAGGTCTCGCTTCTCGCCGGCACCCCCTACTTCACGCTGCGCAACGTCGCCACCGGCACCTACCTCGACACCCTCGGCGCCACCGCCGACGGCTCGCCCATCGGTCTTGCCTCGCTGGCCAACGGCACCCCGACCGAAGGCCAGCAATGGCAGATCGTCGCGACCGACTCTTTTTTCTTCAAAATCGTCAACCGGGCCACGGGCAAGGTCCTGGACAATCTCGACCAAAGCGCCGACGGCACGATTCCCGGGCAGTGGCCCTCCGAAACCGATTGGAACCAACAATGGACCTTCGTGCATCCGCTGGTGCAGGCCCATCCCGAGGACGGCGTCGTCTCCCAGGGGCGCCCCGTCGCCTCCAGCTCCGCGGAAAGCGCCAACCGTGACTGGAAGGGCAACAACGGTGTCGCCGGCGACCGTTGGACCGCCTCCTCCGGCTCCTACCCCCAATGGTGGCGCGTGGACCTCGGCGTCGTGCAACCCGTCACCAAGATCGCCGTCGATTGGTTCGGCGCGCCCACCCGCACCTACCGCTACCTTATCGAGGTCAGCAACGACGGCGCGAACTGGACCACCGCGCTCGACAAATCCAATAACACGCAGGCCGGCGCGACCGTCGATACCCTGACCAACGTCAGCGCCCGTTATGTCCGCGTGAACGTGGTCGGCGCGAGCGCGGGCTACGCCGCGTTCCACGAGTGCCGCGTTTACAACGAGTCGCAGCCCTCGACGCGGCTGCTCTCGCAGTTCCGCCCCGCCACCGCCAGCAGCCAGCAAAGCGGCAACCTCGCGTCCAACGCCACCGACGTGGACGCGACCATCACCCGCTGGACCGCCGCCGCCGGCACCTTCCCGCAATGGTGGCAGGTTGACCTCGGCTCGGTCCGCCCGCTCCGCAAGTCGGTCATCCAATGGGTGGACGACGGCGACCGCTATTACCGGTATCGCGTCGAGGGCAGCGCCGACGGCGTGAACTTCACCACCCTGGCCGATCGCACGTCCAACACCACGCCCGCGGTCACCGGCGACAGCCTGTCCGGCTCCGCCCGCTACGTCCGCGTGACGGTGACCGGAGCCAGCGCCGGCTGGGCCGGCTTCTACGACGCGCAGATTTACGGCGAGGCCCCGGCGATGTTGCCCGCCCCCTGGAACAACTCCGACATCGGCGCGGTCGGCGCCGCCGGCTCCACCACCCACAACGCGGGCACCTACACCGTCGTCGGCTCCGGCACGAACACCTGGGGCGTTTCGGACGAGTTCCACTACGCCTACGTTCCCGCCAGCGGCGATTGCACCATCACGGCCCGCGTGACCGGCATCTCCGCCTCCAACGCCTGGGCCAAGGGCGGCGTCATGATCCGCGAAACCCTCGACGCCAACTCGCGTCAGGCATTTCTCGCCGCCACCCCCAACGGCACGCTGCAGTTCATCCGTCGCACCGCCACCGGCGGTTCGAGCGCGACCACCGATACCGGCGGCCTCGGCGCGCCCCGTTGGGTGCGCCTGACGCGCACGGGCGACACGATCACCGCCGCGCACTCCACCAACGGCAGCAGCTGGACCACGGTCGGCAGCCAGACCATCGCCATGGGGACCAACCTCTACATCGGTCTCGCCGTCACCGCCCGCACCAACGGCACGCTCGCCACGCTCACGGCCACCAACGTCACCGCGACGCCCTGAGCACGGCCTCGCCTCCGCCGATACGATCCGCTCCGGCCTCCTTCGCGAGGCCGGAGCTTTTTTTGCCGGGCTGCAAGACGAGCCGGCCTCCCGGGGTTTGTCTGGTTAAAATACACCTTCGACGCGTGGCTTTCCGATTGCCGGGCAAAGTCGCCGACCAACGCTTCGACGCCAGTTCGGCCCGCTCGCCTCCCGTCGCGCCATCGCGCTGTCGCGTCGCGCTTAGTCCACCGCCCCCTCCCCCGATCCATGTTATCCAAACGAGTATTGTCCCTTCTGGTGCTGGGCACGATTTCCACCGTCTGCGCGAGCGCCGCGCCGCTCCGCGAACGGATCGATTTCAACGCCGGCTGGCGCTTCCAAAAAGGCGATCCCGCCGGCGTCGTCGCCGACGAGCTGGCCTACCCAAAAATCAAGGACTGGCTCCTCGCGTCCGCAAACGCCTTCACCCTCACGCCGTCGCCCGCGCCCGCGACGCCCTTGACCACCACCGCCGCCTGCGCCCAACCCGATTTCGACGACGCCGCGTGGCGCAAACTCGATCTGCCCCACGACTGGGGCATCGAGGGCCCCTTCAAGATGGAGCACCCCGGACACACCGGAAAACTGCCCTGGTGGGGCGTCGGCTGGTATCGGAAGCAGTTCGACCTTCCGGTGGGCGACGCCTCCGCCGGCTCGCGCCTCTACCTCGACGTGGACGGCGCGATGTCCTACGCGAGCGTCTGGTGCAACGGGCGCTTCGCCGGCGGCTGGCCATACGGCTACAGCTCCTTCCGCGTCGATCTCACGCCTCACCTCCGCCCCGGCGCGCGCAACACCATCGCCATCCGACTCGACAACCCGCCCGACTCCTCGCGCTGGTATCCCGGCGGCGGCGTGTATCGCAACGTCTGGCTGGTCAAAACCCCCGCCGTCCACGTCGGCCACTGGGGCACGCAAATCTCCACGCCCGAGGTCACCGCCGAGGCCGCCACCGTGAAAATCGTGACCACCGTCGCCAACAACGGCGACTCGCCCGTCTCCGTCCACGTGCGCTCCCGCCTCTACCGCCTCGTGGAGACGGCCGACGGCGCGACCGTGCGCGAACCGGTCGCCGAGGATTCGCGCCCCGCCGCCGCCGATCTCGTCTCCGCTATCGAGCCCGGCCGATCCGCCGCGCTCGCGCAGACCATCCCGGTGGCCAATCCGCGCCTCTGGAGCCTCGCCTCCCCGCACCGTTACATCGCCGTCACGCGGGTGTTCCAGGGCGACGTGGTGCTGGACGAATACGAGACGCCCTTCGGCATCCGCCACATCGAGTTCACCCCGGACCGCGGCTTCCGGCTCAACGGTGAACGCGTGACGCTTCAGGGCGTGTGCATGCACCACGACCTCGGCGCCCTTGGCGCGGCCTTCAATCTGCGCGCCGCCGAGCGCCAGCTGGAGATCCTGAAGGAGATGGGCGTCAACGCCGTCCGCCTGACGCATAATCCCTCCGCGCCCGAGGTGCTCGACCTCTGCGACCGCATGGGCCTGCTCGCCGTCGCCGAGTCCTTCGACTGCTGGATCTGGGGCAAGACGCCCAACGACTACGGCCGTCTTTTTGCCGACTGGTCCGAGCGCGATCTGCGCGCCTTGCTGCGGCGCGACCGCAACCACCCCTCGCTCATCATGTGGAGCCTCGGCAACGAGATCGTGAAGGTCGAGGCGCCGGAAAACGCCGAGATCGCCCGCCGCCTGGTCGCCATCGCCCACGAGGAGGACCCCACGCGCGGGGCCACCGCCGGCCTCAACAACACCCCGGTCGGCTTCAACGGCCACCAGCACATCTACGACGTATTTGGATTCAACTACAGGAGCATGTTCTATCAGAAGTTCCGCGAGGCCAACCCCGGCATCCCGGTCTATGGCAGCGAGACCGCCTCCACCGTCAGCTCGCGCGGCGAGTATTTCTTCCCGGTCACGCCGGATCGAAACGGCGGCATGTCGAATTTCCAGATGAGTTCCTACGATCTCTACGCCCCGCGCTGGGCCTGGCCGCCCGACCAGGAGTTCGCCTGGCTCGACGACACGCCCGCCACCCTCGGCGAGTTTGTCTGGACCGGTTTCGACTACCTCGGCGAGCCCACGCCCTACACCGAGGACTGGTCGAATCTGATGAACATCAGCGACCCGGAGCAGCTCGAGGCCTTGAAAAAAGAACTCCTCGCCATGAAGGAGCAGCAGGCCCCGTCGCGCAGTTCCTACTTCGGCATCGTCGATCTGGCCGGGTTTAAAAAAGACCGCTTTTACCTCTACCAGGCGCGCTGGCGGCCCGAGCTGCCCATGGCCCACATCCTGCCGCATTGGAGCTGGCCGGAGCGGGTGGGGCAGGTGACGCCCGTGCACGTTTACACCTCGGGCGACGAGGCCGAGCTATTCCTGAATGGCGTGTCGCAGGGCCGAAAAAAACGCGGGCCGCGCGACTATCGCCTGCGCTGGGACGAGGTCGTTTACGAGCCCGGCGAACTCCGCGTGGTCGCCTACCGCGAGGGTCGCTCCTGGGCCGAGTCCACGCGCCGCACCACCGGTCCGGCCGCCGCGCTGCGCCTCGACCCGGATCGCGCCGAGCTGCGCGGCGACGGCCTCGACCTCTCCTTCGTCACCGCCTCGGTGGTGGACGCCGACGGCCTCGTCGTGCCGCGCGCGTCGTCGCCGATCACCTTCGAGATCGTCGAGGGCCCGGCGGAGGTGCTCGCCACCGACAACGGCGACGCCACCAGCCACGTGCCGTTCCAGTCCGCGGTGCGCCCTGCCTACAACGGCCTCGCCCTCGCCATCGTGCGCCCCCGCGCCGGCCAGGGCGGGACCATCCGCCTGCGCGCCAGCTCGCCCGGCCTCGAGCCCGCCGAGCTTACGCTCAAAAGCGTCGCTCCCTCCGCCCGTCCCTGATCCCGCCCCCCGATTTCGGCCCACTTTTTCCCCATGCGCCACGCCGCCATTCCCTCGAAACTGTTCATCGAAAATCGCCGTCGCCTGGCGGCCATGCTGCCGCCCAACGCGCTGGCCCTGGTCAACGCCAACGACGTCTGCCCCACCAACGCGGACGCCGTGCAAAACACGGTCGTCAACTCGGACCTCTTCTACCTCACCGGCGTCGAGCAGGAGCAATCCATCCTCCTGCTCTACCCCGAGGCCGACGAGCCGAAGCACCGCGAGATCCTCTTCCTCCGCGAGCCCACCCCGGAAAACGAGCTGTGGGAGGGCCACAAGCTCACCAAGGACGAGGCCCGCGCGCTCACCGGCGTGGCCAACATCCAGTGGCTCTCCGGCCTTCCCCGCCTGCTCCACGCCCTGATGTGCGAGAGCGGCCCGGTCTTCCTGAACGCCAACGAGCACAAGCGCGCCGTCATCGAGGTCGAGAGCCGCGAGGCCCGCTTTGCCGCCGACCTGATGCGGCGGTATCCACTGCACGACTACCAGCGGCTCGCGCCCTTCCTGCACCGCCTGCGCGCGGTGAAGTCGGACATCGAGCTCGGCCTGCTCCGCCGCGCCTGCGAACTCACCGGCGCGGCCTTCGAGCGCGTGCTGCGCTTCACCAAGCCGGGCGTGCTCGAATACGAGATCGAGGCCGAGTTTGCCCACGAGTTTATCTCCCGCGGCGGCCGCTTCGCCTACCCGCCCATCATCGCCTCGGGCAAAAACGCGTGCTGCCTGCACTACGTGGCCAACGACCAGCGTTGCCGCAACGGCGACCTCTTGTTGCTCGATGTCGCCGGCACCCACGCGAACTACAACGCCGACATGACGCGGACCATTCCGGTCAACGGCCGTTTCACCCGCCGGCAGAAGCAGGTTTACAACGGCGTGCTCCGCGCGCTCCGCCACTCCGTCGCCGGCCTCGTGCCAGGCAAAAAACCCAAGGACTGGCAAAAGGAGGCCGAGCAGGCGGTCCAGCACGAGTTGCTGGAACTCGGCCTGCTCAAGCCCGCCGACATCAAGCGCCAAAAGCCCGACGCCCTCGCGGTGAAAAAGTATTTCATGCACGGCGTCGGTCACCCGCTCGGGCTCGACGTGCACGATGTCGCCATCACCACCGAGCCCATGCAGGCGGGCTGGGTGATGACGGTCGAGCCGGGCATCTACATCCCCGAGGAGGGCTTCGCCGTGCGCCTGGAGAACGACGTGCTGCTCACCGAGAACGGCCCGGTGGATCTCATGGGCGACATCCCGATCGAGGCCGAGGAGATCGAGGCCCTGATGAACCGCGGGCCCAAGCGCGCCAAAGCATCCCGGAAGTAAAGTGTGGCCGGCGCCCTCGCCGGCCTTTCCGGTATCTCCGCGAGCGTAATTCCATTCCGCGCGCCCGGGCCCGGAGGCAGGCGAGGGCGCCGGCCACACTTTTTTCAATGTTCCAACCCGGATGTCCGTTCGAGGCGTTAGGGCGGGCGTCCGATGGACGACTACTGCCGCTTGTAGCGCACTTCGACTCCGCGACGGGTGACGATCACCCATTCCTTCGGCTCCGTCGCCTGCTCGAGATCGAGCTTCGTGTAGTTCTCCGCATCGATCGGACGCAGCTCCTTGATGTAGCGATCACGTTCGGTGCCGACCAGTTGCTCGAATTTCACGGTGCTCGTCCCGTGCTCCAGATAGAACTGCTGCGACGCGCTATCGAGTTGTCGCAGGTTGTTGGTCACGTGCCTCTCGATCTCGGCCCGTTCGGCGTCGCTCACGGTTTCCTTGGCGATGACCGCCGAATCCAGGCGAAGGTCCCAGGTCTCGTCGCCCCGGGCCAGACGCAGAGTTTGTTTCTGCGCATCGTAGGCGCGCACTTCGCAGCCGGAAAAGCGAGCGCCCACCTTCACCCAGCCGCGCTCTTGCGTCGCCGCATCGACCAGGGAGACCTGCACGGGCTCGGCGGAGGCGTCCACTCCGGTGAAACGGATGTTGATCGGTGCCGCTCCCAACCCCGTCGCGAGGCAGGCACCGATTATGAATCCGGCCCAAGGACAACGCACCATGGCGACGTCGAATAGGCCACGTCGTGCCCGCGGGCAAGCCCGGGCCGAAACAGGGGCCGCCAAAGTGTGGCCGGCGCCCCGCCGGCCTTTCCGTGATCTCCGCGCGCAAATCTATTTGGCGCGCCCGGGCCCGGAGGCCGGCGAGGGCGCCGGCCACACTTTATAAGTCCCCGAAAACTATTTTGGGTTTTTCCCAATAAACTTCGCGGTGGGGTGTCTTAGAGGATGAAGCTCATGCTCGTCTCGTTTCTCAGTCCCCATGGATGCCCCCGCTTTTCCGCATCTGAACGCACCCGCCTCGTCTGAGCCGGCGATGGCCGCATGCGACGTCGCGGGCTCCGCCGCCGCCGCCCGGAACGGGCCGGCGACGCTGGCGGCTTTGTTCGAGATGGAGGAGGCTCCGCTTTTGCAGTTCGCGTATGGGCTGGTGGGCCGGCGCTCGGTGGCGGAGGAGCTCGTGCAGGAAGCGTTTTTGCGGCTCCACCCGCTCTGGGGCGAAGTGGATAATCCGCGCGCCTGGCTCTACCGCAGCCTGCGAAATCTGGCGCTCAACCACCGGCGCGACCATCGGCGCGAGACCGGACTGGAGGACGTGGCGGAGGAGCCGATGCAGGAAGCGGAGACCGCCGGCGAGGGGCTGGCGAAATGGGAGGCGGTGGGTGCGGTGCGGATGTTGTTGGCCGAGCTGCCGGCGGAGGATCGCGACCTCATCCGCCTGAAATATCACGAGGATCTCAAATACCAGGAAATCGGCCGGCGCACCGGCATCAGCACGGGCACGGTGGGCTACAAACTGCACCACCTGCTCAAGGGACTGGCGGCCGCGCTGCGCAGCGCCGGCATCGAAGGGAGTCGCGGCTGAGCGCCGACGGCGCGACGCGACGAAACACGGAGGCGAAGACACCATGAAACACGACGAGACCCCTTTTGATTCGAACCCCCTTCACCCTCTCGAGCCCGAGCTGGAGGCGCGCGTGGTCGCGTGGGTGCTCGGCGAGGCGTCGCCCTTCGAGGCGGCCGAGCTGGAGCGACGCTGCGCGACCGAGCCGGCGCTGGCGGCGTTTAGGCGCGAGATGCTGGTGACGCACGGATGGGTGCGCGAGGCCACGCGGCCCCAGGGCGCGGCGGGCGCGGTGTGGCGGCTCGCCCCGGAGCGCCGGGCGGCGCTGCGGGCGGTATTGGGCGATGGCACGAGCGACGGCGCGGGCGGCGGAGGCGGGGCGGGCTCGGTTTTCACCGTGCCGGTGGCCGCGCGAAAATCGGGCGGATGGCCGGCCTGGGTCATGCCGCTGGCGGTCTGCGTGGCGCTGGGCGGATTTCTGGCGGCGATCATTATCCCGACGACTGGCAAGGTGCGGGAAACGGCCCGGCGCTCGGTGATGGATGCGGAGGGGCGGGAGGACGCGGCGTTGTATTCCCGGGAACCCTTGGCGGTCGA
>LLBY010035647.1_pt1 | contig 11057 bp, 8 predicted proteins | sample 1489401 | NCBI WGS metagenome assembly LLBY01 (sample SAMN04092656, study PRJNA295927) | soil metagenome | biome: Soil prokaryotic community; feature: Bulk soil; isolation source: soil from tomato rhizosphere | host: tomato cultivar Hawaii 7996 | place: South Korea | collected 2011-11-01 | reverse complement strand
TTTAGGTTTCACGAATGCCATAATTGCGATTTTAAAATTTTTAAATGAATTCCTGTACTTTTTATGTTTTATTATAGTACAGGAATTGCCAACCAACTATTATGAAAAAAATTATTTAGAATTTATAGGCTAAACACATCGATACTGATTTTCCTGTTAAAGATCTTGCTCTTACATAATTCACTGTGTTTTCAGTGATACTCCCTTCTTCAGCTTCAGTTATTGCTAAAGTATTAAATAGGTTGTTTCCTGAAACATTTAAAGATAAACCTTTTGCAATGCCCACTTCTACAAATCCGTTTACAATTACAAATCCGTTCATTACTAATTGATTGGAATCTTGAGCGTATGCTTTTGACTGACCAATGAAACTTAGTCCTAAGGTGTTTTTGTTGTCCATAAATTTGTAAGTAGGGATAAAGCTATACATTAATTTTGGCTGTCTTCTTGGTTGGTTTCCATCGTTAGCTCCAGAAGTAATTTCAGCTTTAGTATACGTTAATGAACCTCTTAAGTTTAAATTGTCAACAACATCGTAAGATGATTCTAATTCTAAACCAAGTGATTTATAGTTGTTTTGGATAATACTGTTTGAAGTTGCTTCAAATCCACCTTGTTCGTCCGTTTTAGAATGGAAAGCAGTAGCGTAAAAATAACCTTTGTTGAATTTTTGTTTGTATCCAATTTCAGCTTGTTGTAAGAAATCCAAAGCGTTCATTTTATCTCCGTTAAGGTAATCTAAATCACCGTTGAATAAAATTCTGTCCGCTTTAGCAGAAGCACCACGGCTGTAACGAGCAAAAACCGATTGTTTGTTGTTGATTAAAAAGTTAGCTCCTAAAGTATAAGAGTAATAATCGTAATCGTAGTTTACAGTTGTAGCATTTGCATTGTCTACTGCATAAACATTTTGTTCAGGAACTGAAATCGTACCATCGTTGTTAATGTCGTAAGTAGTTGATGTTCCGCCTGCAAAAGATCCGGTTACTTTACCTTTGTCATAACGTAATCCACCTTCTAAGGATAATTTGTCGGTTGCATCGATGGAAATGTTTACATAAGGTGCTGAAACATTATATTGTGTATCATAGTTTCTGGCTAAATTACCCCAGGCAGGTGTTCCGTATGCATATAATCCGTTTTCTGATAATAAAGTGCCGCCAGCATTTTTAACGTTAATTAAACGTGGGTTGTTGTCTGATACTTCCTGTAAATAAGAGTTCCATAACCATGACATGGAAATGTTTTGCATGGATTTAAATAATCCTGACGTGATACCTACTTTGTCAAATTTTTTGGTTAATCTCAAATCATTCATGAAGTTGCCCATATTGTTAAGTTGGGTGTCAAACATGTGAATTCTGGCAACTAAACCATTTGGATTGTTAAATGCGGCGCCGTTATCTGCATAAACTAATGTAGAGCCGGTACCAAATGAATTTGCAATTGTAGCAGCAGTTGCTAACTCGGCAGGGAAAGGAGAAATAAAACCTCCTGAATTTGATGTGAATCGGATGTTATCTGTTATTTTCCAACCTCCGTCTAAGTCAAAATTTGCATTAGCACCGATAGATTTTGAAACAGGATGCATACCATTGGCTACTGCTTCTCTGCGAACATTTCCGTCAGGGCCTAATCCTAGATTATGAGTTAAATAAATAGATTGTAAAGCTCCTGTTGTTGCATCGTATCCGTTAACACTTTTCCAGGTTGGATTGGCATTTGTTCCGGAAACCGCAACAGGCATTGGCATGTAAGCAGCAGCTCGGTCATTTAAGAATTTAGCGTAAACAGTAATCGAACCGTTTTCAAATTCTTTGGTAATGTTGAATTTAAACTGACCACCATTATTGCTGTTGAAACCTGTTTTTCTAACACCTTCACCAGTTCTGTAAAAACCACCAGTGTGGAAATATAAGCCTTCACCAATTTTTCCTCCGTAGTCAATATCAGTTCTGAAATTTCCATAATCCAGACCGAAAGTTGTGCTTATATTTCCGCCTTCTGTTTTTCCTGTTTTACTAATAAAGTTGATAATACCACCAGGAGAATTCGAAGAAAGTGTAGATGCCGAACCTCCACGAATAGCTTCTACTTTGGCAATATTTCCGTCAAATCTTGTAAAAATATCTGCTGTAGCAAAGGCAATATCTCCAAATAATAATACCGGAAGACCATCTTCCTGAAGTTGTAAATACTTAGATCCACCGGATGAAATTGGCACCCCACGAACTGAAATATTTGAATTTCCTTCACCTCCTGATGATTCTGAACGGATACCCGGGATGGTTCTGAAGATTTCCGCTGTTGATCTCGGAGCTGATTGGTTGATTTGTTCTGTTCCTAAAGAGGTGATGGAAACACTGGATTTTATTTTAGCTTTAGGATTTACAACCCCTGTGATTACCACATCTTCCAGAACATTAGCGTCTTCTGTCAGGGTAATATTTTGAACTGTGTTTCCATTAACGTTAACGCTGATTTCTGTTTTTTTGAATCCAATATAAGTAGCAATAAGTCCAATGCTGCCATTTTTTAAATTGTTAAATGAATATTTTCCATTAGCATCAGTGGCTATTGCTTTTGAGCTGTTTTTAATGGCGATATTTACTCCCGGAAGCGGTGCTCCTGAAGCATCGGTAACAGTTCCTGATAAATTTGAATTTTGTGAAAAAGAAGCATTGAATAACAATAGTGCTATGAGCAAACCTATTCTTTTCCATAGTAAATTATCTGTTTTCATGGTTTAAAATTATTTAGTTAATAAAATGTTTGGTTATTTTTTATCAAATCTATTTTTATTTAAGTTAAAAATAACAATAATTTTCATCGAAAACGTTTTCGAAAACACCGAAAACGTTTTCGATTTTAGAAAATTATTTTGATATTTGTTTGCATGAGAGAAGCCACTTTAAAAGAGATTGCCCATCAATTAGGGATTTCAATAACGACTGTTTCAAAAGCACTTAAGAACTATCCTGATGTTAGTGAAAAAACCAGGAAAGCGGTTATTGCTCTTGCCGAGGAATTGCATTATACTCCTAATAGTTTTGCTGTTAATTTAAGAACCAAAGAATCTAAAACCATTGGTCTTATTATTCCGGAAGTGGTGCATCATTTTTTTTCGGGTGTAGTTAATGGTATAATTGCTGAAGCTGAAAAGAATGGTTATTTAGTAATTATTCTTCAATCAAATGAATCGTTGGAACTGGAAAAGAAGCAGGTGGCTTTGTTGATTAATAAGAGGGTAGATGGTATTATTATGTCGCTTTCAAATGAATCTAACAATGATGCTCATATTAAGGAGATTTTACATAAAGAAATTCCTTTCGTGCAGTTTGATAAAATTTCAAAGTTGATTCCTAGTTCCAAAGTGATTATTGATGATCAAAAAGCAGCTATGGAAGCGGTGCAGCATCTAATTGATATGGGTTGTAAAAAGATTGCTCATATTCGGGGACTGGCTAATCCGCAAAATTCTATTGATCGGTTTTTAGGTTATAAAAAAGCTTTGGAGAAAAACGGAATTCCGTTTGATTCCAGTTTAGTTTATTCCTGTAAGAGTATCACTTTTGAGCAGGGAGTGGATTTTGCTAAACAGATTCTGGAAGAAGATAAAGGGATTGACGGAATTTTTGTAATTACTGATTTAGTAGCAGTTGGGGTTTTGGCACATTTTAATGAAAAAGGAATTCAGGTGCCGGATCAAATTGCAGTAATTGGTTTTAGTAATTGGTTAGTTTCTCAGGTTATTACCCCAAAACTAAGCACCGTGGATCAGCCAAGTTATGAAATGGGAGTTGCGGCTTTTAATTTGTTGTTAGAAGAAATGGTTTGTGGAAAAGAAGGAAAGATTTTTGAACCCAAAACAATTGAGTTGCCTACGTCTGTAATTATGCGTGAGTCTTCACTAAAAAAATAGAGTCATAAAAAAAGCAGTTTGAAATGAGTCAAACTGCTTTTTTGTATAAAATAGTTTAGGATTATCCTAAAGTTACTCTTTTGAAACCTGTGATTTCAACGTTGAAACCTTTAACATAATCACCAACTTTTTTACTGTCATCTTTGATGAAGTTTTGATCTAAAAGAGCTTTCTCTTGATCTAAAGTAGTGTTGTCAGAGATAAAACGTTGTACTTTTCCAGGGATAATTTTGTCCCAGATTTGTTCTGGTTTACCTTCAGCTTTTAATTCAGCTTTAGCATCTTCTTCGGCTTGTTTGATAACTTCTTCAGTCAATTGAGCGTAAGAGATGTATTTAGGTACATTTTTCAAAGTTTTTCCTAAACGAGCAGCTTCTTCATTTTCTTTTTCGATTACAGCGATACGAGCTTCAAGTTCAGAAGCGATGAAAGCAGGATCGAAATCTTTGTAAGATAATGTGTCAGCACCCATAGAAGCTACTTGCATAGAGATGTCTTTTGTTAAAGTCTCAGCGTTAGCAATTGGAGCAGAAATAGCTGTTAAAGCAGCAATTTTGTTTACGTGAACATAAGATCCAACGAAAGCACCTTCAATGATTTCAAAACCACCGATTTCGATTTTTTCACCAATAACACCAGTTTGCTCGATTAATTTCTCAGCAACTGTGATTCCGTTGAAATCAGAAGCTAAAAATTCTTCTTTAGAAGAGAAATTGATTGCTTTTTCAACTAATTGTTTAGCTAAAGTTACGAAAGCTTCATTTTTACCTACGAAGTCAGTTTCGCAGTTCAAAGTGATGATAGCACCTTTAGTTTGGTCAGCGTTGATAAAAGAAACAGCAGCTCCTTCAGAAGACTCACGGTCAGAACGGTTAGCAGCAACTTTTTGTCCTTTTTTTCTAAGGTTTTCAATAGCTTTATCGAAATCTCCTTCAGCTTCAACTAAAGCTTTTTTACAGTCCATCATTCCGGCACCTGTAGCTTGTCTTAATTTATTTACGTCTGCAGCAGTAATTGTTGCCATAATATATTTTATTATTTTAATGTTAAAAGTAAAAATTCCAATCTTCAAATCCCAAATCCCAACGTTATCAGATGGTTAAAAATCTGATTTTGGAATTTGGAATTTAAAATTTGGAATTTAAATTGATTTATTCTTCAGTAGCCGGAGCTGCCTCAGCAGCTGGAGCTTCTTCTGTAGCTGCTTCTGCAGTTTCTTTTTCAGAACCTCTTTCAGAAAGTCCTTCAACAACAGCAGTAGTTACTATAGATAAAATTTTCTCAATTGATTTAGAAGCATCATCATTGGCTGGGATAACGTAATCTACTTCACGTGGATCAGAGTTAGTATCAACCATTGCGAATACTGGAATGTTTAATTTTTGTGCTTCTTTTATTGCGATGTGCTCAGCTTTGATATCTACTACGAACAATGCAGCTGGAAGTCTAGACATATCAGCGATTGAACCTAAGTTTTTTTCTAATTTAGCACGAAGACGATCGATTTGCAATTTCTCTTTTTTAGAAAGAGTATTGAAAGTTCCGTCTTTCTTCATTTTATCAATAGAAGACATTTTTTTAACTGCTTTACGGATTGTAACAAAGTTTGTTAACATTCCACCTGGCCATCTTTCAGTGATGTAAGGCATGTTTGCAGCTTTTGCTTTTTCAGCAACGATGTCTTTTGCTTGTTTTTTGGTAGCTACGAATAAGATTTTTCTACCTGATGCAGCGATTTTTTTCAAAGCTTCATTAGCTTCTTCGATTTTAGCTGCAGTTTTATATAGGTTGATAATGTGAATTCCATTACGCTCCATATAAATGTAAGGAGCCATGTTTGGATCCCATTTTCTAGTCATGTGTCCGAAGTGAACACCTGCTTCTAGTAATTCTTTAACTTCTACTTTGTTTGCCATTTTTTTAACTAGTTTACGTTCTGTTGATTAGCAATGTATAAATGGCGTTAATCGGCTTTATACATTTAGATGCTAAACTAAATCCTACCTCGATAGGAGAGCAACAATAACTGTGTTTTTTAATTTCAATAAATAATTGATAAAGTCTTGCACCATCTGTACAAGACAGGTAGTATTAACGTTTAGAGAATTGGAATCTCTTACGAGCTTTCTTCTGACCGAATTTCTTACGTTCAACCATTCTTGGGTCTCTTGTTAATAAACCTTCTGGTTTCAAGATAGATCTGTTTTCAGCGTTTGCTTCACACATAGCGCGAGCGATTGCCATTCTTACAGCTTCTGCCTGACCAGTAACTCCACCTCCGTAAACATTTACATTTACGTCAAAGTTTTCAGCGTTTTCTGTCATAGACAAAGGTTGCATCACTTTGTATTGTAAAGTAGCTGTTGGGAAATAAGTGGCTAATTCTTTTTTGTTTACAGTGATTTTTCCTGTTCCTTCTGAAACATAAACACGTGCAACAGCGGTTTTTCTTCTACCGATTTTGTGAATAACTCCCATTACTTAAGATCGTTTAGGTTAACAGTTTTTGGTTTTTGGGCCGCTTGTTTGTGCTCAGAACCAACAACAACATTTAAATTTCTGAAAAGTTCAGCTCCTAATTTGTTTTTAGGTAACATTCCTTTTACTGCTTTTTCTACTAAAGCTGCAGGGTTTTTAGCTTGCAATACTTTAGCAGTTAAAGTTCTTTGTCCTCCTGGATAACCTGTGTGACGTAAGTAAATTTTCTCGTCCATTTTGTTACCTGTAAGGTTGATTTTCTCAGCGTTAATAACGATTACGTTATCTCCACAGTCCACGTGTGGGGTATAGCTTGGCTTGTACTTTCCTCTTAAAATCATAGCGACTTTAGAAGCAAGACGTCCTAAGTTATGACCCTCTGCATCTACAACGATCCACTCTTTGTTAGAGTTTGCCTTTGTAGCTGAAATTGTCTTGTAGCTTAATGCGTTCACAATAAAAATTTTTTAATTAAACATTCCGTCCCCAATAAAGGGAGTGCAAAAGTACAATTAATTATTTTAAATACAAATCCTTAAAAGAATAATTTTTTTTGGTTTTGAAGCTGATTATCAATCGGATATTTATTCCGGTGGCAGCACTGTCTTTTTTCTAATTCGAGTTCGTGCTTTGGTTTTAAAATTATCTTACATTTGATATGAAAAATAATTTGATTATCTTGCATTCTTGCGGTGGAAGAAATGAAGCATGAAATCCTGTTTTAAGGTGCCGTTAAGTTGTATTGCGCTTTTGTGTAATACTATTTTGAAAATGACTAAAAAATAAGAACAATATAAACTATTATGAAAGTTAAAGCAACACTGAAGCAAATTGCAAAGGAACTTAATGTTTCTGTTTCTACAGTTTCTAAAGCGCTAAACGATAGTCCGGAAATTAGTAATCAGACTAAAGTTAAAATTAAAGAGTATGCTAAACTTAAAAATTACAAGCCCAATATCATTGGTTTGAATTTAAAAAACCGAAAAACCAGAACTATTGGGGTTATCATCCCGAATATCTTAAATTCTTTTTTTGCCAAAGTATTCAGCGGTATTGAAAAAGTTGCCGATGCGAAAGGTTATAATGTAATCACTTGTATTTCGAATGAATCATTAGTGAAAGAAATTAATACTTTAGAAATGTTGAGTAATGGAACTACTGATGGTTTTATATTATCGGTATCTCAGGAAGCGCAAAAACTTCAGGATTACTCTCATTTTAATGATATTATTAATGAAGGGACTCCAATTGTGATGTTTGACCGTATTGCCGATGAGGTAGAATGTGATAAAGTAGTAGTGGACGATTACGATTCGGCTATAAATGTTACCCAACGTTTGATTGATACCGGGTGTAAAAATATTGCTTTGATTTCCTCAGTTGATGATTTAAGTGTGGGTAAATTAAGAACTGAAGGTTATTTGAAAGCATTAGCAGATAATGGAATTGCGGTCAATGAGAATATTATTCTTCGTACTAATTCAGAAGATGAAATGAAGAAAAAAATTGAAGCTGTTTTTGAAAACAATACGATTGATGCGGTTTTTGCTTTGGACGAACGTGATTCAGTGGCAGCTTTAAAACTGGCGATAAAAAAAGGTTACAAAATTCCGGAAGAATTATCTATTATAGGTTTTGCCGATGGAATTTTAGCTTCCCGACGTTTGACGCCAAGTTTAAGTACAGTAAGCCAACACGGAGTGGAGATTGGAGAAGTGGCTGCCAAACTGCTTATCGACCGTCTCGAAGCCGATGAAGAAAACGAAGCGCCTTATCAAACGGTTGTGATTAAAACAAATTTAAAAGAAAGAGAATCTTCCAGAACAAAAAAATCCATTTCTAAAAAGTAGTAGAAATGGATTTTTTATTTTCTGTATACTGCTACTGAATACTGCATTCTAAAACTTTAATGCGCTTCCAGCCAGTCTTTTCCCGTACCCAATTCAACAACCAATGGAACTGCCAATTTAAAAGCGTTTTCCATTTCGACTTTAATCATTGGTTGGATTCGTTCTAATTCATCATTATGAACATCAAATACCAACTCATCATGAACCTGCAATAACATTTTGGATTTCCAGTTTTCACTGGTTAGTTTTTTATGAATATTAATCATCGCAATTTTGATAATATCGGCAGCAGATCCCTGAATAGGGGCATTTACTGCATTTCGTTCAGCACCGCCACGTACCACGGCGTTTTGTGAATTAATATCTTTCAAATAACGACGACGACCTAAAATCGTTTGCACATAACCATGATCTCTGGCAAAATCAATTTGCTCATTAATAAAGGATTTCAATCTTGGATACGATTTGTAATAAGCATCAATTAATTCAGCACTTTCAGAACGGGAAAGGTTGGTTTGATTTGAAAGTCCAAAAGCCGAAACACCATAGATAATTCCGAAGTTTACCGTTTTGGCATGGCTACGTTGTTCACGAGTTACTTCGTCCAAAGGGACATTGAAAACCTTTGAAGCCGTAGATTTATGAATGTCTTCGTTGTTTTGGAAAGCCTTAATCATATTTTCTTCTCCACTCAGAGCGGCAATAATACGTAATTCAATCTGAGAATAATCGGCAGAAACCAGCGTGTAATTTTCGTCTCTAGCAATGAAAGCCTTACGAATTTGACGTCCTCTTTCGGTACGAATCGGAATGTTTTGTAAGTTTGGATTATTGGAACTTAAACGACCTGTTGCAGCAACGGTTTGCATATAATCGGTATGGATGCGTCCTGATTTTTCATCTACCTGATTAGGTAAAGCATCAATATAGGTGCTTTGTAATTTCACCATTTGTCGCCATTCCAAAATATCACGAACAATCTCGTGGTCGTTAGCCAGATAACTTAATACTTCCTCTCCGGTAGCGTACTGTCCGGTTTTGGTTTTCTTTTGTTTAGCACCGCCAATTTTTAATTTCTCAAATAAAATGTCGCCGAGTTGTTTTGGAGAAGCCAAATTGAATTTTTCTCCGGCAGTCTCGTATATTTTTTGTTCCAGCGCCTTGCTTTCTGCGGCCATTTCTACCGACATCTTTTTCAAAAATGGCACATCCAGATTAATTCCTTCCGATTCCATAGCCGCTAAAACAGGTACAAGCGGAATTTCGATTTCGTCAAATAATTTTTGAGTTTCAGTTTTTTGCAAATCAAGAGCGAATACTTCTTTTAGTTGCAAAGTGATATCGGCATCTTCAGCTGCGTATTCTTTGATGTCTTCCAAATCGACTTCACGCATCGATTTTTGATTTTTCCCTTTTTTACCAATCAAATCTTCAATTGATTTTGGGGAATATTTTAAATAAGTTTCTGCCAGAATATCCATGTTGTGTCGCATATCCGGATTAATCAGATAATGCGCAATCATGGTGTCGAATAATTTTCCGGCTACGCGAATACCGTAATTGGCTAGAATTTTCAAATCGTATTTGATATTTTGACCAATTTTTTCAATATCTGGATTCTCAAAAAACGGAATGAATTTTTCGGCCAAAGCTTTTGCTTCTTCCTGGTTTTCCGGAAACGGAACATAAAAACCTTTGCCTTTTTCGTAGGAGAAAGACATACCCACCAGTTCAGCATGTAATGCGTCCAATCCTGTAGTTTCCGTATCAAAGCAAACGGAAGTTTGTTTTTGTAAATTTTGCAACAGCAAACGAACGCCTAAGTCACCCTGAATAATCTGGTACGAATGAGGGGTGTTTTCTAGTGTGTTGTAAAATTGTGTGTGCGCGATTTCAGCATCCTGACCCGGAGTAGTTGCCGAAAACAAGTCAAACTGATCTTCGTTTTTTGCCTGCGGTTTTTTGTATAATTTGGCTTCATCAACAGTGTTTGCTACGTTTGCGGAAGCTGGCGATGGGTTTTTGAAAATCGCATCAAATTGTTCTGCCATTCTTCTAAACTCCAATTCGTTGAAGATAGTATCTGTTTTTTCAACATCAGGTTTAGATAATTCATAATCTTTTTCGTCAAAAGTAACCGGACAGTCTAAAAGAATAGTCGCTAGTTTTTTTGATAATAAACCTAATTCGGCATTGGCTTCTATTTTGGTTTTCATAGCGCCTTTTAATTGGTGCGTATTTGCTAAAAGATTTTCCATAGAACCGTATTCGGCCAGGAATTTTTTAGCGGTTTTTTCACCTACACCCGGTAGTCCCGGAATGTTATCGGCAGAGTCGCCCATCATTCCCAAATAATCAATCACCTGATCTGGTCTTTCAATTTCAAATTTTTCTAAAACCTCCGGAATTCCCCAGATTTCGATTCCGTTACCCATTCGGGCCGGTTTGTACATAAAAATATTTTCACTTACCAGTTGAGCAAAATCTTTATCGGGAGTCACCATGTACACCTGATAGTTTTGTTTTTCGGCCTGTTTAGCAATCGTACCAATCAAATCATCAGCTTCATAACCTGCCACTTCAATAATAGGAATATGCATGGCGCGCAATAATTCCTGAATATAAGGAACGGCAATTTTGATAGCCTCGGGAGTTGCATCACGGTTAGCCTTGTATTCCGGGAACATTTCATTGCGTAAATCACTGCCGCCTTTGTCAAAAGCTACCGCCAGATGATCCGGTTTTTCACGCTTTATCACATCCATTAGCGAATTCATAAATCCCATAATGGCCGAAGTGTCCATGCC
>LLBY010067538.1_pt1 | contig 11061 bp, 10 predicted proteins | sample 1489401 | NCBI WGS metagenome assembly LLBY01 (sample SAMN04092656, study PRJNA295927) | soil metagenome | biome: Soil prokaryotic community; feature: Bulk soil; isolation source: soil from tomato rhizosphere | host: tomato cultivar Hawaii 7996 | place: South Korea | collected 2011-11-01 | reverse complement strand
GAAAAAACGTTTAGTAAATACTATTTATGCGGACCAGAAGAGATGATAAACTTAGTTTCATCTGTTTTAAAAGAAAATAATGTTGCAGAAAAAGATGTAAAATTTGAATTGTTTACTACAACTTCTACTGAAAATGAAAATATAGCACAGTTAGAAGGACATACAAAAATTACTGTTGTTGTAGATGATGAAGAAACATCTTTTGAAATGAGTCAGAAACAAACTATTTTAGAAGCTGCTTTAAAACAAGGTATAGATGCTCCTTATTCTTGTCAAGGAGGCGTTTGTAGTAGTTGTATTTGTAGAGTTACTGAAGGAAAAGCTGTAATGAAAAAAAATGCTATTTTGACTGATGGAGAAATTGAAGAAGGATTGGTTTTAGCTTGTCAAGCAGTTCCTACAACAACTACTTTGTTTGTGGATTTTGATGATGTTTAAAATATTTTAAAAAGGTATATAAGTAAAAACGCTCCGAATTTTCGGAGCGTTTCTATTTTTATAAAAAAAATACTTATTCTATTACTTCAACAGTTTGTTCCTTTCTACCTCTTAACCAAATTTTAAAAAGGTTAACCAAATAGAATAAAACAGGAACAACAATTAATGTAAGGAAAGTAGCAAATATTAACCCAAAGATTACTGTCCATGCTAATGGTCCCCAGAAAATAACATTATCACCACCCATATAAATATGAGGATTTCCAGTAGAGAATAAACTGAAGAAATCGATATTGAAACCAATTGCTAAAGGAATTAATCCTAAAACAGTGGTAATTGCTGTTAATAATACTGGACGTAAACGAGCTTTACCACCTGTAACAATAGCGTTAAAAATGTCTTCTTTCCCTAATTGTGCATCTTTCGGAAGATTTAATTCTTCTCTCTTTCTAGCAATTAACAAATCGGTATAATCGAGTAATACCACACCGTTATTTACTACAATTCCAGCGAGGGAAATGATTCCCATCATTGTCATCATAATAACGAAAGGCCATCCAGTTACCATTAATCCTAAAAACACTCCAATAAAACTTAAAAATACGGCAACCATAATGATTCCTGGTCTAGAAATAGAGTTGAATTGGATAATCAATATTAAAAAGATTAAAAACAACCCAGTTACTAAAGCGCCCATTAAGAAAGCCATTTGTTTACCTTGTTCTTCTAATTGTCCAGTATAATCAAATTCTACTGTTTTAGGAGCTTCAAAATTGCCCATTTCAGCTTGAATTTGTGCTACAACTGCACCTGCATCTGTAAATCCTGGAGCTAATGCAGAATATAAAATAACAACTCGTTCGTATTGTTTGTGTTTAATAGCACTAAAAGAAGAAGTGTTTTTCTGAGAAGCTACAGTGGAAACAGGAATCTCTTTAATTTGACCAGATGCCATGTCTCTAAATGTAATATTTTGATTAAAAATAGCACTTTTGTTATATCTATTATCTTCGTTAAAACGAACATAAATGTCATAGTCTTCACCATCTTTTTTATAAATACCTGCTTTTTCACCAAAGATAGAACGACGTAACTGATTTCCAACTTGTCCAGCAGAAACATCCATTTCACCAGCTTTAGCCCTATCAACTACAACTTTCATAGCTGGTTTTCCTTTGTTTACATCAATTTTTAATTCATCTACACCTGGAATATTCTTAGTGGTTAAGAAATCCTTCATTCTTTCAGCCGTAGCAATTAATTCGGTATAGTCATTTCCTTTAATTTCTATATTAATAGGATAACCAGCTGGTGGTCCAACTGCATCTTTTTCGACAGAAATGGAAACTCCAGGATAAATATCTTTTAAAGAAGCTTGCACTTTTTTACGAAGATCTTCAGAATCTAAACCATTTCTAAATTTGTATTCTCTCATAGAAATGGTAATTTTTCCTTTGTGAGGCATTTCAGCAGTAGAACCGCCATCCGTTTGAGGATTTCCTGCACCTTCACCTACTTGAGAAACCGCACTTTCAACTAAATAATTCGATTGGTCTTCTGGGTTGATAAATTCTTTTGAATCCAAAACAGCATATACTCGTTTTTCGATAGATGTAGTAATTTCATTTGTTTTACTAATGTCTGTTCCTTGAGGATATTCGATATAAACAATAATTTGATTTGGAGTATTGTCTGGGAAGAACTCTACTTTTGTTCTACCACTTCCCACACTCCATCCAAAGTATAAGCCAAGGACTAATAAGAACATGATAAACATTCCAATTACTACTACAAATGGTTTTCTTCCAGATAAAAAGAACTTTAATCCACTTTCATACCAGTTTTCCCATTTAGTTAGAATTTTGTTTTGGAATGAAAGTGTCCAACCTTTAATGGCATATTTGTATAACCAAAACATGATAGCCGTAAAAATCATTACAGATCCTAAAGCTCTCATTGTTCCACCAAATACTAGAATAATTGTACCTAAACCTCCTAAGATAATACTTAATCTAATTAATGCTTTTTTAGACAGTATTTTTTCATTAATATCCATGAATTGGGATACCATTACAGAGTTGAAAAAGATTGCAACAAAAAGTGACGAACCTAATACAACAGATAAAGTTATGGGAAAATATTTCATGAACTGTCCCATTACACCTGGCCATAATCCTAGTGGAACAAAGGCTGCCACAGTTGTAGCTGTTGAAATGATAATAGGCAATGCAATTTCACCAATACCTTTCTTAGCGGCTTCAATTCTGCTCATACCTTCATCTTCCATGAGTCGGTAGACGTTTTCTACAACTACAATTCCATTATCTACAAGCATTCCAAGTCCCATGATTAACCCGAATAGAATCATGGTATTCATGGTATACCCTAATAAATTAAGAATCATAAATGACATAAACATAGACATTGGAATAGCAAAACCAACAAATAAAGCATTTCTGAAACCTAAGAAAAACATTAATACACCAACTACTAGTATAATACCAAAAATAATATTATTTACTAAATCATCTACTTGATTTAAGGTTCTAGAAGATTGATCATTTGCTAATGTTAATTTTAAATCTTTTGGAAAATAATTTTCCTCAGCATCTTTAACAATTTTTCTAATCTTTTCTGTTGCTTCAATCATATTTTTACCAGCACGTTTTTTAACGTCTAGCATAACAACACTTTTACCAAACTCTCTTGCATAAGTAGTTTTATCAACGTCTTTGAAAGTAACTTTTGCAATATCTTTTAAGTAAACCGCTCCACCTTGTGTTTTAACTACAAAACTTTCTAAATCACTTGGTTGCTCTACTTCACCAAGAATTCTTATAGTTCTTCTTTGTCCATTTGCAATTAAATTACCAGCAGACATGGTTACATTTCCATTTTTAATAGCATTGATAACATCGTCAAAACTAACTTTGGAAGCCATCATTTTATAGATGTCAACTGCTACTTCTACTTCTTTCTCTTGAGCTCCACGAATATCAACTTGTTTGATTTCTTCTAAAGCTTCAATTTCATCTTCAAGATATTCACCAAAAACTTTTAATTTATCTATAGGATAATCTCCTTGAATATTGATATTTAAGATAGGAACTTCTTCTGAGAGATTTAAGTCAAAAACATTAGGTTCTACTTTAGCTCCATTGAATGTTGGCCAATCTTCTCCACCAATTTTGGTATCAATCTTGTCCTTTATTTTTTGTTTGGCTGCTTCAACTGTAATTTTTTCGTCAAATTCAACCGTAATGATACCATAGTCTTCTTGTGAGGTAGATAATACTTTAACTACATTACTCACATTTCTTATTTCATCTTCTAACGGATCTACAATAAGACGTTCTATGTCTTCTGCTGTATTACCAGGATAAACCGTGCTAATATATATTTTGGTTTCTTTAATTTCAGGAAAATCTTCTCTTGGCATACTATAGTAAGCCGAAAGTCCTAAAAATAAGAACATTACCATCGCAACATATATGGTCATCTTATTTTCGATGGCCCATGATGATAATTTAAATTCTTTATTGGTGTTTGTAGTACTCATTCTTTACTTATTTGATTATGGATACTTTTTGTCCGTCTTTAACACTGCGAGCTCCTTCGCTAATTACTAAATTTCCGTCTTTAATTCCTTCTGTAATTTCTACATAATTACCTTGAGATAATCCTGTTTTTACGATTACTTTTTTGGCTACAGCCTGACCATCTTTGGTTACATTTTCGGCAATATAAAGATATTGTTCTCCATCAGCATTTTCAGAAACGATACTTATAGGTACAATAATTGTGTTAGGATTTGTATAATCTTTAATTTGAATTTTAGAAGTTAAATTTGGTTTTATTTGTCCATTTTTACTTGGCACATTGATTTGAATATTAAAAGATCTATTTGCAGGATTAATGTAATTACTAGCCTGAGTAACTTTTGCATTTATAGTTTCACCTAAAATTGGGAAATTAACAATTACATCAGTTCCTTTTTTAACTGTAGCTATATTTTTTTCAGGAACTTCAGCTTCAAGATACATATTGCTTAAGTTTACAATTCTCATAATTGGACTTCCTGGACTTACCACACTTCCTCTTTCAGTAATGATATCGTCTATTGTTCCTGAAAATGGAGCTCTAACAATTGTTTTTCCCACTTGTGATCTCATTTGAGAAACTGCTTTTAATTGCGCTTCATAATTTGTTTTAGCTTGTAAGTATTGAATTTCTGATCCAATTTTTTGATTCCAAAGATTTTGTTGTCTTTCAAAAGTAGTTTTTGCTAAAGCAGCTTGTGTTTCCATTTGAGCTAATTGTGAACTTAAACCACCATCATCTATTTTAGCTAAGGTTTGACCTTTAGACACTTTTTGTCCTTCTTTTACATAAACTTGTTGTAAAACACCTGCAAATTCTGAATTTAGCACTATATTTTCTTTTGTTTGAACAGTAGCTTGAAGTTCAAGATAGTGGTTGAAAATAGTGTCTTTTACTGGAATTGTAGTAATTAAAGCTAATTTATGATTTTCATCTAGTTTGCCAATTGCATCATCTAGTAATGCTAATTCTTTTATTAAAGCATCTGATTGCGCTACTAATTCTCCTCTTTTTGCTCTTAATTGTTCTAAGTTTCCTTTTTCAATTACTGCTGCAGTTGAATTCTTTTTATCGCCACCACATGAAAGTAGTATAAATGAAGCGATTAATGTAATATATATGTTTTTCATTTTCTTAGTGTTATGATTTTAGTTTTTATTAGTTATCTTGTCTAAAGCTGTTTTTTTATTAATTACATCTATCATGGATTGTAGATAATTTTGTTGCGCAGAGTATAACTGACGTTGCGCTTCAGTAAATTCAAAACTGGTGGAAAGTCCTTCTTTGAATTTTACTTGTTGTTTACTTTCAATTCGTTCTGCTAATTTTAAATTGGATTTAGAAGTTGCGTATTGTTCAATACTATATTCATAATCACTTTTTGCAGATTCATATTGAAGTTTAAGCATTTGTTCTGCTTCTGTTAATTGGGTTTGTGCTTGTTCAAAAGCAATTTTAGCTTGCTGACTTTTAGCTCTTCTTCCAAAACTACTAAATATGGGTACGTTTAAGTTTACTCCTATATTAGAAAAATTGAACCATTTTTGATCTTGTTTTAAGAAATCAAATTCATTTGAAAAAGAATTATAACCAAAATTAGCACTTGCCGATAGCGTTGGCAAATAAGCAGCTTTTTGTAATTTATATTCTAATCTTCTTTGTTCTTTAAAATTTTCAGCAATTTGATATTCAACATTGTTTTCAACAGTAAAGGATTCGCTTCCAAAAGTTAAATCCACTTTTTTGGCAGTTAAATCATCTAAATTATCAGTTAATACTAATTCATCATCGATATTTAACCCAAGAGTTATTTTTAGCATTTTACTTGAAATGTCAATTAATCTATTGGTATTACTTAAGCTACTATTAATAGAAGCTAAAGTAATTTGAAGTTGCTCCACACTTTCTTCTTCAATTAACCCATTTTTATAAGTTTCTTCTGCTTCAAACAGGTTATTCTCTAAAGTTGCTTTGTTTTTTTCAAGAATAGCAATGTTTTCTTTAGCTAATAATACGTTTCCATAGTAATTGGTTACCATTTCACGTGTTTCATTATCAGTTTTAACCTTGTAATTTTGATAGTATTGTAAATAGGTTTTTGAAGCTTGAAGAGCTACAATATATGAGCCATCAAATATTAATTGACTTAATGAAGCATTTGCTGTCATATTGTGTTTTGTACCAAATTCTACTTCGGCAAACTCACCTGGATTACCACCAAAAAATTCAGCTGGAACGACAGATTTTTGAAGAACAATATTATTCTGATAATTTACGCTACCATTAATTTGAGGTAAACCAGTAGCAGTTGTTTCCCATTTCTTCTGTTTAGCAACTTCAATGTCTCTACTAGCATTAATGGCTTTGTAGTTATTTTGTAAGGCATGTTCAATTGCTTGATCTAGAGTAAAGGAATAGCTTTCCTTCTTTTCTTGAGCATTTGTTAAACCCACAAATAATAAAAAGGTTATTATTATGATTTGTTTCATTTGTTATTGATTAGTTATTGTTGATATTTATTAATTGTTCTAGTTTTGTTACTCCTTTGGGTGTACATATACCTCTTAAATGATATTCTAAATAATTGGTTTGTACTTCTTTTATACTAAATTTTTCTGGACTAAAAATCTCTGGATCTTTAATACTGTTCATTCCAGCAAAATAAAAACGAGCTATTAGCTCTTTGTTAATTTCTTTTCTAAACAAATCTAAATGGATTCCTTTCTCTAAATTCTTTATTACACAAGTTCCCATTTTGTCAAATTGTTTAATCATTAACGACTTATGTATCTTTGGGTAATATTTATGTAATTGATAAATGGGAGAAGTATTCTCATTTTTTAAATTTTTCATTACAAATTCTTTAATAGCAAAAAGCTCTTCAATAGGATTTTTATCAGCTAAAATTATCTCATCAATTCCACATGAAATGTTTTCATACAAATTTGTCGTTGTCGCTTTTACCAGTTCATCTTTATTTGCAAAATGTTGGTAAATTGTCTTTTTTGAAATACCCATTTCTGAAGCAATATCATCCATCGTTACACTTTTAAATCCAAGTGTAAGAAACATATCAGCTGCTTTATCTAAAATTTGGGCCTTCATTATAAATCAATCATAGTATTAATAGGTATAAAAATTATTTTCTATTTTATTTCGGTGCAAATCTACAACGGAAACTTTTAATACAAAATAAGTTTCCAAAGTTTTTACATAAATTTAACATAAAATAAAGAGTAGCTGTTTTTGCACTTTATTTTATAATTTAATTCAAGCTTTTACTTTGAAATTAAAATTTAAAAAGAGATAGAATGGAGTAGGGTAAAAGTAGTTTTTAGTAAAAAAATATATAAAAAACCTCCTTTATAGCAATTTAAAGGAGGTTATACAGCAGTTATCTGTATAAAAAATGGGAGTTTGGTTAACCAAACTCCCAAAAAATAGAGTAAGATATTAAGATTTGTTTTTTGCTTTACCAGCTACACAACATTCTTTTTTATCTCTTGTACAGTTTTTTCTTTCTTCTTCTGAACAAGTTGTTTTGTTTAAGGAACAAGTATTCTTATCCATTTTACAATTCTTCATTTCTTCAGCCGAACAAATTTTATTCTCTTTTGAACATTCTTTCTTGTCTGTTTTACAATTTTTCAGTTCTTTTTCCGAACAATTTTTTTTGTCCACTGTACAAGTTTTTGTTTGCTCACAGCATTGTTTTTTTTCTTGAGCAGTAACACTTAAATTTACGAATAGCAAAAGCGCTACAATTGAGATTATATTTTTCATTGTATTATATTTTAAATTAAATTATTTTTTTATTATGATATTTCTAGCAACTTAATTTTTGGAGGTTGCCAAATTTTAGAAACATAATCATTAAGAATAATTTCTTTAAAATAAAATTCTTGCTTTTCAATTACAGTTTTGAAGTAAACATCAGAAAAAGCATAATTAGTTGTTGGATAAACAAATATGGAGTTTAGAGTTATATTTAAAATGCAATTTTGTTTATTGCAAGGATTGTTATCTTCTTTGTTTTTTTTGTCATTGTAATGTTTCATGCATTGATTTTTACAAGAATCCATCAGTTCCATTTTAATGAATTTTGCTGCTGGGAGCAAATTCAATGAAATGAAATAGATTAATAATATGATTTTTGTAAATTTCATATCACAAATATATGTAATTTTTTGTTTAAAGAAGTTTCTGTTTTTGGTGCTAAAGGTTAAATTTATAAAACACACCCAACAACCCTGCTAAACTCCAAAAAAAGTGAAATTTTTAAGTATTCTGAGAATTAACCTATAAACTGTAAACAGGACAGTGGTTAATATTTTTTCGACTTGACAATTTACCGTTTAAGGGTTCTTAATTTGTTAGTCATACACAATTTTTGTAGAAACACAAAGTTTGATTTTAATTACTGAAGCATCACTTTTGGGTAGATACTCTTAGCAAACGTTTATTCCTTAATAATTTTTAGAACAGCTTTATGGTTTTTTTGAACAGCTATTTCTAATAGATAAATGCCACTCTCTTCATTAATTTGAATCTCTATTCGTTTTTTGGTGCTTATAAAATTTGTATTTAGTACTTGCCCAAGTATATTTCTAAGAACTATATTCAGTCCCTCATGTTCTCTATCAAATTCAACTATAAGATTTCCTTTAGTTGGATTAGGATATATAGTAACACTTTCTTCAAAACTATTTGGTGTAAGTCCCAATTCATCATTTACATTTAATTTATTTATAAAAATGTCATAACCGATAGCAGGACTAGTTAGGTTAAAAATGGAGAAAGAAGGATCAAAATCTGCTGTTTCATTAAAATAACCAGTAGTATATAAATTATTATTCATGTCTATGGCTAAGGAATTCACCCAAACTTGACTAGTTCCCGTTAACAAACCTGCCCAAACGAAATTACCCAATGCATCTAACTTACTTATGAAAGAATCTGAATTTCCTCCTGTAAGATTAAAAACACCTGACCCAGGATCAAAGTCGTTTGTACCAAAACAAAAACCCGTTGTATATACATTGCCAATGTTATCTAATGCTATGGATTGTCCATTCAATCCACCAAGTTGTTTCGCCCATAAAAGAGTACCAGCTGAATCATGCTTATTAATGACAGGAGTATATCCAGAAGGAGTCCAACCACTAGAATATATATTGTTATTCTCATCTATTGCAATAGCAGAACCTTCTCCTGGCCCCATTGCTTTCGCCCAAACGAAATTACCCAGCGGATCTAATTTGCTAATATAAATTTCCGTTTGAGAAGGAGCTGATGAGGTAAGATAAAAAGTATTTTGACTTGGATCAAAATCCATTGTTCCACCAATAGTTCCAGTAGAATAGACATTACCACTTCCGTCTACAACTATTGCATAGCCAACTCCACCTTGAGATTGTGTACCACTAAATTGTTTTGCCCAAACAAAGTTGCCGTCAGTATCTAATTTACATATAAAAATATCACTAGCATTATATTGAGATGTCATAGTAAAGGTAAAAGTCGGATTTGGATCAAAATCTATTGTTCCATCAAAATAGCCAGTTAGGTATTGATTACCATTGGTATCAACAGCAATAGCAGTACTATGTACTGGGGTTGGAAATGTAGGAACAAAAGGACCTCCTATTTGTTTTGCCCAAATAAAGTTGCCATTTACATCTATTTTTTGAATAAAAACATCTCTATCAGACCCTTGGGAAGTTAAATAAAAGCTTCCATCACCTGGGTCAAAATCTACAGTACCTAAAAACGAATTAGTGATGTATAGATTGCCCAAGGGGTCCATTCCGAGAGAGCTTTTTTCACCAATAAAAGCATTATCTCCATATTGTTTCGCCCATATAAAATTACCTGCAGCATCAAGTTTACATATAAAGGCATCTTTTTCTCCAACAGAGGTAAGATTGAAAACACCTATGCTTGGATCAAAATCAACGGTTCCACTAAAAAGACCTACTGTATAAACATTATTATTTTGATCCGTTTTTATAGAAGTTCCTTCATCCCAATCAGCACCACCTATTTGTTTTGCCCACTCAAAGTTTTGCCCAAAAGAATTTGCGCTTAGAGCCGTAAGAATCAAACAACTTAGCAGGTTTAAATGAAAAGATTTTATTGACATTTGTTGTTTAGTTTTAAATGCTTACTAATCTCTTGCTGGTAGCGCTCGTTGCAAAAATAGAACCTAAAATCTTTTAACTACCTTAAACAAAGTTATGGAAATTATTGTTGATTTTTACTAACACTACTAGCTGTTGTGCAATCGTCCTTGTTTATACTTAATTAGCTCTAATGCTCTCTGAAGCCTTGGGCGGTTGTAACGCTGAAGAAGAATCGGATATACATTGAGGATGACATTTAAAAATAACAACCATAATGATTCAGTAAATGAAAATACAATTGTAACATAAATTGCAAAACAAAGAACAATAAAAAAAATTATTATATGTCCTAACTCAGATTGTTTTGTTCGATATTCCAAATGTGTTAAGGCTTCAATATTATTTTTAACTGGATTTGCTTTCTTATTAAGTTTTTCCCAACCAACCAAAACAAGTAATTTTCTAAAAAGATTTATTCCTAACTTCTCATAAATTTTCCCTCGACGTTCCCAAGCTTTCTCTTTATAATAATTAGATACAAAATTTGATTTTAAAGTCTCGGTAAACATTAAAACACACATCATTAATACAAAGTTCAGAACCCACGCAAACAAAAATCCTTCAACGCCTATATAAAACACAAGGGCATAAGTCAACCCTATAGTAACGAAAATAATCAAACTCAGAAGTATAATTTTTCGCATAATTTCAATCTAATAGGAAATTTTTTTTTTTTGCAAATTTGTCATTTGTTTTCGGAGAAAATCTTCATTATTTATAAATGTTTCAAAATATTCTTCACTTTGTCGTAAGTAGTTTTTAATCTTCTTTTTCATATTTAAGACCTGGACCATCACAAGCACTCCATGTACTTGACAAAGTATTGTTAGATTGAAAAAAC
>LLBY010094741.1_pt3 | contig 11067 bp, 10 predicted proteins | sample 1489401 | NCBI WGS metagenome assembly LLBY01 (sample SAMN04092656, study PRJNA295927) | soil metagenome | biome: Soil prokaryotic community; feature: Bulk soil; isolation source: soil from tomato rhizosphere | host: tomato cultivar Hawaii 7996 | place: South Korea | collected 2011-11-01 | reverse complement strand
ATCGCCAAGAACTTCCGCCAGGAAGAAAGCATCTTTAAATCATTCGACGAATCGAACCAGCAGTCATACCACGTCAACGTACAGCGCGGCTTTGTGCTTTCCCTGGTCTTTCCGACACTCAATGCGCTGGGCGGGGTCTTCATCGCGATCCTGATCTACGTGGGTGGGTTAAGCGCCGCGCAGGGAATTGTCACGGCCGGGGCGTGGTATCTCTTCATCATGAGTCTCGACCAGTTTTTCTTCCCGGTGTTGAATCTCTCGGCCTTCTGGGCGCAGATCCAGGCCGGGCTCTCGGCTGCCGAGCGGGCCTTCGCCCTGATCGACGCCGACCCGAACGTGATCCAAACCGGCGAACAGGATGTGCCGCCGCTCAAAGGCAAGATCCATTTCGAGGGTGTTCATTTCCAGTACGTGGATAACGAACCGATCCTGTCGGGCTTCAACCTGCTCGTGCAGCCCGGGGAGACTCTGGCCCTGGTGGGACACACCGGCGCGGGGAAGTCGTCGATTGCAAAGCTGGTGGCGCGTTTTTATGAGTTTCAACAGGGGCGATTGCTGATTGACGATCAGGACATCCGCACATTTGACCTGGCCCAGTACCGCCGTCAGCTGGGGATCGTCTCACAGGTGCCGTTCTTATTCTCGGGCACGGTGGCAGATAACATCCGCTATGCCGCGCCGGATGTAAGTGAGGAGGACATTCTCACTATGGCCCGCAAAATTGGAGACGGCGAGTGGCTGGAGACGCTGCCAAACGGGATCCAGACCGAGGTTGGGGAGCGAGGCGGGCGGCTCTCGATGGGCCAGCGCCAGCTCGTAGCATTGATGCGCGTCCTGATGCAGAAGCCCGCAATCTTCATCCTGGATGAGGCTACGGCAAGCATCGACCCGTTCACCGAATGGCAGATCCAGCAGGCGTTGAACCTGATCCTGAAACATTCCACCAGCATCCTGATCGCGCACCGTCTTTCCACCGTCAAAGCGGCGGACCGCATCGTGGTGATGGAAAAGGGCAGGATTATCGAAGAGGGGAATCACAATGGCCTGCTTGAACAGGGCGGGCATTACGCAACCCTGTACAACACGTATTTCCGCCACCAGAGCCTGGCCTACGTGGAAAAAGCCAGGGAACTGGTCGGGGATGATTAGACTAGACAAGTGGGGGGAATGGAATAAAATTGTTCACTACAGGCAAACCCTTCCTTCTTTAGCACCGAAAACAGTTCTGTAGTAGCGAAATAAGGGAATAGAAAACGTATCGCTTTTGACCCTTCAGGGTTAATAAGCATCATACCATTGAGCGGGGTCATCCCGCCATAATGCTCGAGGGCTGAGGGGCCTTTATGTCGCATGAGAACGAAATCCAACTGATGACGGTGGGGGATCTTGCCCAGAGATGCGCGCAAGAGACAGATTCTTATTTCAGCCATAAAAATTACGATTCCAGGTACTGTTTTGAGTTGTTTCGACGCGCCATCGGGCACAGAGATGGGGAGGCATGGGGAGTGGTCATGCTTCAGTATGAGCCTTTGGTCGCACGCTGGGTGGACCGGTGGATGAGTAAACAGCCGGAGTTCTCCCGGTTCCATGAGGAGCCTCAGGATTTTGTGGCTCAGGCCTTCGAAAGGTTCTGGGTCTCTTTCACCGCTGCCAAGTTGGAGAAATCACCGAGTCTGGCAGCTGTACTCAGCTATCTGCAATTGTGTGTACACGGGGCCCTCAGCGATGCCAAACGCAAACTGCGTTACCTGCAGATCGAGCAGGAAGCTCAGGACGAAGAGCAGGAATTTTCCGAAGCCGACCCGACCCCGGAAGACCGCATCGAAAACAACGAGTTCTGGCGGCTGGTCGAGAAAAAATCAAAGAGCTCCAAAGAATATAAAGTGGTGTATGCCTACTATTACCTCGGTTTTTCGCCGCGAGAGATCCTGGCCGAATATCCGAACGAATTCAGCAGTATCAAGGAAATTTACCAGCATAAAGCGAACTTCCTGGAGCGTCTGGAACGTGATGATGAATTCAGGGAATTCCTCCGGCGATGACAGAAAAATGCAAGATTCTGCGTTTATAGTGAGTAGAACAGTGGTTTGTGCGCGACGAACAGGCTAGAAGAATGTACTGGCCGCATGAGATCTTGTAGAGTATCGCCCCATTATTCGGGCTTGAACTTTGAAATCTGGATTTTAAGTAGGATTCAAAAGTTTACTGAATAATGAGAAAAGCGATAAATCAGAGGTAGCTATGGCTAACCCGATGAGAGGCATATTATGAAATGTATTACTTCGCCTGCGCTGGAAAACGTCGAAATTGCAATGTATGTAGATGGCGAAGCAGATGAAGCAACAGTAGCGCATATCCAACAGTGTCCATATTGTAGTGAACGAGCCCGTGGGTGGACACGTTTGCAGAACCGGTTGAGGAAACAAGCGTATAGGGTGAATTGCCCGACACCCATGGAATTGGGTGATTACCACCTGGGGTTGCTGCCAGCACCGCAAGCGCTGGTGGTCTCAGCACATTTAAGGGAATGCCTGCTCTGCAAGCAGGAGGTTGCAGTTCTGGATGATTTTTTAACCGGCCTGGCTCCAGAAACTAGTTTGTTAGGCGCCGTGAAGGTCCTGATCGCAAAGTTGATTGGTGGGAAGGATCTTGATCAGCGATCAGAGGAGTTCTCCTCAGCCCCAAGCTTTGCTGAGGTACGCGGTGATGGAGATGAACCATTTATTTATCAGGCCGACAGTATCCGGATTGTGATCGAAGTTCAGGATGATGTAGAACAGATGGGACTCAAAACGTTATTAGGTTTAGTCACAGGGTTGGAATCGAACGATTTCACAATTCAAGTGAGCCAGGGGGATCAGGTACGTGCCACCAGTTCCGTTGATGAAATCGGAAACTTTATTATTCCCCATTTATCCCCCGGTCATTATAAGTTAATTCTCACAGGTCCAAATATGGAGATCCATATCCAATCTTTACCGGTTACATGAGAGGAGATGAATGACCGAGGCAGAACTCGTCGAACAATTATTGACTCTGCCAGACATCACAACCCGCCGCCGCTTTCTGGAAGAACATAAATCGCTGCTAAATGAGGAAGTTGCTCGCTTGCTTGACCTCCAGTACGCTCATTTTTTGCGCGCGGATATTCGGTTGTCCCTCGACCTTACCAGTCTTCTTTGTTACATGGCTGAACTTACTAATAATCCTCTTTACAAAGCATGGAGCCTGGTACTTGAAGCCGATGCGCGGTCTATTGGACTGGGTGAGTATGAGCCCGCGATCGCTCTGTATGATGAGGCTACTGTGATTTACCAGGCACTTGGAGACGCAGCGGAACAGGCTTGGTCGCAAGCCTGCAAAGTCAGTGCCCTATCCCATCTTGGACGCTATGAAGAAGCCCTGGAAATTGGACATAGGATTAGCCCAATTTTGGAAGCTCATGGTTACCGGCGCTCTCTTGCAAATTTAACGGTCAGCTTAGGAAATGTGTACAGCCGCCGGGGAGAAGATTTTGAATCATTGGCCATGTACGACCGGGCGGTAGAGTTGTATCAGCAATTGGGAAAAGAGGGAACAAGAGATTGGGCGATGATCCAGAATAATCGAGCTTATGCTCTGCGCAATTTGGGTCGTTTTGATACCTCTAGCAAATCCAGTAAGATGGCAAGGGACACATTCCTCAAATTAGATGAACCAGTCGGAGCTGCCCGTGCCGAACAATACCTGGCGCGCACCTATTTTGTCCTTGGACGTTTCAACGAGGCATTAGATCTTCTGGATCATGTTCGGGAGGTCTTTGCAGCCGATGGGCGGAAACGCGATGCAATGATGGTGGAGCTAGCGATCAGCGACTGCTTATTGGAGCTGCGTCGTTTTCCGGATGTGCTCGAGAAGTGCCAACGTGTTCGCGGCTTGTTTGCGGAGCTCGGAGCACACAGGGTGGAGGCGCTAGCCCTGATCAATGAGGGGGTCGCCTATGCCCAGTTGCGCCGCTACGAAGAGGCTTTGAATTCATTATCTCAGGCACGCCAAATTTTTGCGGCGCTTGGCAGTCAGGTACAAGCTGCTTCCACAGACCTTGAAAGAGCAGCGATTCTCTTCTGCGAGGACCGTTACTTGGAAAGCCTCGCACTGGCTCAGGAGTGTATTGCGACATTCAAAGCATATAGCCTTCCCATTGAAGAGGCACAGGCCCTCATCGTTGCAGCCCGAGCCGCATTAGCGTTAAGAGAATCCTCTCAAGTTTGCGAGTTCCTGCAGGAAGCCTTGCGAGTAGGAGAGGAAGTGAATATTCCTACTGTGAGGTATCAGAGTCACTCGCTTCTGGGGGCTCTTTTCGCGGCACAGGGCGATCTGGAGACTGCGCGAATGGAATATGAACTCGCCATTCACGAAGTGGAGCAATTGCGCGGGCAGCTTATGGTCGAATTTCGGGTCAGTTTTCTGGAGGGCAAAGAAAATTTGTATGAAGAAATGGTAAGGATATGTATCAACCAGCATCAACCTCTGCTCGGATTGGACTATGCCGAACGGGCAAAGTCTCGAGCGCTGCTCGATCTGCTGGCATATCGCCTCGATTTGACAATCCAGGCCAGAGAACCAGAAGATGAGCCTCTGGTCGAAGAGTTAGTTCTTTTAAGAGCAGAACGCGATCACCATTACCTGCGCTGGGAAAGCGATGGAGAAGGCGCAGAGAAGAATGGAAGAAGCTGGACAACCACTGCTGGATCTCTCTCTCAGGAGGCGCAGCAGCAAGTTCTGGTTTTGGAAAAGAAGATTACAGACCTGTGGCACCGACTCCTCATCCGCAACGCAGACTATGCCCGTGAAGCCGCTCTCTGGTCCGTGCGTACTGAGTCGGCCCAGCCCTATCTCGATCAAGATACCTTGTTGGTAGAGTACTATAGTATTCATGGGAAACTGGTCGTATTTTTACTGACAAAAAATCATGTGCAGTTCATACCGCTGGATAACGATCTAACCGGGATTAAGGCCTTAATGCAGCGCTTGCAGCTGAACCTTCACACGGTGCCAAAGAGTCCACCACATGCCATGGCTGCCTTAAAAGCTAATGCGCAGGCGATTCTCCATCAACTTTACCAGTTGTTGATCACGCCTTTTGAAAAGCAACTTGCCGGGTATTCCAAATTAATTATCGTGCCACACAATGCCTTACATTATTTGCCTTTCCATGCGCTGCACGATGGCAATTCGTATCTGATCGAGCGCTATGAGATCAGCTATCTTCCCAGCTCCAGTTCTCTGCGTTATTGCTATGGGGCGCGACCCGCATCAAGTCAAACCATTGTTTTTGGTCATTCCAGCAACAATTACCTGCCTTACGCAGTGGAGGAGGCACAAAAGATAGCTACACTCCTGTCCGGCCAAGTATTTCTCGAGGAGCATGCATCCGTGGCAAAGTTATATCAGTCGCTTCAGGACTGTCACATACTTCACTTTGCAACGCATGGCGATTTCCGCCTCGACAACCCGCTTTTCTCCGGTCTGGCCCTGGCAGATGGCTGGCTTACCACCATGGACATTTTTAACCTGCGTCTGAAAGCCTCACTGGTCACCCTCAGCGCCTGTCAGACAGGACGCAATGTAATGGGTGGCGGCGATGAGCTGCTGGGTCTGATGCGGGCATTTCTGAGTGGGGGAGCAGCCTCCATAGCCCTTACACTTTGGGCGGTCGAGGATCGCTCGACGGCCCAAATCATGGAAACCTTTTATCGTCGCCTGGTCAATGGCAGCCCCAAAGGAGCAGCCCTCCGCCATGCCCAAATCCAGTTCATTCGAGGAGAGCATAACCTGTCGGATGTGCAACCTGAGTATTATGCTCATCCCTATTTTTGGGCGCCTTTCTTTTTAGTGGGAGATGCAGGGCCTCTTTAATTCATCTTTGGTCAGCACTGTGGGAGGTAAATCGTTGTTTTTCTTTTGACCAAAAATCGACTCTAATTGCGTTTATTGGATATAGGGTAATTGCTGACGCAATGCCCGTACTACGGTTGTAGGGCATGAGGATCCACAATTCAGAGAGGAGAAGACTGCCATGAATGTAAATCCATTTTCTATGCTTTTAATATGGCTCCAGGAGTTACCCTGGCGTGTAAGGGTAGCGATCGTGGGAGGAGCAATGATAGCGATAACTCTCGCTGTCCTGCCGAGATCACTGTTTAGCTCTTTCACCTGTGCGCCACAGAACCCGCCTCAGAACTACCAGTCATCGAACGGCTATTTCATAGACAACCAGGTCATTGTCGTCGGCTCCCGAGAGGACGTGGAGGACGTAATCGAAACACCGACGTCCACTACATTGACTCCGCCCTCAGTAACGGTGACGACACCCGCGCCCGTTGCCACAACAGCACCACCCTTAACGCTCGAAGTTGTTGGAACTCCTTCACCAACGGGAACACCGGCAGCACCCGTAACACCGACAGTTCCCCCACAATCCGGCAAAGTCGTGCTCAATCTGATAGAAGACTGCAACCTGAACTATTTGGACAGCCGTAAGGCTCTGGATCCCAGTGAAACCCTGGAGGCGCGCGATTTCGTCATGCAGCTATATGAGATTCCAAGAGGATCCACCGTTGGAGGTGTAATTGCGGAGATCGATACTAAGGGTGCAGGCCGGAAGATATTTGCCGATCCTAATTACCTCACCCGTCTTGCGGGTCTACCAAGCGACCCCTGTGCACTCCCAGATGATCCTAGTGGAGGGGGTGGAAGACCTTTCGGCGAGCCCGGTGCACCGAATGTCACAACCTATGATCATCTCCAGATGGAGAATGCATTCAAAGCACAATGGGCGCTCGCTGGCAACAACGGGATCAATTGGCCTGCCTCACCGACGTTCACGGGCCGTGGCGTTCGAGTTGCTGTGTTCGATACTTCACCATACAGGATCTCATTTCCCTACGTCAAACGCGTGGGAGAAGCCTTCCCATCTCCCTTGTGGTTCCCAAACTGGGATGCAGGCGGCACGACGATGGCGAGTAATCATGGTCTTTTTGTAGCCAGCCTGATTCATCAGGTGGCACCGAAAAGCCACATACAATTGATCCGGGTCCTTTACGAAGATGGCTGCGGTGAATTATGGACCTTGAGCAAAGGACTGGAAGCCTATAAGAGCCGTATGAGCGCCTGGACGGGAACACTGAATAAAACCGTGATCAACATGAGTCTGGGTATCCGTCTACCGGATGATGGCTCCACTCTACTACCCTCTTCATTTCGTAAAGAACTGCGTACATTCCGTACCTTAATCGATGACACGTATAAGATGGGCGCGATCATCGTTGCGTCCGCTGGCAATGATTCAACGAAAGTAAGAGTACATTCCAATGGCCGCTTTACCGAAGAAGTAACTGTAAAGGAAATGCAGCTTCCAGCATCGCGTCCAAATGTCATTGGCGTCGCCGCTACTAATCCAGATGGGGATCCATCCTGCTTCACTAACAAGGGAGATGTAGCCGCGCCAGGAGGGGATGGAGGTGAGGAGGCAACGCCAACGCCAACGCCCGGCCCAACGCCAACGCCAGGCCTAACACCGACTCCAGGGCCAGCTGATTTGTGCGTCCCCAGGGCATTTTCTTGGGATAAGGCACTTGATCCATGCACGGATATGGCAAATTGTAAGTACGGCTTACTCGGTTTGGCGCAAACACGCTATGGTCCTCGATACATGCTTTGGTCAGGTACCTCATTTGCGGCTCCACTCGTCAGCGGGATGGCAGCCCTGGCTTATCAGTATCAAAACCAGAAGATGGTCATCTGCCTGATACAAGGAGGTCCACCGCCAGCATCCCCCGATCCGGTGTTAGGAACCGGCCTGATCAACTTGGACAATCTCACCAGCACGACGATTATAAGTAAATGCCCTTGAGGTTGTCTCCTGGCAAATGGCGTGAAGCATGCAGGGAAAAACTCTGGAGAGCCTCAGCCAATTCATTGCCCCTGACCAAAATGGTCAGGGGCATAATTTTTTTCTTGGGTGGATACCTGAATATTTGTCCGCCTCTCGTTTATAGGAAATGACGTAACGAATCTTCAGTAGAAAGGAGCCGCCATGAATACTTGTATGCGACCAGATACCTGGATTTCCCGCGCTGTTACTGTGCTGCGCGTGATTCTAGTGGTGATCGTGGCTGGCATTCTCATTCTGAGGCTCGTAGATCAACCCGTGCCTGAAATCCTCATCGCACTGGGATTCATAGTGACTGGGGGGTTGGTTCGGTTATCGATCTCCCCCTTGAATCAAGCATGATCGGAATGAAGTCAAACCACGTATTTGGTATCCGGAATGAAGTGAAATTCAGCTGTCTTGCCTGAAAATCAAATAAGCTTTCGTTAATAAAGATGAGCGAAAAGAATCAAAAAGGAGTTGACATGAAAAACCATTCGCAGAACGACATCTGGTTGTACCGCATTGTGGTGGGGAGTCTCTTCGGCGCCATCGTATTGGCCTTGAGCGGAGAATCCACCCCGGAGGTGATCGTTGCGTTAGGTTCCGCCGCCATCGGCGGGTTAGCCGGTCTGTTGGCTCCCTCTCCCTTAAATCGATAGCCGTTGGAATAGAGAGAGGTTTTGACCTTGATGCCCCGGCTGTCCCTGGCTGGGGTTTTGTTTCTTCTAGGAGTGTGTCACCATGTTTCGCAAAATCCTCATTATGTTTGTCATGACGCCCCTCATCGTCGCTGCCATTGCGGCAGATACGTCGTTTCCTGTTTTGTTGATGATGATCAGCCTGTTCCTGATCGCAGTCATGGAATCCTCAACACGCGACGAACAGCTGGACTAAAAAAGGAGGTTGAAATGGAACAAGTAAATTACTTACGAGCAAACCACGAGACGCAAAAGGCCGCGGAGCAGGAAAATTATCTGCCGAAGGCCAAGTTCCATGCCTGCAAAGCTTCCCAGCGCGGTTATCAACTGGCATGTGATCGCTTGAAGCGGGCCGAACGGGATCTGGCGGAGACTGCCGCCTTCATGGCTGCCTCCCTGACGACTGTGACCGCCATCCAGGCTGTTGTCAGCCTCGCCAGGGATAAGCTTGAGTTGTCGAAGGACATCCTGCAACTGGCGTTCCAGGGTTATGTTGCGGTCTTCCTCCTGATCTTCCTGCTTGGCGCGATACGTATCCGAAGTGCCATCTACCGACGCTCACAGGCAGAGAAGGAGATCGATCAAACCAAGAAAGGGATTTTCGAGTTCTGTGAACCCCCTCAATGGCCAAAGCCTGAGGATTAGAGGTGAGCCATGCACTGGGAAAAGGAAATCCGGGTCCGTATTACGATACGACGTATTGTCATTGCCGTGCTGGCGGCAAGTACAATAGCGAATTTGACGATCGTGGGAGCCGTCTTCGGAGCAGATTCCGCTCCTCCGACTTTCACGGAAACGCCGGCGTTAACGGCCGCGTTCTCGACGTCTACGGACTCCAGCATGGCAGTTACGGCGGAAACATCTCCTCCCGTACAGACTCCGCTGCCTGACGTCACAGTCACAGATGCTATCGTCCCCACCGCTACATTCCTGCCTATGGAAACTCCCACCGATCGACAGCTATGGCCGTTGTGTATTCGCAGGTTCTACTGGCCAGCCTATCGTGTTGTCAGCGGTGATTCATTGTCCCGATTAGCATCCGCCACAGGTTCAACGGTTGGGGAGCTGATCTCTGCGAACTGCCTGATAGACAGCAGGATCTATGTCGGGCAGGTGCTCTATCTGCCACGCGCGGTGCCCAGTCGGACTCCATTTACGTCGACGGCTACACAAACTGCTTCAATTACACCTTCGCAAACCTCCACGCCCACAGCAACGGATACCGCGACCAACACACCCACGAATACGCCAACCGACACGCCTACCCCTACCGCCACAGACACACCGAGCTCTACACCGACAGATACGCCCACGACCCCTGCAGCGATTTGTGATCATGCTTTATGGGTTAGCGATGTCACAGTTCCAGATGGGACTGTGTTGCAGCCAGGAGCAGCCTTTACGAAGATCTGGCGTTTTGAGAACATCGGCTCGTGTACGTGGACGTCCTCGTATCTGGTCGTTTACAGGGATGGAGAATCCTTTGGAGCCCCGGCCGCTTCCCCCTTGCCTAAGGATGTTCCACCTGGTGGAAGAGTGGATATTGCCATCGACATGGTTGCCCCAACCATTCCCGGTCGCTATCGCGGCTACTGGATGTTCAGCAATGCCAATGGCAGGTTGTTTGGTCTGGGCTCACAGGCAAACGATCTTTGGTGGCTGGAGATCGAGGTCTCTGGTCCAACGCCGGAGAGTCAGTCAACCGTTTTTGAGAAGGTTGCAGGGTATGCACTGTGTGATGAAGCATCGAATCTGTACTTCGAGGTTCTCCCTCGCGACCCGGATGGCATTCGCTCCGTCATACTATCCTACACCAACGGCCCCGACACACTAGATGAGCCCTTCATGATACAGAAGGGAGAGCTCTACTACTACGATCTGGGCACATCGACGAACGATATCGTGCGCTATTGGTTTCAGGTTACGGATGGATTGGAGAATGTAACCGTGAGCCAGACCTATGAATTCTCAACAGTCTGTCCAACATTCAACTGAGATTCCCGATGCCGGAAAAATGATTCCTTCTTCGTTCATAGTGATAGGACGTGCTGGTGAAAGAGCGGGCCCCTCCGACATCGGCGCAACGAAAAATCGATTACCCATTACGTAAAGGAGTAAATACAATGCCGTTTGAAACCCCCTTCCCTCCAGCTCTTTTTGCTGGAACCATCGACGCTGTGCAGCATGAGCACGGTGGGGTAACACCACCGTCCATCATTCGCACGGATCAGAGCTGGGCTGTCAACATCAGCTGGACGACCACCGGCCTCGCCACAGGCATGATTTGTGGCGAATGGCATCTTCATGTGTATCTCGAGTCCATCGGCCCTGGAGATGACCTGGATCTCACCGATGCCATCAGCCCCGGACACGTCATCCCGTTGAAACCGGGCATCTCGCCTGTCAGCTACTTTGTTCACTTCGATGTGCTGGCGGGTAAAGTAAAGGCTCCTC
>LLBY010001439.1_pt2 | contig 11073 bp, 9 predicted proteins | sample 1489401 | NCBI WGS metagenome assembly LLBY01 (sample SAMN04092656, study PRJNA295927) | soil metagenome | biome: Soil prokaryotic community; feature: Bulk soil; isolation source: soil from tomato rhizosphere | host: tomato cultivar Hawaii 7996 | place: South Korea | collected 2011-11-01 | reverse complement strand
TAGAATTGGTCATTGGTGCGAGCAGGGGGAAGAGTGCAGCAGACAGCACCACAACCGGCACGAACAACAGGTATTGCCACCAGGGAAGGCGTTCGCGATATAGAACCACGCCGTCCAGAGACAGGCGTCGATTCCTCTTATAGCCTTCATAGAAGAGGAGTCCATAGATAAAGGGCAGGATCACAAGCAGATCTGCAATTCCCAGTGCCCAAAGAGCAGGCAAGCCGTTCCGCTCGGTGATCGGAGCGATCAGGAAGAAGGCAGCCCCTGTCAGAATTCCAGGCAGTAAGTGAAGCGCGATGGATCGTGGCAGCGAATGCTGTTCGGAGTTTGTCGTAGACGTGGCGTATGAAACCTTTTCTGGAACGAGGCTTGTTGAAATTTCTGTAGTCATTTTTTACATCTCTTTGTATGAGAGTTGTCCGCGGGTGAACAGGAGCAGGACAGCTGACAGGAGGAACATAAACCCGAGGAGCAGCAATCCTGAAATGGCCATTTGGTCAGGCGTAGGCATGGGCAGCAGATTTGGAATCAACGCCAGGCTGACGGCGTTGCTCGAAGCGTGGAGCAAAATCCCAGCGATGCCGCTGCCTTGTGCGTTATTTGTGACCCAGGTCCAGACTATGCGGATGAAAATGCTGCTCAGCACGAAGAAGACAAAGTTTACCGGGTTGAACGCGCCCATCTCGCTTGGGACGAAGAATGCGGGCAGATGCCAGATTGCCCAGATCACACCAAGGATAACTGCCGCCAGCCACGGCTTGAATCGCTTCTGGAGATGCGGCAGGGCAAAGCCTGTCCAGCCTGTTTCTTCGCCAATGGGATTCACAAGATAGGAAGTGAACAGCGCGGGCAGGTAGAGGGTAAAGATCAGGGTCCAGTTGTCGGCGAGGGACTGCATCAGCGGTGCGCCGGATAGACCGGTCACCAGCAAATAGAGCAGGACATTGCCGAAGATGGCAATCAGGTACCAGCGCAGCCCAAAACGGAACTTTGTCATACGGCTGAAGAGCGATTTCAGTTCACCACTTCCCAGCGTGGTGGAAACAATCAGGGCAGCGAGAAACGGTCCGTATGCACCCGCAGTTTGAAATGGCTTGAACGGCATCCCAAAGAGGAGCGAGGGCAGACTGATGAGCCAGGTGATGAAAATTGCCAGCGTGAAGAAAGTTGCTAATGGGTGTTTTTGAATGAACGTGTTTTGTTTCAGTCTGGCAGTTTCGGTTAGAGTGGTCATGACTAATTCTCCTTTTCAATGGGAAATCCTTCTATAGGGATGGAGACGCCTCAGCATCTGGCGCTCGGACGGACAAGAGGTTTCATTGCTCGGTTTGAATCCCTAGATATTTTCGGAACCAGGCGATCTGCTGCTGTGCAGCGAACAACTTGCTCGAAGGCAGTGTCAGGCTGTGGCCTTCGTTCCTGAAGACCAGCAATTCGACAGGTGTTCCGGTCGCCTCGACAGCGTTACGGAAATCACGGACGAGCTGGACGGGCAGGAAGTCCTCGGTACCTTGTATCAACAGAATGGGGGTCCTGACCGCGTCTGCATTTTGGAGTGGGGAATCCCGGCGGTATTCTTCGGGTCGGTCTTCTGGCAGATTCCCTTCATAAAACGTCACGAGGTACGGGTTGAATTCCCAATAATCGACCATATCCATAATCGAGCACTGTGAAATGGCGGCCGCATACAGTTCGGGATATTGAGTAATGCTCTGGTTGACCACGTAACCACCATACGAACAGCCATTAACGCCTATCTGACTCTCACTGGTGTAGCCATGTTCGATCAAATATTGAACAGCCAGGGCTGACTCGTCCACATCGATCTGACCGAAGTTATCTTCATCTGCCAGGGCGAGGTAGAATTCTGGACCGAATCCTTCCCGACCCGAGAACGGCATAAACAGGACGGAAATGCCGAAATTGGGCAGAAGGTTGAACGGGTCCTCCGTGGTCGCTCCCCAGCGATTGGTCATGGCACCGCCTGGCCCGCCCTGGTGGTGAACGACGATCGGCACGTTCCGGGGAGGAAATTCAGCGCCAGCCGGTTGAAGAAGATACCCGGTGCGGACAGTATCTTCATCCAATTGAAAGCTGACCTCATCCACACGGATCTGATTTGCAGCGGCGACCTCCGCGTTGAACTGGGAGAGCGGCTTGGGCGCACTCCCCTCCAGCTCCAAAATATAGATCTCAGAGGGATGTTGGAACGAGGACTGGTTGTAGATCAACTGTCGGCTCTGGTGTGTGGCAAACACCTGAAATCCGCCGGAGCGTTCCCCAAATGTGCCTGCCTCCGTCGGCAGCATGCGAAACTCACCTGATTGCAGGTTGAAGTAGAACAGGCTCATACTCAGCCCATAGGCAGCTGTGAGAACCACTTCATTTGGAGAAATAAACATCGCGCTGGAATAATACTGCGCTTCGGTCTCGGGACGGTCAAGCGTTTTTATTAGGTGTAGATCGGCATCGTAGAACCGGTAGGAGGCCTGGCCAGCAAACGCACCCTGTGAGACGAGCGATGGATAAACCCGGCCGGCGGGGTGGGCAGGACTGACCATTTTCGTCAACAGCACCTGGCCATCCGGGCTCCAGCTCACTTCCTTGAATAGATAGCCATCGCCATCTGAAGCATGAAGCGTTTCGGGTTGGAAATTACCCTCGCCTAGATCGAAGATGTCGATGACATTACTGGAGAGATATGGGTTTTGCTCCATTGGAATCTCACCCAGCGCCTCCTTCGTGGCAAATTCGGCGATTTTCTCCGGGTTGCCAGCGAGCTCGGCAGGGATTTCATAGCGGACCAACGCCAACTTGCCGCCATCGGGGGTCCATGCAATCGACTGAGGACCACTCCCCCCCGCGTAGCTGAGCAGTTTTTCGGTCTTGCCAGTCTCGCGATCCAACACAGCCAATTCCATCCCGGCCTCGGTTCCGCCCTCGATCAGCAGTCGCGAACCATTTGGCGCCAGGCCTAGCGCACGACCGCTGATCTCCAGGACCTCCGTTTTTATCTCCCCGGTCTCGCGCTGGATAGTGATAAGGACCGGATTGCCATTCGCATTATTCGAAAGATAAACAGCGGTCTGTTCGCTCGACCAGGCTACAACACCCTGAGGAGCAAACTCCATAAGTTTCGCGTCAATCGGTTCGAATTGCCCGGTCTGAAGATCCAGCCAGGAAATCTGGGCCGAATCCTCGCTTGAACCAGCCATCACCATGATCGTCGTATCGTCCGGACTCACTCGACCCAGCAGGTAGACCTCCTGTGTATTCTGCAGGGTGCGGATCTTTTCCACTTCTGCCGGTTCCAGGATATGCTCAGGCGGTCGAGCCGGATTGATCATCGTGACGCCGGGCGGGTTTTGGTTGAACCAATACACGGCGCCTGCGGCTACGCCGGCCGTGATCAGCACGAAGCCCAAGAGCTTTAATTTCGACATGGGAATCTCCTTCGTTCTTTTGGAACCGGGTACAGATGACTCTCAAGCGAGAATCGTTCCATTGCTGAAATTCCTATAGCTTCTGCCACCCACCCTTGATACTTGCATTCAGCGGTAGGCGGCAAAACGCCAACAAAGTGAAGACGGCTAGTCTGCTGTGGCAGCTCGGATCTGCTCACTTTGCTCCTGGGATTCTGGACCGGCACTCCACGCAAGGACCGCGGTCGCCAGGAACAGCAGGGCTGAGATTACAGTTTGCCCGACTGGTAAAAAGAAGTTGCTGAGAACAAAACCTGTAGTGGTGGCTGCATAGACCCATCCCGTCCAGCGTGGCCAGCGGCCGGAGGCAGCGATGGCTATCCCAATAAATATCCCTCCAGCGATAAACAGGAGGACAAACACAAGGGCAGTCAGAAAGAGCGGGGCTGCATACACATTGTTGTAAAAATCGAGTGCATTCTCCTGCCCGGCGAGAAATGCTCGGCCCATAGCGGGCTGGGCAAAAGCTGCCACGCCGAAGATCGAGGAAGCGAGAATGTTTGCTGCAACCGTTGCCGCCATTCCGGTGAGCGCTTTCCCGGTGGCTTTTGAGTCCTGGAGGAATAGCGCCAGACCAATCACACCGATCGATCCAATTGCAGCACCCAAAATGCTATTCAGTAAATGGGATAGCAAAAACCCATTGGTGGTTACATAGGCAGCAAAGTCGTCGAAGGCCGTTTTTGGATCGGGCTGGTGTGTGAGGGTGCTTAGGAAAAGCATGGCGGCCCATACGGGTAAGGCCCAGATTGCTCTACGCGCGAAGGTGGGTACTTTCTGTGTCATTAATTTCTCCTTTCGTGTCTAAGCGACCTAACTGCTCGCCTATGCCAAACCCAATACGACGCCAAGGATCAGGAATGAGAAGTACGCACTTTGAGCAGAATGGACGATGATGCCCATCCAAGTGGTGCGGAAGCGCCAGCTTGGAAATGCGTACAGGAAGGCACAGCTAATGACAGACCCTGGAATACCCCAGGGCTGGTGAACATGGTAGAAGCCGTGCAGCACGCCGTTTGCTAGCCAGCTCCACCGGCCAAAAACACCTTGCATCTTGGGCTGCAATACGCCTCGGAATAGAAACTCTTCCCCGAGGACAGTATTGAATATGGCATTTACCACATACAATGCCAAGAACCACCAAGCACCTACCAGGCGATCCAGGATTGCCTGGGATTCTAAGACCGCGCCTAGGCTATAGCCCGGCGGTTCGACAAAAAAGGGAAAGATCGATACCCATAGGCCGTCGACGTATGATGTTAGTATAAGCTCCCACACGGCGATCGCGATCAGAAACGGAATGACCCACAGCCACAGCCTGCGGCGAGTCTCACCGGTTTTCGGATCGCGCGGCGTGTTGAGACGCAACCTGCGCTTGATTGTTGCCCAACGCAGATCGCCCTCTTCCTGCCGCACGATGATCATGGACAGGACAAACAACCAGATCAAGCCAATCAGGAGCAATAAGATTCGGGTGACGCCCGCCCCGAGGGGATCAGAGTTGTAATCGGGAGACACAGCCGGGAAGACAATCCAGCTCAGGATCCCCATTGGAAGGGCAGCCAGCGCCCAGATGCCCAGGATTCTGCCGAGGGAATACTGCGGCCCCATTTCAGTAATTGCATTCGCTCTTGATTTGTTTTCCATGAGTGCCGTGTTCATGTTTTCTCCTTTCAAGATAAGTCGGTTGCCTGGTTCTCAAGATACTCCATACAGTTCCCAATGTCATGGGAGTGCATTCACGATTTCGTAGGAAGTATTCCCACTCAAACAGTTACGAGCTAAGAGGCGCAGCATAGTGTTATGGTACATGAAACTCCGCTGGGCCGCTTATGCTCCGGCTAGTTATTGGATGGCCTGCGGTGCAGAGGAGGTGTTACTTTTTTGCTCGGTGATTCATCTTCTTTTTGTGATTGGCTGGCGGCGGACGAATAGCATTCCCCGCCAGCCAACAATTTTCAGTAGTTCAGGAACCGGGAAAAAGCGAGGGCAATGATTGGCGTGACCGTCTAAAGATAGTTCTGTGCCGCCGCACGAGTCCGCCAACGAACCAGACCAGGGCCGACAACACGACGATGATAACCAGAACGATGCCCAGCATTACTTTGGCAAGGGCGGGCCACCCAAGTCCGGGGTCGAAGTTCACTGTCTGGTACGTGTACTGCGAGGCATCGACCTCACCGGTGTCGAAGAAGGTGGTCAGCAGGCGCAACCGCGCCTCGTCTTGAATGGACCAGAAAGTTTCCGTGTGGCCGAAGTCGCTGAGGATGACCTGCTCACCGTTGCTCAAGTACGGCAGCAATTCGTCCCTGGCAAACTGCGGCGGGGTCGAGAAGTCGATGCTACCGCTGATCAGCAGCGTCCGAACGTCGATGGGCTGCTCCTGGGTGTACTCCACCGGGACCAGATTGACCGGCCAGCCCGGCATCATGCTCCCGAACCAGAGCGACCACGGCGCCCCGAGAATTGCACCCGACTGGTCCTGCACTGACCCGTAATCGCGGGCGGGGTCATGGTAGTCCCCACCGCTGCCTCCCATTGAAAGGAAGTGGCCCCAGACAAAGGCTTCCGGCAAAATCATGTTGCGGCTGCTGATTGACAGCAGCGCAATCCCGGTGGCATCTCCCTCGGCGGCCGCCAGCCAAATGTCGATCGCCGCTGGTCCTCCTGCCGGAAACGGCAAGCCAGGCGGCTGAACCGATTCCATGAACAGGAAGAACGTGGCCGCCTTTACCGCATCCTCATCGATCGGAAAGAACAGCCAGCGGTCGGGCATGTTCTCGCTCACCTGGCGCATCGAGGCGACCAAGTCGCCGGTGCGGGCGCTGCAGGCAGCGTCTCGAGCGCACAGTTCCGCGTAGTCCTCGAGCTGCGCGTCGACGACCGCGGGTTCCCACAAGAAGTGACCCGGGGGGTTGACAGCATTGATGACCACGCGGTGAAGGCTCACGGGATGCATCCATTCATAGACCATCTCGACGCGGCTGCCGTAGCTTTCACCCAGCAGATTGATGCGGTCGTAACCCAGCGCAACGCGCGCGGCTTCCACATCGTCGATGGTCTCGGTGATGGTGTAGCCGGCCAGGTCCACGCCTTCGGCCTGCAGCCGCGCGGCGCACCGGCCGCTGGCCTCAGTGTAGCTCGCCAGCGCCGCGTCGCTCAGCATGCCGCCTGGCGCGTTGCGAATGGCCTCGCCGATCTCCGGGCACTCCAGCACGACCGAGCTGTCTATGCCCCGGTAGCCGACCAGCACGAGGTCGTGACGATCGATCAGCCCCGCCGGATGCGGGAAGTCCAGATTGGACCCCCCGGGCCCGCCATCCAGATAGAAAATTGGCTCGGCAGGGCTGTCGCTCAGGGCGCGGATGCGAATCACGGACAGGGCGATCAACCGAGAGGCTGGATCGCTTCGATTCTCTGGGACAACCAGCGTGCCGCAATCGGCAGCATATTCTGCGTCGCCAGCCTTATACGTGCAGGGCTGCAGATTAAGCAGCTCGCCAGCTTGCGCACCTTCGGGAACGGCTGGAACTGGGGCAGCCTTGGTGCTACAGTTGGCGAGCAGCAGCGCGCCAATGAGCACGAGGGCGGTCAAAAGATAGTTTGTTTTCATGGTCTTTCTACTCCTTTGTTCTAAAAGTCTCCGTCTCATTTGCATTCCATGACTCAAGATAGAAAATAGGTGTTTATCGAAATCCGTTTGTGTTGGCTTTTCCAGGCAAAACTATTATCGATCAGCATCAGCACCTCCTTCAGCAGTGGGCTTGTTTTCATTAAGTGCAGGGCGCTCGCTATCGTTTGAACTGTTCACCTTATGAAAGTTGATCAGCGTCAAATTCATATCTCGGATTCTTTCTAGTACACTATGTAAGACGGCCTGATCGGTGAGCGCACCACACAGGGTGGTTGTGCCATCACTTTCGTGTGTGATCGCCATATCGTAGAGCCACTCAGACCATTCTGTGTCCAGGTATCCCTCGAGCTTGATCACATAAATCGTCGGTGTGTCTTCTGTTTTCTTTTCCTCAGCCATGATTTCTCCAAACTGGAACTCTGTTCAGTATTTGTTTCCTTACCAATCCAGAATAGTCAAAACGGAACAAAAAAGGACCGCACGTTAATGCGGTCTGCGATTGAAATTAATGCGGTTTTGGAAAAGAGGATGCGGTATAGACCTAAAGCAAGTGCATTTCCCGCGCTCTGTCAATTGCCTCCATGCGGCTGTTGACGTTGAGCTTGCCGAAAATATTCCGGTTGTGGTGTCGTACGGTATTGATACTGATCACCAGTCTTTTGGCAATCTCCTGGTATTTGTGCCCCTCGGCCATGAGTTGTAAAACCTCGATTTCACGTTCACTCAGCGGTTCGACCAACGATTGTCTATGGACTGCCCGATCCTCACGGACTTGGACCGCACTCTGTATATCTTTGGGAAAAGCGGCTAACAGTTTGCTCGCATACTCAGGCGCGATATTTTGCGAAACGGCGCATAGGAGAAGTTCCGCCATCGGCTGTCCTTCATCGACAAATAGACGGATGTAACCCTGGGGCTCAGCCCGGGTCAGCGCCTGGCTAAGGAAGTCCAGAGCGGTGGGTGTGTCCTCCAGAGTATGATGTGCCAGGGCAGTCAGGACCAAATAGCGGATCTCATCGCCATGCCGCCCCATTGAATGAGCAGATTCCAACAATCGTTTGAGTAAAGGAAGAGCTTCTCGCGCTTGACCTTGTGCCACCAGTACGCGGGCAAGATCAGAATAATCGAATTCATGGGGATAGTGCGCCGGGCTTGAAAAATCGATCTCATCGTCCGGTCGCAAGCTTATGGGTTCTATCCGCCGGGCAGCTTCCCTGCTCAAATGGGCCATTTCCGGGTGAGAGCGACGGATCAAAAGGCGCAGCCGTTCCAGACTTGGCTCCTCGGTCATATTCGAACGGTGCGCGCTGCGTCTTTTGGGGCTGGCCCAGGCCTTATCCAGCAAATCACAGGCAGACTCGTAATTCCCCTCTGCCTGGTTAAGATATGCCAGCATCTTGTAGCCATCGAATCTCCCGTGATCGTTCGCCAGCTCGAGAAGCTCGGCCGCGCGCCGGATATGCGGCGCTGCGCCAGCCAGATCATTGATCTCATAGAGCACAGTACCGAAATCCAGATGAAGCTCACACATTGCCAGCAAGGTCCTCAGCCCCTCCCCCCGGTCTTGCATCCACTTTTGTGCCATCTGAAATCCCCACTGGTAAATTTCAACGGCTTGATACAGCTGCCCTTCGATCACTGACACGTCAGCTAACTGATTAACCGCCGCCAAGGCACCGTAAATACTTCCTGCTTCCTGGTTGAGCGAGGCTGCTTCAATGAAAAACTCACTTGCCGTATCCAGGTCGCCGAGAACACGATGATTGATCCCCAGCCAGAGAATGGCAGACCCTCGAAAAATGAGCGAAGATTGATCGGTCGAAGCCTCCGCCATAAAGCCAGATGCTTGTTCGATCAGGTCGATGGCTTTGTGGAATTCCCCCATTCTATTTGCCAAACAGGCTCGGACGATATCAGCGTAACGATTGATTGGGACGTTAGGCGCCTTATGCAGATTGGACTCAGCAATCCTCAAAACCGGCTCGACCGCATCCAATTCGCCGAGAAAGAGCAAAGCCCAGGCATGCCAGACACATAGCATCGGGTAATTATGAGATTGGTCTGATGGTAATTTCTGAATCAAATTTACTAGTTTGTTACATTCCCGCCTCTGAAGCAGGGCGGCGGCAATTCCATCGACCAGGCGAGCAGCACCTTCCACATCTCTGCCTGCCAGAGCATATCTGATAGCATCATCTATCATTCCTTCCGTTTCATACCACTGACTGGCTCTGCGAAATAGGTCAGGGATATGCTCTGGTTCTTCCTGTCTCAAGCGCTGTCGTAAGAATTCTGCAAAAAGATGGTGGTAACGGTACCATTTCCTGTGATCATCGAGGGCGATCAAAAATAAGTTGGATCGCTCCAGGTAAGAGATGATCGTCTCATTACTTTCCATCTCTTCATGCACAACTGCTTCACAAAGTGGAGCGCAGAACCGGTCCAGGATCGATGTACGCCGCAAAAACATCCTTATATTTTCAGGCTGGCGCAACATAACTTCGTCCATCAAGTAATCAATAACAAAGCGGTGACTTCCGGAAAAGGCAATTATGAACTCATGCCAGTCCTCCCGCCCTTTCAAAGACAAAGCTGCCAGTTGCAGGCTGGCAATCCAGCCTTCGGTGCGCTCTTCCAGAGCGATGACATCTTCCGGTGGCAGGTCGAAGCCCATGAGATCCTTGAGAAAGGTAGCCGTCTCTGTTTTCGTGAAGCGCAATTCAGGGATACGGATCTCATTCACTTGCCCTTGAACACGCAGCCGTGAGATCGGCAGGGCTGGGTCGGTTCGCCCGGAAACCATCAGATGCATTGTCGGTGGCAGATGTTCAACCAAGAAGTTCAACGCATCGTGGACCAGTTTGGAATCAATCAGATGATAGTCATCGAGGATCAAGATCGTTTTTACTGGAATGGCTTCCATCTCATTGACCAGCCTGGCAAGCAGGATTTCAAATTTCGGGGACTGGGATTCGCTCAACGCGGCCAGGATATCTCTGCCAATATTTTCATCGATGTGTTGCAGCGCGGCGATCAGGTAGGTCAGAAAGCGGGCTAAATCATTGTCATTCTTGTCGAGCGATAACCAGGCCACAGAACGGCCACAATTCCGAGCCCACTCACTGACTAATGTGCTCTTTCCAAAACCAGCTGGAGCGGATACCAGGGTTAATTTCCCCGAAAGCCCACCCGTGAGGCTATCCATAAGTCCTTGGCGCGGCACCAGCCTGGGACGAAGCAAAGGGATAAATAATTTGGAGGCTAACAGTTCTGTGGGCATAGCCGGTACCTACCTATAAAGTCCGTCTAGTCGTTGGTACCAGTCACTGATCTGAACTCACCATGTATTAAACCACACTTCTGTTCGTCCTAGAATGCGCGCCCCATGACGATAATCCGTCCGCTATAACCGGCTTTAAAGCGTTCGAGTGAAAGGCGCGCGTCCGCTTGCAATTCGGTTCGCCGTCCCGATGGGTTATTGACATACAGAGCACGCGGGTGACCATCCATGCATTCCGCGCCTACCACGACCATAAGATGCCCACCCTGCCGGATAATGGACAGGCGGTCATCTCCGGCTTCGTAAGAGACCGAAGCAATCACCATGCGTCCCTGCCGCAAATAGGCCACGATCTCTGCTACACTTGCCGGGTGAGCCTCTGCTGTCACGCCGTTTGCCTGTGCCATTTCAGCCAGCATGCCATGCACCCAGCCCACTTCTTGCGCGCTGCCGTCGGCGTTCTGCCGTATCAGATAGCCGCCACGCTCCAGGCCGAGGCGCGCCCACTCCAAGAGAGAGCGGACTGGTCCACCTGCCGCTTCCACGCACATTTTCAGGCAGGCGACTCCACAGGCACGATCCACCCAATAGGCATATTCCTCCGGGGTCTCTGCTCCGCTCGCTGCCCAGCGCGGATCCTGGGCGGGGTCCATGCCATGTACGAAAATCGACTC
>LLBY010005424.1_pt4 | contig 11082 bp, 8 predicted proteins | sample 1489401 | NCBI WGS metagenome assembly LLBY01 (sample SAMN04092656, study PRJNA295927) | soil metagenome | biome: Soil prokaryotic community; feature: Bulk soil; isolation source: soil from tomato rhizosphere | host: tomato cultivar Hawaii 7996 | place: South Korea | collected 2011-11-01 | reverse complement strand
AGCATGGCGACGACCAGGATGGCGCCGACGGCCTGGAGCGCGGCCACGGTGGTGGCGGAGAGCAGGAGCAGCAGGGTGAGATGCAGCGTGCGCACGGGCAGGCCGAGGGTGCGGGCCTGGGCGGGGTCGAAGCTGAAGAGCAGCAGGTCGCGCCACTTCAGGGCGATGACGAGCACGCACACCGCGGAGATGACGACGAGTTGCACGACGTCGGGTCGCGCGATGGCGAGGATGTTGCCGAAGATGATGCTCTTGAGGTCGAGCGTGGCGGGGAAGAGCGAGATGAGCAGCAGGCCGAGGGCGAAGAAGGCGGTGAACACGACGCCGATGACGGCGTCCTCGCGCACCGCGGTCTTGAGTTTAACGAAGGACATGGCGGCGGCGGCGAGCAGGCCGCTGGTGAAAGCGCCGAGGGCGAAGGGCAGGCCGGCGAGGTAGGCGAGGGCGACGCCCGGCACGACGGCGTGGGAGAGGGCGTCGCCCATGAGCGACCAGCCCTTCAGCGTGACGAAACCGGAGAGCAGCCCGCAGACCGCGCCGACGAGCGCGCAGACCCAGAGGGCGGTGCGCATGTATTCGTAGGAGAAGGGTTCGAGGAGGAGGTTCACTGCGTGAAAATGACCAATGACCAATGACGAAGGACCAATGTGATGTGGGCGTCGTGCTCAGGGTTTGTCTGCGGTCGGTTTGGCGGTCTCGCGCTCGGCGACGAGTTTGGCGTGGGCGGCGCGGTCGAGGTATTCGAGGTGGCCGCCCTGGCCGAGGACGAGCGGGCGTTCGTCGTCGGTGAGCACGGTGACCTGGCGGCCGTCGTGGGCCTCGACGGTGGAGCGCGAAAGGTCGAAGTGGCGGAGCGCGCCGCCGAAGGCGCGTTGGAGGTTTTCGGCGGTGAAGACCTCGTCGGTCGGGCCGCAGGCGAGCACGGTGCGGTTGATGAGCACGACGCGGTCGCAAAACTCGGGCACGGAGCCGAGATTGTGGGTCGAGACGAGGATGAGGCGGCCCTCGTCGCGCAGTTCGCGCAGCAGGGCGACGATGGCCTCCTCGGTTTTCACGTCCACGCCGGTGAAGGGTTCGTCGAGCAGGATGACGCGGCCCTGCTGGGCGAGGGCGCGGGCGACGAAGACGCGTTTTTTTTGTCCGCCCGAGAGTTCGCCGATCTGGCGCTCGCGTAGTTCCCAGAGCCCTACACGGCGCAGGGCGTCGGCGACGGCGGCGTGGTCGGCGGCGCGCGGGATGCGCAGGAAGTTCATGTAGCCGTAGCGGCCCATCATGACGACGTCGCGCACGCTGACCGGGAAGGTCCAGTCCACCTCCTCGGCCTGGGGGACGTAGGCGACCCAGCCGCGGCGCTGGGCCTCGCGCACCGGGGCGTCGGAGATGGTGACGGAGCCGGCGGTCGGGGCGACGAAGCCCATCAGGGCCTTGAAGAGGGTGGACTTGCCGGAGCCGTTGACGCCGACCAAGGCGCAGATGGTGCCGGCGGGCAGGGAGAAGGTGGCGTCGGTGAGGGCGGTGTGGCCGTTGGGGTAGGTGACGGTGACACCGCGCGCGGCGAGGCTGAGGGGAGCGGCGGGGTCGGCGGGGTTCATTTCGGGGCCTGTTCGCCGAGGAAGCCGGCGACGATGGTGCGGGCGTTGGTCTCGAGCAGGGCGAGGTAGGTGGGGGCGGGGCCCCTGGCATTGGTGAGCGAGTCCACGTAGAGCACGCCGCCGTAGCGGGCGCCGGTCTCGCGGGCGACCTGGCGCATGGGCTTGGGGCTGATGGTGCTCTCGCTGAAGACGACCGGGATCTTGTTCGCGCGGACCGCGTCGATGACGGCGCGGACCTGCTGCGGGGTGCCCTGGGCGTCGGCGTTGATGGGCCAGAGGTAGAGCGGCTTCAGGCCGTAGTCGCGGCACAGATACGAGAAGGCGCCTTCGCTGGTGACGAGCGTGCGCTGGTGCTCGGGGATGAGGGCGAGCCGGGCGCGCACGGGGGCGTCGAGGGCGCGGATCTTTTCGGCGTAGGCGGCGGCGTTGGCGGCGTAGGCGGCGGCGTTGGCGGGATCGGCGGCGGCGAGGGCGGCGCGAATGTTTTCCACGTAAACGAGCGCGTTGGTCGGCGACATCCAGGCGTGGGGGTTGGGCTTGTCGGTGTAGGGGCCCTCGGTGATGGACATGGGCTCGATGCCGGCGGTGAGCACGGCGGACGGCACGTTTTTCACGTTGCCGAAGAACTTCTCGAACCAGGTCTCCAGGTTCATGCCGTTCCAGAGCACGAGGTCGGCTCGGGAGGCGCGCACGATGTCCTGCGGGGTGGGCTCGTAGCCGTGGACCTCGGCGCCGGGCTTGGTGAGCGAGTCCACGTCGGCGACGTCGCCCGCCACGTTGCGCGCCATGTCGGCGATGATGGTGAATGTAGTGATGACCTGGATACGCTTGCCGGGCCCGGGCTCGGCGGCGTGGGCGGCGAGCGGGGCGAGGGCGGCCAGAAGGAGGCCGCGGACGGCGAGGCGGAGACGCGAGGAAACGGAGAACATGGCGCGGACCATGCCAAAACCGATATTAGGCGCAACTAACATTTATAGTTTTGACGATGCGTTGCGGTGTAAGCGCGAGCATGGGAGGGCTGTGCGCGAGCTGGCGGACGGAGGTTTTGCACGAATGGGTTTGCCTCGTCGGCGGGGCAGGGCTTTAATCCTTAGTAAGTTAACCCACATACCTAACATGGCCCGCATCTATCAAAATATCACGGAAACGATTGGCAACACGCCCTTGGTGCGACTCAACCGCACGGCGGCCGCCCACGGGGCGCAGGCGGACATCCTCCTGAAACTGGAGTTTTTTAATCCGCTCTCGAGCGTGAAGGATCGCATCGGAAACGCGATGATCGAGGAGGCCCTGAAGAGCGGGCGCATCAACCAGGACACGATCCTGATCGAGCCGACCTCGGGGAACACGGGCATCGCGCTGGCTTTCGTGGCGGCGGCGAAGGGCTTGAAGCTGATTCTCACCATGCCCGAGACGATGTCCCTGGAGCGTCGCAAGCTGCTCAAGATCCTCGGCGCCAAGCTGGTTTTGACCGAGGGACCGAAGGGCATGAAGGGCGCGATCGCGAAGGCGGAGGAGCTGAACGCGAAGATCCCGAACAGCGTGATTCTTCAACAGTTCGCCAATCCGGACAATCCCGAGATCCATCGCAAGACCACCGCGCTTGAGATCTGGAACGACACCGACGGCAAGGTGGACATCGTTGTCTCGGGCGTGGGCACGGGCGGCACGATCACCGGCGTGGGCGAGGTGCTGAAGGAGAAAAAACCCGAGGTGAAGATCGTCGCGATCGAGCCGGCGGGCTCCCCGGTGCTGTCGGGCGGCCAGCCCGGTCCGCACAAGCTGCAGGGCATCGGCGCGGGTTTCATACCGGCGGTGCTCAACACGAAGATCATCGACGAGATCATCCAGGTGAAGGAGGCGGATTCGGGTCCGATCTCCAAGCAGGTGAGCACGCAGGACGGCATCCCGCTCGGCATCTCGTCGGGCGCGGCGGTCTGGGCGGCGCTGGAGCTGGCCAAGCGCGCGGAGAACAAGGGCAAGACCATCGTGGTCATCATCCCCTCCTGCGCCGAGCGCTACCTGTCCTCGTGGCTGTTCGCCGACGTCGAGGTGGAAAGCGACAACATCGACGCGCTGTTCGCGAAGTGAGGCGCGGCGGCCGCCGCGCGGTTTGATTTGAACGAAAAGCCCGGGGATCTTTCGGTCCCCGGGCTTTTTTTGCGCGCGCGGGACAGCAACGGGCGAGCCGGGCTCAGGGAACGGGGTGGAAGGGCCAGACGCGGGGGATGACGATCATCGCGACGGCCATGCAGACGAGGTTGAGCGGCACGCCTATCTTGACGAAGTCGCCGAACTTGTATCCGCCCACGCCATACACGTAGGTGTTGGTCTGGTAGCCGATGGGGGTGGCGAAGGCGGCGGAGGCGGCGAAGGTGGCGGCGACGATGAAGGGCCGCGGGTCCACGCCCAGCTCGGCCGCGACGCCGAGCACGATGGGCACCATGAGGGCGGCCACGGCGTTGTTGGAGAGGATCTCGGTGAGGAAGGTGGTGACGAAGTAGATGGCCCCGAGCACCAGCAGGGGGCGGTATTCGGCCGAGGCCAGCGGCTGCACGATCTCGACCAGGCCCCGCGCGAGCCAGGAGGCGGCGCCGGTGCGGTCGAGCGCGAGGCCGGCGGCGAGCATGGCGTAGATGAGAAAGAGCACGGGCCACTCGATGGAGTCGTAGGCCTCCTTGGTGGTGAGGCACCCGGCGGCGCAGACCACGACGCAGCCGATGAGGGCGCCGAGATGGATGGGCACGAGGCCGACGACCTCGCCGAGGATGACGACGGCGATGACGCCGAGCACGAGCGGAATGTAGCGGGTCTTGGGGCGGGCGGGGGTGCGGGCGCGGTCGAAGACGACGAGGTCGGACGAGTTTTGCAGGGCGTCGATGGCCTGGTCGGTGCCCATCATGAGCAGCACGTCGCCGGCGGCGAGCGGGAGGGAGTCCACCTTCTCGCGCACGTTTTTGCCCTGCCGGTGGAGGGCGAGCACGACCATGCGGTAGCGCTGGCGGAAGTTGAGGTCCTTCACGCTGCGGCCGACGAGGTCGGAGTTGGGGTTGACCACGGCCTCGACCAGCGAGCCCTCGTGGGCTGCGATCTGCTCGAGACCCACGGCGAGCTCGGAGACCAGGTCGATGCCCTCGACCCCGCGCGCGACGGCGATGCCTTGCGGACGGCAGGCGAGCACCAGGCGGTCGCCGGCCTCGAGCCGGGTGATCTTGGGATCGAAGGGCAGGGCGACGCCGTCGCGCACGATCTCGAGCACGCGGATGCCGCGTTTGGAGCCGAGACCGGCGTCGGCGAGGGTTTTGCCCACGGCGGCGGCGGAGGGCTGCACGAAGGCCTCGGTGATGTATTCGCGGCGCTCGTCCTCGCTCAGGATGGAACTCAGCATCGCGCGGTCGGGCAGCAGGCGTTTGCCGAAAAACGCGAGGTAAACGGCGCCGATCAGCGCGGCGGGCACGCCCAGCCAGGCGAGCTCAAACATGGAAAAGCCCGGGAGCCCCTTGGCGGTGATGGCGCCGTTGACCACGAGGTTGGTGCTGGTGCCGATGAGGGTGCAGCAACCGCCGAGCACGGCGGCGTAGGAGAGCGGGATGAGCAGCTTGGACGGGGCCAGCTTCATCTTGCGCGCGAGGTTCAGCACGACCGGGAGGAACACCACGACGACCGGCGTGTTGTTGATGAAGGCGGAGACGGCGGCCACCATCACCACCATGCCGAACATGACGACGGGATAGGGCAGGCCGCCGCAGCGCTCGACCAGGCGGGAGACGCCGTCGATGGCGCCGCATTTCACGAGCGCGGCGCTGAGCACGAACATGGCGCCGACGGTGAACGGCGCGGTGTTGGCGAAAACGGAGAAGGCGTCGTTGGCCGGCAGGAGGGGCGTGGCCGCGAGCACGCAGAAGAGCCCGAGCGCGACGAGGTCCGGCGAGAAGCGCTCCCACAGGAACAAGCCCAGGGTGATGGCGAGCAGGACAAAGATGAGGGGGATTTCCCAATTCATACCGGAAGGGCCGGATTGCGCGCATGGGCATGGCGGCGGGCGAGCGCAAAAGGGCCCGTTCGTCGATTCGCGGCGGGGGCGGAGGATTTTGTGAAACCCCGGCTCGAAATCCGGGGTCGCAGGCGCATCGTCCCAATACCGTGCGGTTTTTTGTTATTTTCCTTCTCGCGACCATCGCGGCCCTCGTCCCCCGGAGCGTGCACGCCGATGATCGGCCCGCGATCCCGGCGGTGGGGATTTTGGCCAACCGGGACGACCCCGACTCTCTGGCGCTGGCCCGCCATTACGCGGAGCGGCGAGGGCTGCCGGAGTCGGCCATCGTGGCGCTGTCGATGCCGCTGTCCGAGCAGATCGCGTGGGAGGAGTTTGTGGTTCGGATCTGGAACCCGCTGCTGCGCGAGGCGGTGGCGCGGGACTGGATGCTGGCCTCGATCCAAGACGAGGTCGATGCGGCGGGGCGCCGGCGCATCATCTCGTCGGGCCATCGGCTGGACGCGCTCGTGGTCTGTCGCGGCGTGCCGCTGCGCATCGACCACGACCCCGCGCGCTACGATCCGGCGACGAACCCGCTGACCGCCAACGCCTCCCTGCGCAACAACCGCGCGGCGGTGGATTCGGAGCTCGCCCTGCTCGCGGTGGACAACCCGCCCATCGCGGCGTTTTTTCCCAATCCGCTGCACCGGCAGGACAATCCCGGCTCGCTCGCGCTCGAGCAGGTGATCCCGGTGGGGCGGCTCGACGGGCCGACCCTCGACATGGCCAAGGCGCTGGTGGACCGCGCGCTCGTCGCGGAGCGCGACGGGATCGCGGGGCGCGCCTACGTCGATATCGGCGGGCCGCACCGTCAGGGCGACGAGTGGCTGGCGGAGTGCGTGACCGAGTTGCAAAGCCTCGGGTTCGAGACCGATGTGCATCGCGCGAAGGGCACGCTGCCGCAGCTCGCGCGCTTCGACGCGCCGGTGCTCTACTTCGGCTGGTATGCGGGCAACCTGAACGGTCCGTTCACCGCGCCCGACTTCGCGTTTCCGCCGGGGGCGATCGCGTTGCACATCCACAGCTTTTCCGCCGGGACCCTGCGTTCTCCGAGTCGCGGGTGGGCCGGCCCGCTGGTCGCGAAGGGCGTGACCGCGACCTTCGGCAACGTCGCCGAGCCCTACCTGCAGTTTACCCATCAGCCTCATCTGCTCCTGCGCGCGCTGGCCCGCGGCGAGACGCTCGGGCGCGCCGCGCTGTATTCGATCAACGCGCTCAGCTGGCAGGGCATCCTGATCGGCGATCCGCTTTACCGGCCTTTTGCGCAGTCGGCCGAGGCGCAGTGGGCGCGGCGCGCGGAGCTGCCGCCCGAGACCGAGACCCACGCGCGCATCCGCCGCATGCATCTGCTCGCCGCCGCCGGTCGCGGCGAGGAGGCGCTCGCGCTCGGCGTGGCCGGCATGGCGCGCAATCCCTCGCTCGCCCTCGCGCTCAGCCAGGCGGCCCTGCAACAGGGCGCGGGCGACGACAAGGCGGCGGTCGGCACGCTCGGGGTGTTCGCGGCGCTGCGCGGCATCCGCCGGGCGGACCGTCCGCTGGCTCTTGCCGCCGTCCGCGTGTGCGAGGCGGCGGGAGATCCGGCGGCCGGGCTGGCGATCGTCCGTCGCCTGCTCGACGACGAGACCTTGCCGAAAGATTTTCGCATCCTCGCGCTGCCGCTCGGGGCCGAGCTGGCGCGCGCGACCGGCGACACGCCGCGCGCCTCGGCCTGGGCGGTGGAGCACGCCACGCTCACCGCGCCCCCGCCGGCGCCGACCGCCGCATCCGGCGCGACCGCCAAACCCTGAGCCGCGGGCCGCGCGCGCCTCCGCCCTTGTTTTCCCCGTCTCTCCGTTCAAACCTGCCCTCCTCACCGCCATGCGTATCGCCGCCGTATCATTCGCCTTTTTCGCCGCGCTCGTCGCGCCCGCCGCGCTGCACGCCCAGAACGTGTCGCCCGCCGTCGAATTCGCCAACATGCGCGAGGAGTTTCGCCTCCTCCAGCAGCAGGTCGGCGCGCTGAACATCCGAGTCGAGGAGCTGGAGCGGGAGAACGCGCGCCTCGCCCGCACCGCCGCCGGCGCGGGGCAGACCTACGCGACGCTTTCGCAGCTCAACACCGCGATCGCCGACCTCTCGCGCGACATCAAGGCTTCCAGCAACGCCACCAAGTCCGAGGTGCTCGCGACCGTCGCCACGCAGATGGAAAACCTCGCGCGCCAGACCAACGCCGCCCTCGACTCGGTGACGCGCGGGCGCGCCGCGGCCGCGAGCACCCCGACCTTCTCGGACAACTTTCCCAAGGACGGCGTCACCTACACCGTGGCGGCCGGCGACACGGTCTCGAAGATCGCACAGAAGACCGGCGCGAAGGTCGCCGACATCATCAACGCCAACCGCCTCGCCGATCCCACCAAGATCCAGGTCGGCCAGGTGCTCTTCGTCCCCGGCGGCAAATAAACCCGCGGCGCGCGTCCGGTTTTCTTTTAGTACCTTTTCGTGTGTTTCGTGGGCAATCCTCTCCGACTATAAATGGCTAATTCCAAATCCCGTCTCGGTCGCGGTCTCGGCGGCCTCATCGCCGCCGCCGCGCCCGCCAAACCCGCCCCCGCCGCCACGCCGGCTCCGGCTCCCACCGCCCCGGCCACGGCCCCCGCCGCGCCGCCGCCCGCGCCGAACGGGTTTGTCGAGCTCGCGGTAACGGCCATCGTCCCCAGCCCCTACCAGGCGCGAAAAGAGATCGCGCCCGAGCAGCTCCAGGAGCTCGCGGAGAGCATCCGCGCCGAGGGCCTGCTCCAGCCCGTCGTGGTGCGCAAGCAGTCCGACGGCAAATTCCAGCTCATCGCGGGCGAGCGCCGCTGGCGCGCGTTCCAGCTGCTCAAGATCAAGGTCATCCCGGCGCGCCTCGTCGTCGCGGGCGACGCCTCCTCGGCTGCGCTCGGCCTGATCGAGAACCTCCAGCGCGAGGGCCTCAACCCGCTCGAAGAGGCCTACGGCTACGCCAGCCTCATCCGTGATTTCGACCTCACGCAGGAGGCCGCCGCCGAGCGCGTGGGCAAACCCCGCGCCTCCGTCGCCAACACCCTCCGCCTGCTCACGCTCGACGGCGAGCTCCAGGGCTACCTCGCGAAGAATTTGCTCTCCGTCGGTCACGCCAAGGTGCTGCTCGGCGTGGAGGACGCGGCCCAGCGCGCGCTGCTCGCCCGCCGCGTGATCGAGGACGGCCTGAGCGTGCGCGCCACCGAGGCCCTCGTGCAGGCGAAGAAGAACCTCGCCAACGCGCCCGCGCCCGCCGCCGGCGCTTCCGCCGCGGCCAGGAAGCTCAACCCGGCCGACGCCGCCGCGATCACGAGCATCGAGAAGCGCCTCACCTCGCACCTCGGCGCGCGCGTGGCGGTCCGGCACGCGGGCAAGAAGGGCAAGATCGTCATTCCCTACGCGGGCAACGACGACTTGCAGCGCATCCTGGAAAAGCTCGGCGTCGAACTCTGATCGCGGGGACCCCCGACGCCCGCGCCGCCCCCCTTGTCCTCGCCCACTCCCGCCGAACACGCCGCGCGCGTATTTAACCAGGCCGGCGGCGTCCTTTCCGACGCCGTCGATTATCTGCGCCTCGACCCGGTGCCGCCGGTCCTGCGCGAGCTGAAGCGCTACGACTTCGCCAAGCTGAAGGCCGACGCCGTCGCCGGCGCGATGGTGGCCATCGTGACCATCCCGCAGTCCATCGGCTTTGCCCTGGTGGTGGGTCTGCCGGCGGCGGCGGTGGTGGCCACGGCCATCGTCGGCGCGATTTTCTGCGCGTTGTTCAGCGGCTCGCGGCATCTTGTCTTCGGGCCGACCAACACGATCTCGATCATCCTCGCCGGCGCTCTGCTCACCGTGCGCGAGGTGCCGCTCACCGCGCTGGAGAAGGTTTTGGTGATCGGGTTTCTGATCGGCATCATCCAGGTGGCGGCGGGCTTTCTCAAGCTCGGCACGCTCACGCAGTTCATCTCCCGCACGGTGATCGTGGCCTACGCGTGCGCGGTGGCCCTGCTGATCGCCGTCGGCCAGGTGGGCAACCTGTTCGGCATCGGCGCGTCGGAGGACGTCTCGCTCGCCGGCACCCTGCGCCATCTGCTCACCAGCCTCGGCACCTTCCACATCAACCCGATGACGGCGGGCGTCGGCCTGGCGAGCCTGCTGGCGATGCTGCTCATCCGCCGCCTGCGGCCGAACTGGCCGGAGGGCCTGATCGTGATCGCGGTGTCGGTGCTGGTGTCGGTCGGCTTTCGCTTGTCGGACTTCAACGTCATCCTGGTCCGCGACGGCGGGGAGATCGCCCGGACGATGCCGCTTTTCGTCGGCTTCCCCAGCAACGCGTCGGGCCTCGCGCTCGTCCCCGCGCTCACCAGCGTCGCGCTCGCGGCGGCCATCCTCGGCATGCTGGAGGCGATCTCCATCACCAAGAGCCTCGCGGCGCGCTCCGGCCAGCGCGTGAACCCGAACCAGGAGCTCATCGCGATGGGCGCGGGCAACCTCGCCGCCACCGCCTTCGGCGCGATGCCGGGTTCCGCGTCCTTCGTGCGCAGCGCGGTCTGCCAGCAGAGCGGCGGCGCGACCCAGCTCGCCAGCGTCTTCGCCAGCCTGATCGTTCTGCTGGTGCTCGCGCTGACATCGGGCCTGATCAACTACATCCCGATCGCGACGCTGGCGGCCTACCTCATCATCGTCTCGGTGCGGCTGGTGAACATGGCGCAGGTGCGCATCGTCACGCGCGCGACCAACTCGGACGCCATCGTGTTTTGGCTGACGCTGCTCTCCGCCCTCTTCCTGAAGCTCGACACCGCGGTGTATGTCGGCATCGGCGCCTCGCTGGTTTTGTTTCTCAAGAAAGCCAGCGCGCCATCGCTGGTGGAGTACGGCTTCAACAGCGACGGCCAGCTCTCCCAGCTCGACGAGCCCAAGGACCGCTCGGACGCCGCCATCTCCATCGTGCACGTGGAGGGGGAGCTTTTTTTCGGCGCGGCGGATCTCTTTCAGGACCAGGTGCGCTACCTCGCCGAGGACGGCGGCATCCGCGTGGTCGTGCTGCGCATGAAAAACGCGCGCCACCTCGACGCCACCTCGGTCATGTCGCTGCTCCAGCTGCACGAGGCGCTGACGAAGGCGAGGCGCCACCTGCTCGTCAGCGGCATCAACCCCGACGTCGAGCGCGTGCTGCGCCGCAGCGGCGCGTGGGAGATCATCTCGCCGGAAAACATTTTCCCCGCCGAGGCCAACCTCACCATGAGCACGAAGCGGGCGCTGCAACGCGCCAAGGCCTTGCTCAAGCAGGACGGCGCCTCGGGCAAGGCGGACGTGCGCATCTTCTACGACCGCACCCGCGCCGAAAACCAGGCCGCCGCGAGCGGCGGCGGCGCTTCGGGCGGGGCTTCGGCGCGGAGCGAGTATATCGACGACTACGAGATCTGAGCCAAAGTGTGGCCGGCGCCC
>LLBY010030969.1_pt2 | contig 11084 bp, 5 predicted proteins | sample 1489401 | NCBI WGS metagenome assembly LLBY01 (sample SAMN04092656, study PRJNA295927) | soil metagenome | biome: Soil prokaryotic community; feature: Bulk soil; isolation source: soil from tomato rhizosphere | host: tomato cultivar Hawaii 7996 | place: South Korea | collected 2011-11-01 | reverse complement strand
TTGCCAAATCGATAGGCACACCGTCTTTAGTATGTCCTTTTTTCATTGGTCCGCCACTTACGAAAATAGTAGGCACATCTACACGTAAAGCACCCATAATCATACCCGGTACGATTTTATCACAGTTTGGAATTGCAATCATGGCATCCAATTTATGTGCATTCATCACCGATTCGATAGAATTGGCAATGATTTCACGAGAAGGTAATGAAAAAAGCATTCCGTCATGCCCCATGGCAATACCGTCGTCTACTCCGATAGTGTTGAATTCAAAAGGTACACAGCCGTTAGCTTTGATTTCTTCTTTAATCACTCTTGATACACGATCTAAAAAGAAATGTCCCGGAATAATTTCGATGTACGAATTGGCAACTCCAATGAATGGTTTGTCAAAATCTTCATCTTTTAATCCAGTTGCTCTGAATAATGATCTATGCGGTGTTCTTTGATGTCCTTTTTTTACTTCATCACTTCTCATAATAAACCTTGATTTTATTTACTTTTTAAAAGTTGTATGCTAATAATTTTTTTCTGGTCGCAAAGATAGGTAATCTTTTAAGTTAAATCTTTGCAGAAAATAGAAAAGCAGTGATAATATTGCGTTAAAACGTCATATTTAGAAAAGTTCTACTGAATTTGTCTTACTATTGATACCTTTGTTTTTAAGATTTATAAAGATGAATAGTATTTTAAAAATAAAAATCCGCACAATTTTAGTTTTGGTTGTTTTTTTCTTTGTGTTTTTTAGTTGTGACAATAGTATAAAAAACGGTCAAGAGCTTTTTTATCGGGCAATAAAAGATAAGGATACTGCTTTGTTACGCTTTACAAAGCTGGAAGACAATCGGTTTTTTGGGCAATATGAAATTCGGTACAATGGTTTTCAAAAAGATTCCGGAGAAGTGAGAGGAATTATTGTTGGTGATACCATCAAAGGCAGTTTCTATTATATGCCTTATGGCGGCGGAGTTTTAAAACGCTATCCGATTGCTTTGTTGAAACGAAAAAAGAAATTGCTTTTAGGTAAAGGAGTTATTTCGGTTTACATGGGAATTCCTTCTTTTTTAAAAGGCGAACCAATTGATTACAGTAATCCAGAGTTTGTTTTTGAAGAAATAAAGAAATAAAAAAAAACGTCCCAGTCACGATAGCTATCGGGATCAGGACGGATTTTTTTTAGTTCAAAACAATCAGACAATCAGCGAAAGTTGCTTCTAAATGTTTTTGATAAGCTTTCATGTCTTTTTCAATATTGGCATTTTTTTCTACATCATGAAAATGATAACTTTTTAGCGGAGTCATTCCGGTAAAAGCGTTCATCCTGTGAAAACCAAAGAAAGCACCCTCATCTACTGATTTTTGATCGAAAAATTCTCCCGGAAGCGTAAAAGCAGTTGCGGGTGCGTTCCATGTTGTAGTAAGCATGTATTTTTTGCCCTGCATCAATCCTCCGGTTCCATAATTGATTTCAGGATTGTCAGCTTTTCTGCCGTCGCTGCGGTAAATTCCTTTGTTGTGTCCGGCAGTAAACACTTCGTCAATGTATTTTTTAAAATTGTGCGGTACCTGAAACCACCATACCGGTGTGTGGTAGATAATAACATCGGCCCAGGCAAATTTACCCACTTCTTCTTCCGCAGCATAACCATTTTCTATGGTTGTGGTTTGAATAATAACATCGTTAGATTGACTAAAGAATTTTTGAGTTGTTTCGGTAATGGTATTGTTGAATAATCCGCCTGAATGGCCAAAATTTTGTCCTGCATTAATGATGAGTATCTTTTTCATAAGTTGTTTTCTTTTTTTTGTTGTTACAAAGTTACAGGAGGTTTTTGTATTATTAAAATAATATAAATTATACATTTGTATTATAATTTTAATAATTTGGTATGGTTAATTTGGAATGGTATCGCACCTTTAAAGCGATTTATAAAACGGGGACACTCACCAGTGCTGCCGATGCTTTGTTTATATCCCAGCCGGGAGTGAGTTTACATTTAAGTTCTTTAGAAAGTTATGTAGGTTACAAACTTTTTGACCGTACAGGTCGCAAAATGATTCCAACCGAAAGGGGAAAGATATTGTATAATGCTATTGCCGAAGGCTTGAAAATACTGGAAGAAGCCGAAAAGAATTTTCAACGAAGTACCGAAAAACACACGCCTACCATTAGTATAGGGATGTGTTTTGAAACTTTTCAAATTACCTTAGAGCAATATATTTCGACTTTGCCTTTTAATGTGATTATTCGTTTTGGGGAGTATCCTGAAATGCTCGAAAATTTAGATAAAGGAATTTTAGATTTGATTATTTCACCGCAAAAAGGAAATTCGTCCAATATTTGCTACGAAGCTTTTTCTTCTGAAACCATTGTTTTAGTAGGAGGAAGTCAGCTTGATGATTCGGAATTTCAGCAGCTAGTAAAACAAAAAAAATATGCAGAGGCAGAAAGTTATTTAAAAACGCAAAAGTGGTACGGAACCACAGGGGATATGGAGCATCTTTTTCGTTTTTGGCAATTGAATTTTGGCAATTTTCCTGATTTCAGATCCAATTATATTGTTCCAAATATTCATTCAATAGTTCGTTGTTTAAGTAATGCCAATGGACTGGCTGTTATTCCTGATTTTTTATGTCAAAAAGAAATAGCAAACGGCGCCGTAAAATTGCTTTGGGAAGGACATTCAAAGTTGAAAAACACTCTTTATTTTGCTAACAGAAAAAATACCGCTTACGGGAAAGAATTGGATTTAATCAAGGATTTGTTTAAGAAAGTCATGCTTTAAGATGATCGTTTGTTATAAAAATTTACTATCTCAAAGGCTTTATTTGAATGCTGATTTTGAATATAAAAGATTAATAAAAAGTTTTTTATGTATGAAATTATTTGAAAAAGTTAAGTACTGATGGGGATATAGAGTATATTTGTCAACTTTAAATATTTTCTCTCAAAAAGATAAAAGGAAGTGGTATGAAACAACTCTACATGATTATTTTATTTTCAATTTTATTTAGTTCGATAACTAAAATAAGAGCTGAAAATAAAATCCCTCTTTTTAATTTAAACCATACTGTTGAATATAAAAAATCTTCTAGTTTAGCTTCGCTCACTGCAACAATATCTGGTACAACATCTGTTTGTCAGGGAGCGACAAGTCCGGTAATTACTTTTACGGGAAGTGGAGGCACAGCGCCTTATACCTTTACGTATAAATTAAATGGGACTTCACAAACAATTTCAACTTCAGGAGGAAATAGTTCTGTAACTCTTCCGGTTGATACTGCTGTAGCCGGGACATTTGTATATGATTTAGTAAGTGTTCATGATGATACTTTACCTGTTAGCGATGTATCGCAAACTGGTTCAGCGACAATAACAGTGATTCCACAACCAGATGCTTCATTAGGGGGTACAGGTTCAGGAACAACTTTTAATGGGATACCAGCTTTTAGGAGTTGTAGCAATTCTAATTTACCATTTACTTTTACCAATACTTCTACAACTACATCAAGTTTAAATACTAATTATACAATAGATTGGGGGGATGGAAGTCCAAATTTTAATGCTACTTCTTGGACTTCGACTACACATACATATAATGTAGGTTATTGGAATTTAAGTTATACTATTCAAAGTAATAATGGTTGTCCGGTAACAAAAAAATATGTTGTTTTTGTTGGATCTAACCCTGCTGTTTCTTTAGGAAATCCTGGAAATACGGATATTTGTAATTCAGAGCAGTTAACATTTCCAATTACCGGTACAGAAAATAATCCTTCAGGAACAACATACACTATAACATTTAATGATGGTTCTTCTCCAATTATATATAATCATCCACCACCTTCCAGCATATCACATACTTTTTTAAAATCTTCTTGTGGAGTTACCAGTTCTGATGGTGCTAATTCATATCCTAATTCATTTAGAGCAAATATTGTAGCTCAAAATCCTTGTGGAACTTCTGCAGTTGGTGTTGTTCCGATATATGTTTCAACACCACCTATCGCTAATTTTACGATGCCAACAATTGGTTGTGTTAATACTAATGTTTGTATTAATAATACATCTACTGGAGCATTTGAAATTAACGGTAATGTTTGTGATTCTAGTCCAAAATTTGTTTGGTCAGTTTCGCCAGCCACAGGTTATAGTGTAGTCAGTGGTTCGATAGGTAATGATTTTGGTAGTTCTCACCCTAATTTGTGGATGTCAGGTTCAAGTCCTTTATGTTTGAAGTTTACTCAAGCAGGAACTTATACTATTACAATTAAAACTGCTAATAGATGTGGTTCAGTAGTAACTAAACAACAACAAATCTGTATTGAGCCTCCATTAGTTCCTCAATTCACCTTAAATAATACATCTGGCTGTATTCCATTAGCCATTACAGCTACTAATACTACAGTTGAGACAAATTCCTGTACTCCGCCTACTTATTCATGGGCAGTGACATATACAGCAGCCAATTGTGGTACTACAGTTGCAATTCCGATACAGACAACAAAAAATGCTAACTATAATTTTACCCAACCTGGAATATATAGCATAAAATTAACAGCAACGAATAGTTGTGGGAGTGTGGAGAGTAGTGCACAAACAGTTGAAGTTAAAAAACCGCCAACAGTAACTATAAACAATATCTCCAGTTTTTGTAGAAATACAGCTCTTAACCCTGTAGCGAATATAAACAGTTGTACTTCTAATACGGGTACTACTTACTTGTGGACTTTTACAGGAGGATCACCTTCATCTGCTAATACTGCTCTACCTCCTCCAGTCACTTATGCAGTTCCAGGAAATTATTCCGTTTCATTAGCAGTTACTAACGAGTGTGGGACTACTACGGTGACAAGTAATACCTTTTCGGTACAGGATTCTCCAACTGTTCAAAATATAAATATCACAGCTTGTAGTGGTAATTCGTTTTCTGTAACCCCTTCTAATACCCTTCCCGGAAATTCTATCCCAGTGGGTACAACTTATTCTTGGAATGCTCCCGTTGTAACCGGAGGAATGACCGGAGGAGTTTCAGGAACAAACATGACTGTTATAGGAGGTACTTTGATAAATACGACAACTAACGCTCAAACAGCAACCTATACTGTTACTCCAAAACTAGGGACCTGTTCAGGAACTCCTTTTACTGTAATAGTAACTGTCAACCCTGCACCAACTATAACAACACAACCTTCTCCTAGTACCGTATGCCTTAATGGAACACCTACTACCTTGACAGTTGTATTAAGCAGTTCCAGTGTTACACCTTCATTTCAGTGGTATTCAAACAACAATAATTCTACCATTGGAGGAACACCAATTAGCGGAGAAATTAATCCGAGTTATGCACCGCCAGCTACTGTTGTAGGTACACTATATTATTATTGTGTAATAACTTTATCTTCAGGTGGCTGTTCGGATATTACCACGAATATTGTTCCGGTAACTGTTAATTCTTTGCCTACAATTAATAGTCAGCCACAAGCTACACAATCAATTTGTATTGGAGCATCAATAGCTCCATTAACTGTTTCCTATACCGGAGGAGCAGGAACTGCAACTTACCAGTGGTACAGTAATACGTCAAATACAACAGTTGGAGCAGCAGCAGTGGGTACTAATTCAGCTAGTTATACACCACCTGCTTTCAATTCAGCAGGAACCAATTATTATTATGTAACAATAACTTTAAGTGGCAACGGCTGTGGTATTGTAACTAGTAATATTGCAGAAGTTATTGTAGCTTCTGATCCTGTTTTGACAACACAACCCTTAACTAATCAAACCGTTTGTCAAAATTCTCCAGCTAGTGATTTAACTGTGGTCGCTTCAGGCGGAATGGGCTCTTCATATAATTACCAATGGTATAGCAATCCCAACAACACAACTCCTTCAGGAACACTAATTCCGGGAGCTACCAGTGCCACTTATTCACCTCCAACTGATATTGTTGGAACAAAATACTACTATTGTATTGTTTCACAAACAGCAATAGGATGTGCTGTTACCAGTTCGATAGCTACCGTTAATGTTACTGCATCGCCTACTATTATAAACCAACCTGTTTCTAGTACTGTTTGTTTGGGTGGAGCACCAACTACTTTATCTTTCACCTATAGTAATGGTAACGGCACACCTACCTATCAATGGTTTTCCAGTACTACAAATACTAATACAGGCGGTACACCTATTAGTGGAGAGACCGGATCAACTTATACACCACCAGCAAATAGTGTTGGCACTATATATTATTACTGTGAATTGACATTCGCTTCAATATCTGGACCTTGTGCAACTATAGCTACTAATGCAATTGCTGTAACAGTAACTCAAGGAGCTTCTATTAATACACAACCTTTAGTTTCTCAAAATCTTTGTATTGGAACAACAATTCCTAATCCTCTTTCAGTGACATATACAGATGGAACCGGAACACCTACTTACCAATGGTTTAGTAATACAAATAATAATACGACCTCAGGTACGCCTGTAGGTAGCAATTCTCCAATTTACATCCCTCCTGTATTTACTTCTTCAGGTACTACTTATTATTATGTAAAAATAACTTTTAGCGGCAGTGGTTGTGGTAGTGTAACGAGTGATACCGCTGAAGTAATCGTGACTGATGATCCGATAATTGATACTCAGCCACTGGCAACACAAACTGTTTGTCAAAATACAACAGCATCAACACTTTCGGTTTCAGCTTCGGGTGGTATAGGTAATATTTATAATTACCAATGGTATAAAAATATTACGAACAATACTTCATCAGGAAGCCTCATTGCAGGAGAAATTAACAATACCTTTACTCCCCCAACTGATATAGCTGGTACGATTTATTACTATTGTGTTATTACCCAAGGAAGTGGTAATGGCTGTGATGCTACAAGTTCAACTGCTCAGGTTGTTACTAATTTGGCTCCAACAATAAATAACCAACCCGTATCAAGTACATTATGTGTTAATGATCCTCAACCTACATTATCTTTTACCTATAGTAACGGAGTTGGGACACCAACTTTCAAATGGTTTTCTAATACCACAAGTTCAAATTCTGGAGGTAATCCAATTGCTGGTGCGAATAGTGCAACATATTCCATTTCGACATCTAATGCAGGGACGTTTTATTACTATTGCGAAGTAACATTTCCTTCTTTAACAGGGGGATGTTCAGTAATTACAACAAATCCGGCAACTATTATCGTTAATGCTATTCCGGTAATAGCTTCCGAAAGTACGACTATTTGTAGCTCAGGTACATTTACAGTTACTCCGGCTAATTCGGGAGCTAATATTATTCCGGCTGGTACAACTTATACCTGGACAGCTCCAACGATAAATCCTCCGGGAACACTTACCGGAGCCGGCGCACAATCAACTCCTCAAACGAGTATTAGTCAAACATTAATTAATACCTCTGTAAATCCTGTTGTAGTAACATATACTGTTACTCCAACTTCGGGAACTTGTGTTGGAACTCCTTTTACAGTAAAAGTAACGGTAAACCCGGCTATTAATGCCAATGTAATTATAAACGATAATACTTGTTTTGGAACCAATACCGCTTCTATCTCAACAAATATCACAGGAGGTATTCCTTTTAGTTCAGGTTCACCTTATAATTTGTCTTGGTCAGGACCTAACGGGTTTTCTTCAACCGCAACAACTATTTCAAATTTGTCACCTGGAAATTATGATTTAACTATTACGGATAATGGAAGTTGTCCTTTTTTCAAAACCTATACCATAACTGAACCTACTGATATTATTGTGACTACAATAAATGAAAAAGATATCAGCTGTTTGGGCAGTAATAATGGAAGTATCGATATTAATGTAGCAGGCGGAACAGGAAGTTATACTTATACCTGGACGAAAGATGGCGCACCATTTGCAACTACACAGAATATTTCAAATTTAGCTCCGGGGAATTATCAGGTTGCTGTTACGGATGCAAATAATTGCGGTCCTAAAACAGTTCCGTTCACAATAACAGAGCCACCACTTCTGGTTGTGAGTTTGATTGATAAAACAGATGTTGTTTGTTTTGGTGATGCAACTGGAGCCATTAACGTGAATGTTTCCGGAGGAGTGCCTTTGGGATCAGGATATAATTTCGCATGGACAGGACCAAACGGATTTACAAGTAGTAGTCAAAATTTAACTAATCTTGTAGCAGGGAGTTATAATCTAACCGTAACCGACAGTCAGTTCTGTTCTAAAAATTTGCCTGTTACTATTTCACAATCTACAGAAATTAAAGTGACTTACAATACAACACCGATATTGTGTTATGGTGGTAATGATGCTTCGATTTCAGCTTCAATTTCAGGAGGAATTGCTCCTTATCAGTACACTTGGAGTAATCTGGCAACGACTTTAAGTCAGACTAATTTATCTGCCGGAGATTATACTATTTTGGTAACAGATAATGCAGGCTGTACACAATCGCAAACCATCAATATTCCCGAAGCGGATATCTTTACGGTGAATCCTGTTAAAAAAGACATCAGTTGTTTCGGGGCTCATGACGGAAGTATCACTTTGAATTTAGTGGGAGGAAAAGCACCAATTACTCTTGTCTGGAGCGATGGAAGTACTTCCGGATTAACGAGAAATAATTTAGGTGCAGGTACTTATACCGCTACTATTTCTGACGGAACTCCTTGTCAAATTGTTCGAACATTCGTTATTCAGGAGCCTCAACCGTTAGTACTTTCAGCTAATGTTACTAATGCCTTTGATTGTGATAACGCGAATAGCGGAGCAATAAATTTGTTAGTTTCTGGAGGAACTACTCCTTTCACTTATTCATGGTCAAATGGAACAGTAACCGAAGATTTGAGTAATTTACCTGCCGGAAATTATTTGGTAACCGTAACGGATGCCAGAGGATGTGTGAAAACGGCACAATATTCTATAAACAGACCTGCTCCAATTGTTATTGGCGTTAGCACAAAAACAGATGTGAATTGTGATACCAAAGAGGTTAAACAAAATTTTACAGCTCAGGTTTCGGGAGGTCTTCCTCCTTATCAGTTAAGCTGGTCCAGTGGTACTGTAAGCGGAGTTAATAACGAAACAATGAGTACCAGTCAAAATGGAACGATTGTATTAAATGTTACGGATGCTTTAGGTTGTCAGGCCAATTATAGTTTTAATGTAGATATTCCTTTATTGGGAAGTCCTTCGTTTACAACCAATTCTTATGCTTTTACTACCTATGGGTTTTATTCTATTGAAGATCCGGTTCAATTTACTAATACAGCAACGGATGATTTTATCGCTGTTTCATGGGATTTTGGTGATGGTTTTTTGTCAGATGAAATTAATCCGGTTCATATTTATAAAAAAGAAGGTAGTTATATTGTAACCCAAAGAGTGACTTATCCTTTAGGTTGTGCTTATACTTATACAGTCAAACTTGAAATAAAAAAAGGCTATAACTTGATGCATCCAAATGCTTTTACTCCTAATAATGATAGTTTTAATGATTATTTTGCTCCGGTTTTTAAAGGTTTAAGAACTATTGTTTTTGATGTTTATGATACTTGGGGAGGATTAATTTATTCTGAAACAGGAGAAACAATCAAAGGTTGGGATGGAAAAATTAAGGGACAAGAGGCTGAAAATGGTAATTATTATTTTAAAGTTACTGCCAAAACTTTTTATGGAGCCACTATTAAAGATCAGGGTGCATTTGTACTTATAAAATAATGAAGATGAAAATTAGAATAGTATTTACAATTTGCATTTGTTTCTTTTTTTCAAAAGTTACAGCACAAGATCCCATATTTACACAATATTTTATTGTTCCTCAAACTTTAAATCCTGCTTATTCAGGGTTTTTAGAGACCACATCAGCCGGAATTATTCACCGTTCCCAATGGCCGGATTTAGATTTTAAAATTGATACTGATTATGCTTTTCTTAATACCTGGAGTGAGAATATGAGAAGTGGTATAGGTGGTAGTATTTTAAGTCACCGTGAGAATAATACACATTATAATTTCACTCAGTTGAATCTTAATTATGCTTACAAAGTAACTTTAAATGACAGATGGAGCTTTAGACCGGCAATCGAAATTGGTTTTGGAACAAAATCTTTTGGTTTTAAGAATTTAATATTAGGGGATCAAATCAATATTGATGCAGGAACTATTAATCCGGTGACAAATGATCCTTCTAAATTTCATGATAAATTTAATTTCTTTGATTTCTCAGCAGGGATATTATTTACTAGTGAAGAAGCCTGGTTTGGATTATCGTTGAAGCACATTAACAAGCCTAATATTTCTTTGGTTGACGAAAAAAATCTACCGTTAAATATGTTTTTTTCGGCAAGTTTAGGTTATGAATTTTTGGTAGCAGATTATTTGGATGTTATTAGTTTTCCTTATGAAACGAAGTTCATGGTGTCTGCCAATTATATGAATCAGGGGCAATTTAATAGATTGGATGTAGGTTCTTCGATTATGTTTAGAACATTATTTTTAGGAATGTCTACTGCAATAAATCCTTTGGCAAAAGCGCAGGATAGCCATTTGGTTAGTTCAGTTAATGTTTATGGAGGTTTGCAATATGAAAATTTAAAATTAGGTATTTCTCATGATTTTACCACTTCTAAGATGGGAAAGACCGGAGGAATTTATGAATTGTCTTTAACCTATCAATTTGATTTTGGGGTAAAATGTTTTGGATGTCCGAATTATGAAAGTAAGTATTAAAGAATGATTCTTTAAAAATTAAAAATCGACACAGACAAATGGTTTAGTCTGTGTCGATTTTTTTTTACCACAAATTATGCACTTCTTTTTTGATGTAATGATTGTAAATTTCGTTCATAGCGGCAATTTTTTCAGGAGTTAAAGCTGGTAAATCCAGAGCAGAAAGATTCGATAAAACATGACTTTCGGTTGAAGCACCCGGAATAATACAGCTTACTTCTTTGAAACTTAAAATCCATTGCAGCGCAATTGGTGCCAGATTTTGAACTTCTGGGAATAATTTTTTCAGTTCGTTAACCGCAATTAAACCTAATTCATAATTTACTCCTGAGAAAGTTTCTCCTTTGTCAAAT
>LLBY010036220.1_pt2 | contig 11085 bp, 6 predicted proteins | sample 1489401 | NCBI WGS metagenome assembly LLBY01 (sample SAMN04092656, study PRJNA295927) | soil metagenome | biome: Soil prokaryotic community; feature: Bulk soil; isolation source: soil from tomato rhizosphere | host: tomato cultivar Hawaii 7996 | place: South Korea | collected 2011-11-01 | reverse complement strand
GGAAATATCTTTGCCGCCCAGGCCGGGCTTGCAGAGGCGACGACACACCAATTGATGGCATTGCGGCTGACGTTCTCACCGATCTCTTTATAGTTCTCCAAATGAGTTTTTTGCATGGCGTTGACGCGTTCTGTGTCCAGTCCCTGATAGGCATCCGGGTCATTTGCATAGATGGAAAGCAGTGCGTCGCCATTTTTGAGCATATCCATGATGCCGTTTATATGCCATTTTGGATATTCGCTAAACGAATCGGCTGGTGCATTTTGCAGTCGAATTCGGAGCATTTCTTCGTCTCCCCAGATCACGTCAACAAATCGCGCGCCGGCCGCGTAGGCAGCTTTGGTCACTCCATGGACAAGGGCGCGCCCAGCCGGTGGGACTCCGCGGGCAGTCGCGTTAGTAATAATGAGCCTTTGGCCCGCCCTTAAGTTCAATCCGATCTTCACAATGGCTTCAGCATATTTCTTAAGCAATTCCTCATGTCCCTGTTTTGATGGCATTGCAGGCTCCTGCGCTTCGTTTTTCATAAGTATAGCACGAACCATTTCGGTGAAATTTGACTTATACTTGCTTAAAATTTAACTCTCCAGGGAAGTTTTCCATGCTCGCCATCGAAGAAGTGGATACAACTAATAAAGAGCAAGTAAAACGGTTTGTGGAGCTGCCTTACAGGCTATACCAGGATTGTCCGCAGTGGGTGCCGCCTCTCTATGTCGACGCGTATGCCTATCTGGATCGCACGAAGCATCCCTTTCATGAACATTCAAATGTGGATTTCTTCCTGGCTGTCCGCGATGGGCAGGATGTAGGTCGTATTGCTGCCATCGAAAATAAAGCATTCAATAAACATCATAACGTCAAAAAGGCTAACTTCTATTTCTTCGATTGCGAAAATGACCTTGAGGCTGCAACAATACTATTCAATCGAGTCAGTGCCTGGTCACAAACAAACGAGCTCAACGCGGTTGTGGGACCAAAAGGCATGGGGCCGCTGGATGGGTATGGGATGCTTGTATTTGGTTATGAGCATCGCCAGACAATGACCATGCTCAACTATAACTATCCCTACTATCAGCAGCTTATAGAAGCGCAGGGATTCTCAAAAGAAGTGGATTTCGTTTCATGTTTTTTGCCTGCGGATAAATTCCAGGTGCCACAGCGCGTGGAACAGATCGCGCAGCGTGTCATGCAGCGAGGCGGATTGAAAGCGAAAAGATTTAATAACAAGAGACAGCTGGTCTCATGGGCGGCTCGTATTGGCAAAGCATATAACGATGCCTTTGTCAATAACTGGGAATACTATCCCCTCACACAGCGCGAAATTGACTTTGTCGTTAAGAACATCATGACGATTGCCGATCATCGCCTGATCAAAATCATTACACACGACGCGAATGCGGATGTGGTTGGGTTCCTGTTTGCGTTTCACGATGTTTCAGCCGCGCTTCAACGCGCGAAGGGACGCCTGTCCCCGTTTCGATTGCTGGATATCCTGCTTGAGATCAGGCGTACAAAAACAGTCGCAGTAAACGGAATGGGCATCCTGCCCAAACATCAGGGACATGGCGGCAACGCGATCCTATATTCCGAAATGGGGCATACGCTTTTGGATTTCAAGCAATTTGAGCACATTGAAATGACCCAGGTAGCAGAAAGTGCCGTGCAAATGCGCGCTGATTTGAAGAACTTGAATGGCGTGGAATATAAGAATTATCGGGTATATAAGAAGGAACTATGAAATACGCTGAAATCAAAAAGAGCCGGAGTTTTATTCCGGCTCTTTTATTTATCCAAGCTGATAATCCAATTCGGTCCCCATCATTGTCTCTTCGCCTTTCTCCAGGTTACTCAGCGGCAGCACCACATGGAACTTACTGCCCGGGAAGTTTATCTCATCATACCCGATGCTCTCGACCCAGATGCGCCCACCGTGCGCTTCAACAATACCCTTTGCGAGCGCCAGTCCGAGACCTGCACCACTCCCCTTAAAACGCGTTTTGCTGGTGGAATGCTTGTTGAGGTCCCCAGGCTGGTAAAACTTGCTGAAAATGATTTCACTTGTATCCGGGTCCACACCCACACCCGTATCGCTGACAATGATCTCAATGCCGCCATTAGGCATTTCCGAATTGTGTGCAGCGTGAGGGTTCGCGCTGACGGTGATCGTGCCTCCATTCGGCGTAAATTTAATGGCATTGCTCAACAAATGCAGAAATAACTTCTTCAATAGATTAGGGTCCGCCCGTACCATTGGGATGGGGGGGATGTTGATGATCAATGTTTGTTTGCGTTCCATGAAGGATTGTACAAGACGTTCGCCCACCTCCTTGACAAGCGTTGAAGTGTCAACGGGAACCACGTGGAGCTGCAGGGTGCGCGTGTCGATCTGCGCAATGTCGAACATTGAGTCCATAATCTCATGCAAGCGTTTTGTGCCTTTGGCGATACCTTTCAGCATGTCATGCACATGAGTTGGCAGCGTGATATCTTCGATCAGCATCTCTGTGTAACCAACCATGGTTGTGAGCGGGGTGCGAAGTTCGTGCGATGCAATGCTGATAAAGTCAGACTTGGTCTGGTCGAGTCGTTCGAGGTCCTGGTTGGCTTTATCCAGCGAGCGATAGGCTTGCCTTAGCTCGGTATTAAGCTGCACCAGGTTATCAACGAGACGTGCATTTTCAAGCGCGACTGCCGTCTGGTTGGCGAGCGCTGAGAGAGTGACAAGGTCTTCTTCCGTGTAACGATTGCCGCTGATCTTCGAACCGAGGGCAAGCAGCCCGATCCATTCGCGTTTTGAAAAGATGGGTAGGTATACTTCGGCATCGAGATGGTTAAACCAATCGCGCTCGGAGGAGGAGACAGATCGAAATATCGGGAGCAGGTCAAGGTCATATTGAAGAAGCGGGCGTCCTTCGTGAGTCAATTGCTTAACAACGGGATGGTCCTGCCCAAGCGTAATGACCCTGATCTGACGTTCCCCCTGATTCCGCACCGCGCGCAGTCGATAGGATTTTTGCGTATCGTTTGAGAGTTCCGAGTCGACGAGGAACAGAAAGCCGCGCGTGATATCCATCGCCTCGATGATGAGTCCGACTGCCACATTGGCAAGCTTTTGCATATCCAGGATGTTGCTGATCTGTTCGCTATAGGCGTGCAGCGTGCGGCTGGGATGATACTCCTGAAGGTTCAACCAGCGATTCACCCAGCGGCGTACAAGCGAAAGCAACGGCGTGAAGATGAACGAGAGAAGAAGAGCAATGCCCGCGCCAACGAGAAGGGGATCGAAATTCGGCAGGGCTTTAAACACAGTCTGCGATGCCGAGAAGCCTGCAATGTAAAAACTGACGATAACAATCGTTGTGATGATGTAGGTTAATACGCGTCGCGCGATCTCGCGCAGATCAGGCGGGTCGTGTGTGATAATGATGAATGTCGCCAATACTGCAGCGCCGAGTCTGATTGGGTTACCCGGCAGGGGCATGCCAATGATAATAAAGATGTCATTGAGAATGACGAGAAGAAATACTGGAGTCCAATAATTCAAACGGTTACGCAGCAAGGGTTGACGTGCGCGCGCATAAGCAGAACGCACATTAACAATCGCGCCGAGTGTGAATACGAACCAGCCAAGCACGGCCCACGCGGGTGCGAGTCGTTCGAGAGTGAGCGCGAACCTGCCATTCGTCCAGATCACATCGCCAAACCTGAGCAGATTTGGCAGGATTATGATGAGGCCCAGCACCCAGACCCCGCCAATGATCAGCCATACTCTCTTCTCGCGCCGGGTGAAAGAAAGTACGGTAAGCGTTAATAAAAAAGCGAGCGCCAGAGCGCCGTATAGTTGAAAATCGTTTGCCACTCGCGGCGTGGCAATTCTCAGCTGGCCCCCGCGCCATAATCCTTCGCCCACATCCAATAATAAACCGAGCACCAGATAAATACTCAGATACCTGGCGGCATCTTCCTGACCCGAACGGCGCTCGATTAAATTGACGAGCACCGGCACATACAGCGCCGCAAGGAAAAAAAGCAGTATCAAATTGAGAGTCTGGGGCGACATCTTTGCGAAGTATACTCGAAATCAAATATCGGGGTTATCATTGCAATATGCTTATCACAAAAGCCTCCCGCGATACATATCAATTTGATTCAGACTTCTTCCAACCAAACGGACGCGTGACATTTGATGATTTTTCCTCCGCCCGAAGGTTCGCCGCCCAGATGTCAGCGGTTCGAACTCAGCCTGTGCCTGCCTCCGATATATACGCGATGCAGCTCATCGACGAGGCAATGCGCGTTCTGGCGAAGCGTTATGCACCTGATTCGTTGATGGCCGCTGCTGTTTCATATGTGGATAATAATGTGGGAGCTGATTCTGTCAACGCCACGCAACAGAAATTTATTTCAGAATTTCCACCTGATATTGTTTATCGCGGAAAAGTGAACCTGGAGGAGTATTTCGAAGAACTGTTGAATTCCACTTCGCCTGTCGACAATGGACGCGCGAAGATGATTGAGGAATTGTTATTTGTCTACCTGCACAACGCGAATCCGGCAGTGAATCCACTGGTTGAACTGGTAGATGACAAGCCATTGGAAACAACCGCCTATAAAAACCTGATCAATTCTCTTGATTCATTTTTTGCCCGGGCAGCGAAAGAAAGTGCGGGTGAGCAAGGGTCAACTGAATCTTTATTGGACATTTTAAGCGCCCCAGCCAAAGCCTCACCCGATTCCCTCGATGGACAACTTAGCTTCATCTTTGATAAATGGGGACTCCTGCTGGGTGAAACGTTTATCGAGCGCGTGGTGCGCGGCATGGACTTCCTGCGCGAAGAAGTCATGCATCAACAGTTGGCACATGGCGATTTCACGCCTGACATTCCATTGCAGACTTTTGTCGGTGGTGAATACGCCGAATACGAACAATACAGCCCGGATAAAGACTGGATGCCGCGGCTGGTTTTAATCGCAAAGAATTCTTACGTGTGGCTGGAACAGCTCTCTCGAAAATATAAAACGTGGATACGAACACTCGATCAAATTCCTGATGAAGAATTGGATATCCTGCGAGATCGCGGTTTTACTGGCTTATGGTTGATCGGCCTTTGGGAGCGTTCGCGCGCCAGCCAGCGGATCAAACAGCGTATGGGCGATGAAGAGGCCGTCGCCTCGGCATATTCACTTCACTCCTATGACATTGCTGAGGATCTGGGCGGATGGCCCGCATTGGAAGATCTGAGACGCCGCGCCTGGCAGCGCGGAGTCCGGCTCTCTGCCGATATGGTCCCGAATCATATGGGCATCGACTCGAATTGGGTCATTGAACATCCCGATTGGTTTTTGTCTGTTCCTTATCCGCCGTATCCTTCTTATTCATTTAAATCAGAGAATCTTTCGGATGATATTCGCGTGGGTATTTATCTCGAAGATCATTACTACGATAGAACCGATGCGGCGGTCGTCTTTCAGCGTCGCGATCATTTTAGTGGTGATGTCCGTTATGTCTATCATGGCAATGATGGCACATCATTTCCCTGGAATGACACCGCGCAGCTTGATTACTCCAAAGCAGAAGTGCGCGAAGCTGTTATTCAAACAATTCTGCATGTCGCGCGCAACTTTCCTGTCATCCGCTTCGACGCGGCGATGACGCTCGCCAAGAAACATATCCAGCGCCTGTGGTTCCCTGAACCAGGCGCGGGCGGCGCGATTCCGTCGCGGTCCGAGCATGGCATGACGCGGGAGGAGTTCGACGCGGCGATCCCTCAGGAGTTCTGGCGCGAGGTTGTGGACCGCGTCGCGGCGGAAGTCCCGGATACGTTGCTCCTGGCTGAGGCATTCTGGCTTCTTGAAGGATACTTCGTCCGCACTTTGGGAATGCACCGCGTGTATAACTCGGCGTTCATGCATATGCTGAGAGACGAGGACAACGCCAAGTATCGCCTGGCGATCAAGAACACGCTGGAGTTCGACCCACAAATCCTCAAGCGTTACGTCAACTTCATGAGTAACCCCGACGAAAAGACTGCCATCGAGCAGTTTGGGAATGGCGATAAATATTTCGGAATCACAATCGTATTATCGACCCTGCCCGGTTTGCCCATGTTCGGTCACGGACAGGTCGAGGGCTTCCGCGAAAAATATGGAATGGAATTCCGCAAGCCGAAGTTGCATGAAACTCCAGACGAAGCATTTATCGATGGGCATGACTGGAAGATCTTCCCGGTGCTTCACCGTCGTTACCTGTTCGCTGATGTTGAGCAGTTCTTCCTCTATGACTTGATAACTCCGAACGGCAGTGTGGACGAAAACGTCTTCGCTTATTCAAATATCTATGGCGACGAACGCGGGCTGGTGCTACATCATAACAAATTCGGTGATACGCGCGGCTGGATCAAAACCTCCTCAGCCTATCTCGATAAAAGCACAGGTGACCTGAAACAAAAATCTCTGGCTGAAGGGTTGGGTTTGCCATTCGAAGGTTACGTCATTTTCAAAGATTATGTCACTCACCTGGAATACATTCGCTCCTCTGAAGAGATCTGGCGACAGGGAATGTATGTCGAACTGCATGCCTACCAACATCACGTATTCATGGATTGGCGGTTTGTGGATGATGAAAAATGGCAGTCAATTCACGACGCGCTAAAGGGCGCGGGTGTGGAGTCCATGCAGGCGAAGTGGGATGAAATGTTTGGGGAAAAGAAAGAGGAAGTAGTTGAGGAAGTGAAGGTCAAGAAGCCGCGGAAGAAGGCTATTGTATCGAAGGCAAGTAAAAGCACTTCTAAATCATCGAAGAAGTCAACAACTGCGAAGACTAAGGCTAAACCAAAAGCGGTTGCGAAAAAGGTTGTGAAGAAGTCCGTTGTCAGAAATCCAGTTAACAAGAAGCCAGCGCATAAATAAGCTGACGAGTTAATCTTGCAACTGGCGCTCCAAGCCGGTTTGTGATCGCCGTATTTACCGAATATTCGTCACGGAGAAGCTGGCTTACCCAGACTTACTTCATCTACATATCCAAGCCCTGATGTGTTCGAAGCAGCCGCAATAACCACGGAAAAAATGAATTTGGATTTCGTTAGCTGGGCGGCGATGGATGGTCTATATATATCCACAAGTTCGTTATTCAGATAACTCTGAAACGTTCCGGTGGAAGGGTCAACTTCAATCCGCACCATATAATACTGGTTGCGGCTTATAGAAATTCTCGTCGATAAATGCGTATATGCGCTGTCAGAACATTTGAAGACCCTCTCGTGGGACAATTCCTCCATGAAGCACGCGTAAAACCAGTTAGAGGGGAAATCAGCCCTGACCTTCAATAACACACTGAAATATGATCCGCTAAATTCATTGTTAGGTAAGGACATCCTTGCTTCGATTGCGTTGGTCAACGACAGCGGCTGTGTGTCCACGACAGTAATGGCTCCTCCACAGCCACTAGCATTACAACCTCCTGTATTTGCTGCCAGCTTGAGAACCCCGTCTTGTTGTATCGTAGTCAATCCCGGGTCCTGGTAGAAATCCCATTTTTTCGAGTCTAAATTACCACTGTTGAAGTTGTCATATACCTTCATGACAATGGGAAGCGGAGTGATTGTATGCGTAGGTATTTGGGTCGGTCTCCGAGTCTTCGTTGAGGCTGGTGGAGAAGAAAGTAAAGATCCCAGTAGCGGTGTTGCCGCTGGAGGTGGGATAGAAGTTGATGTAGATCGTGGTAGCGTTGGGCCTGGGATAGAAGTTGATGTGGATAGTAGTGTTGGGGCGAAAATGCCTGTCAACACGACCAACATAACGGCAATAGCGATTAGAAGAATACGTCGATAATATAACTTTATCGCGTATATCGTTTTATTGCGTAGATCCAAATACTTTTGCCGGCGTTTCTCAGCCCTTGCACGATTTTCCTTTTCTTTAGCTTCATGCTCTGATTTTTTAGTAACTTCCCATTCCGCCCTTTCACGTTCCGCTTTCTCTCGTGCAGCTTTCTCACTGGCGGCTTTTTCACGAGCAGCTTCTTCTTTAGCTTTTTCTTTTGCGGCCTTTTCAGCAGCCTCATGCATGGCTAATTCTGCGGCTTCGAGTTCTGCTTTTAAGCGGGCAGATTCGCGCTCCGCGGCTTCACGCTCGGCTTGCACGCGGGCTAATTTTTCCGCTTCTTCCCGCGCTTTTCGTTCGCGCGCGTCAATTCCTTCTGCATAGAATGCAATTGCGGCGCTTAACGAATTCAGACCCACCTCTTCATTGCTGCGTATGTCAACAAATTGACGGGTTATCAAACGGATTGGAATGGAAGAATCTTCGTCACTATTTACCAACACTGGAAAAACGCGCTTTTCATATTGATCGGCGTACGTAACTTCGCGGCGTACCCATTCGGATCCTTTTGCGTCAGGCGAGAGCACGACGACGACCGCGAAGGCTCCATTAATCGCCTTTTCTATTTCTTCCTCCCAAATTGGAGTTCCTGGAATCAGGTTTTCGTTGTCCACCCATACTTTGATTCCTTGTTTGCGAAGGAACGTTGTAATACGCCGCATAACTTCTTCGTCAATGCGGCTGTAACTCATGAAAACGTGACTGATTGAAGATTGAGCCATAACAATCCCTCAAAAGAAGGTTTTTCCATTATAGGCTAAAATCTGTTTAATTGAACACTGAATGTTCCACCTCCGCTCCAAGGCGGTCTCGCTAAAGGGTACGATGATGTGCGACCGCCGAATTACATATTTAGTTTTGTTTCCTGGCAGAAATCAGCGGGATCGCAGATCCCGCTGGAGCAAAAATAGCACGCTGAACGGCGCAGGCGTGGAGTCCATGCAGGCGAAGTGGGATGAGAAGTTTTGGAGCGAACGAAGAAGAGTTAGGTGAAGAAGTTAACGAAAAGAAACCGCGAAAAAAAACAGTGACGAAGCAGTCTGTTACGAAGAAATCCGCTGCTCAAAAGACCACAGCGAAAACGACCACTGCCAAAAAGAAGCCCACAGCGTCGAAGGCTATAACAAAGAAATCATCTGCGAAGTCAACCACATCAAAACAAAAACGACCGCTAAGCAGGACGTGAAGTCACCTGCAAAGAATAAGTCCGCAAGCAAATAATCTCTACTAATCTCCGCTCGAAGCAGGTCTCAGGCCCGACTTGATCATAATAGTTCGGGCGTAGAGTCCAAGTGGGCGAGGGAAGGAAAAAAATTGGCTATTCCGTGTCCCAGAGTAGATTATCGAATTTCCCAGACGGTGAATTCGAAATAATCCGTCGAATATCCACTGATCTCACTGTCATTGTAAAATCCGGTTCCTACGCTTACATCGCCGAAGTTCTGACGTGCAGACAAATCGAAACTGGAAATGAATTCTCCATTCACGTGCAACTCTCCATAGTCTCCCGAACAATAAAGCCAGATTGTGTTAAAAGCAGCATCAGTAACGTCCAAATTTGGCAATTCGCCCTCCTGAATAGTTGTGCCTTCTGTACTGTCGACATGATTTCTCAATGACCACCAGTTCGTCGAAGAAATGATGAGTCGGTACTGATTATTGCCATATTCATCACGGAAAAGGAAACCGTAATTCCAACTGCCTGTTGACGATGAATATGGATTCTGGAAGGTTGCAGTTACAATGAAGTCTCTTAAAGAAACTGATGCATACTCAATTTCAACCAGGTCATCCGCCTCATGCGGCAAATTGCCATCTTGAGGACCGAACACGAATTCTACTGGGATATCTGGAAAAGGCGACGCTGGAGTTGGAACAAATACAGGTGCTTCTGTCGCTGGGGGTTCTGTAGGCTCTATGGAGGGGGTGGTTGTAACAGTCCAGCCACCCAAGTCCCAGTTAACACCGGTGCCGTCTTCAAAATCATCGCTGAAATCGTCGATGCTGACATCATCGATGAACCAACCCTGGCCGTTTGCGGATCCATCGGTGTAGTAATTAAAGCGAACCCACACACCACTAGCTGCAGGCAATGTGAAGGTAGCCTCGACCCAATCACCGCTGCTGCCCGTGATGGCTGTATCGGTGGTGGCCTGACCACCAACTAAAGAGTTGGCCCAGGCGTCGGAAGTGTTGGGATTATCGCTCGTGACAGTGATATTGCCCGGCAGGGGTGCCCACGTAGCGCCATCATCGGTGGAGGCTTCCACGAAGCCGTAATCAAATTCTGGTTCGAGGTCATACCAGGTCCAGAAAGTGAGCGTTCCACCGACGGGTGTGTTAAGTGTTAGCGTGCGATCGGTTAGCATATCTCCGCCGCCGCTAGCAGCCTCGTAAGCGCCCGAGAATGGGACGACTTCTACTGTAGCAGCTGGCTCGGTTGCCGCAGGTGCCTCGGTTGGATAATAAGGTGGTTCGGTTGCCGCAGGTGCTCCAATAATTCGAGGGTAGACAAATAGCGCAGCAGCTCCACAAAGGAATAGCCCGATAACGATCATACCGACTCTCGACGAAGATGTCTGTGGCGTCGCGACAGGTTGGTCCTCTCGCAATTTTTCTTTCTTTGGAGGTTCCTGAGTTAAACTTTCTCTTTTTGTTTTCTTCGCAGCTTTGTCGCGAGGTTCTTCGATCGTTCCATCAACTCCGGATATTTTCTTCTCTTTCGCTGCAGACGATGGTTCGGTAGGTGTAAAGCTGACAGTAGCAGCTCTCACATATCCTTCATTTCCTTTTTCATCCAATACCTCAATATATTGTCCAAATTTCCCAATGCGTTGGCGCACCTCTTCAATTGGCTCCGTGATGTACAGTTTGGAACCCTTTTCCAGCCAGGCCGTCCAATTATTGGAAGTTGGAAGAGATTGATATAACGGGGTGCCATCATTCAAAATCACGTAAACAAATTCTTCGCGTTTGCCTTTTATTTTCGAAGCCTTAGCATGTGCTAATCTCTCAGCTTCTTCCTTAGCTTTTCGTGTCGCGAGACGCTCTGTTTCCTCTTTTGCCTTTCTTTCCTTCTCTGTCTTCTGTTCAGCCAACAATCGCTCAGCCTCTGTTTTGGCTTTCCGTTCCGCCTCCGCTTTTTCGCGCGCGATGCGTTCTGCTTCGGCTTTTTGAGCGGCCAGTCGTCGTGTCTCTTCTTTT
>LLBY010006295.1_pt3 | contig 11135 bp, 6 predicted proteins | sample 1489401 | NCBI WGS metagenome assembly LLBY01 (sample SAMN04092656, study PRJNA295927) | soil metagenome | biome: Soil prokaryotic community; feature: Bulk soil; isolation source: soil from tomato rhizosphere | host: tomato cultivar Hawaii 7996 | place: South Korea | collected 2011-11-01 | reverse complement strand
GGCCACCAGTCCTGCGAATCCGTCATCAGGGCCTCGAGGTCCTTCTTCAGCGCCTGGTAATCGAGCTTCTTAAACTCCTCCGCGTAGTCGAAGTCCGCGCCCATGGGATCGGACAAGGCGGAGTTCTGGTGAAGCATCTTCAAGTTGAGCTGGTTCGGCCACCAGTCGCGGTTGGCCCGGCCCCTGGCGCCGCCGCCCGGGTGCGCAGGCTTCGGCGTGCTGCCGTGGAGATGAGGGAAAGGGCATTTGCCGCCGGTGCTGCCGGCATGGGGATCGGTGTGGTCCATGATATGATCGAAAAGTGGGTTGAGCTTGAAAGAAATTGAGGGGGAATCGGATGAAAGCGGCCCGGAGACGAAGATCGACGACGACCGCGCTCAAGCCCGGATGCGCTCAAAATTCACGCGGCCCGAAGCGCAGGGAACGCGCGCCCCGGGCGGGCATGAAATCGGAGAACAACACGAGGCGAGTGAACCACTTCCCGCTCTCCGGTTGAAATACTTTGTTCCTTTCGCGATCATAGGCCTCTCCTATGGAACAACCAAAATCCACATAGGCGGCGGCGCTGAAGCCTAGCCAACGACACGACTGCGGAAATTACGGCGAACGCGTGATTTTGGGTGGCGGCGCGCGGGGAATCGGCGCTGCCTTGGGCGATGTTCACCGCACGTCGTGCGACCAGGCCGCAGGCCGGATGGGGACGGATGCCCTTCGAGGCGTTTTTATGGGCGCTGCTGGCTCTCCTGGCGGGACCGACGCCGGTTTTCGGCGCAAACGGGGAGACCATCGCGTTTGAGCTGAAGTCGGCGCCGGCGCAGGCCCGGTTGGTCGCGAAAAAATCCCCGCTCTGCCTGCGCCTGATATCGGAATCAGGAAACTACGAACCCGTCGCCACCACCGCCGTGTTCGGCTCGAACGGAACCTGCCCGCTGGCGCTGGAGCCGGGCACCTACCGCTTCGAGGTGCTGGCGGTGGAGCAGGCGAAAAACCAGATCGTCGCCATCCGGGGCGGCCCGTTCGAGGTCGGGCCGTCCCGGACCTCCGCCGACCTGCCCGAGGCCGACAAGATGTCGATTCGGCTTTTCGTGGACGGGGCCTCGCTGGGTCTGACCGAGGTCGCGATTCGCTCCATCGGCCCGCTCGGCGAGGCGCGATGGCGGAGACCGAACGCCACGTCCGTGACCACCCCGACGCTCTACGTCACCGCCGACCAGCCCGCGCAGGTCTGCCTGATCGGGACCTCGGAGCGCGTCACCGCCGCGCTCTGGAAACGGCTGCGGCCGGCGCCCGAGGTGGATGTTCGCCTGAATTCGGCGGACCTCCGTGTCGTCGAGACGCGGACGCACCCGGCGTCGCCGCCCATCGTCTCGGGCAAGGGGCGGATGGTGTTTCCGGATTGCGCGGTGGAGTTCCCGATCCGGAGCGGCCACCGCTTCGTCACGAACCGCGAAAGCGCGCGATTCGGCTACGAGCTGGCGGCGAGAAACGGGCGAAAGCTGGTCGTCGTGCCCGCCCCGACGGCGTTGGCCCGGCACACGAGCCTCGAGATCGGCGGCCCGCTCGAACCCAGGCCTTGGGCGGTCGCGATCTGGAAAGACGACAACCAGTCCTATGCGCGGTGGGCGGGAGCCCTGGTGGACGCCGCAGGGCGGGAGGTGAACCTCGCCGAGTCCAAGATCGGCCACCGCTCGTCCCTGCGCACCCACGACGGGCAACGCGTGCCCGAGGACGCCTTGAGCAAGGAGCACATCAAACTCCTCGGCCAGGCGACGGAGTCCCTCGTCTGCGACATCGCGTGGTCCTGGGAGCGCGACCAAAGTTTTCGCGGGCCGCCCGAGGGCCTGATGAAGCTGGAGTCGCCGCGCTTCACGCTGCGGGCGCCGCGCGTGTGGGAGGAAAAGGGACGAAACTACCTCGCCCAGCTGGAAGGCACCCACGAAGCCTGGAGAAAGGCCACCGGTCGCGGCGGGCCGCGAAAAACCGACATCCGGTGGCGCCTGAACACCCACAACGCGAGCGCGCAGGTCGGCGGCGAATGGACCTACATGAGCATGCCTTTCCACGGCCTGCGCAGCGCGGAGGATCCGTTTGGCAACCCGTGGTTCATGACCCACGAGGCCGGCCACACCTTCGGTTACCACCACGGCCAGGAGATGGACGACGCGGTGCGCCGGGCGGACCAACTCAACGACCGGCGGCGCTGGGCGCGGGTGGACGAGTTTTCGGAGTGATCAATCCCCCTCGGAATCGGAATCCGGGGGCGGCGCGGCCCCGACCGGTCGAAAACTGGCCAGACGGGCGTCGAGTTCCGCCAAGGCCTGATCTACCGGCTCGCCCGTCTCGAGGAGTTCGCGAACACGGGACGTCGCCGCTTGCACGCGCGAGGCGCCGACCATGCCGGAAAGCAAGACCATGCGGCTCAAGGAATTTATCGCCGCCTCCTTGCGCCCGTCGGCAAGGGCCCGGGCGAGCTTGGCTCGCTCGGCTGCGAGATGCCCGGGACTGCGACCGACCATGTGCACCAAGGCGTCCAGACCCCAGCGCCCGCCGGAAATTTCCACGGACAAGGCCTGCTCGGCGCCGCCCGATGCCCCGGCGGGGGCGAGACCGTTCAAGGCTCCGTCCGCCAAGGAGAGACGGGAGGCGTTGGGGAGAGTCGCCAAGGCCTTTCTCAAGCTGCCAAGGTCGAAAGCTTTTCCCAAAAATACCGCCACCCCGGCGCGACGACAGCGCTCGCGCATCTCGTCGCTCACCTCGGCGGTGATGGCCACGATGGGCGGCGCGTCCGGGCGACCGCGAATCGCGGCGCTGACCTCGTCCCCACCTATCCCGGGCATTTCCCAATCGAGAAACACCACGTCCACCCCGCCCTCGTCCAACTGTCGCAGGCCGTCCTCGCCATCGACGGCGAGCTTGACCTGAAAACCGAGCACCTTGAGCGACCGCTCCAACAACACGCGATTCAGCCGCATATCATCGATCACCAGGGCGCGGGGGGCGGTGGATTCCGGGGGGGTCATGACTGGGAAATACGAGAAACGAGGGTGCAAAAATCCCCGGCACGGAGCTCCCCAGGAACTCCCAATCGGGCCAATAAAAGCATCTTCGGACAGGAGAATCAGTTTTCCGGGAGTCACAAGCAATTGCCCGGCAAAGACGCAAATCAACGGAGCCCCGCTGATGGTGCGACAGGACGCGACGTCAGGTTGCCGCCTCGTGGAATTGAGCGTGCACTCACGGGCGTGATGAAACTCGGCACGCCCCCATGTATCGTGGGTGGCTAAGGCGCGGGGCGGCGAAGAGGGCTAACTTGGCGTAAACGTCCTCGAACATCAGGCGCGCGCAGCACCGCGTGACGGCTCGAGGAGGGGGCGATTTCCCCCAGGAGAATTGCAGGGCGGTGAGCAACACGGGCGAGGTGCCTTCTCATGGGGACGCGGGGGCCGTTTCGGCGGCGGGCTCGAGCTCGGGTTCGGAGATCTCGACGATGCCGGACTGGAGAACGCCTTTGGCGTCGGGGAGGAGGAAGTAACCGCCGATCACGTCCTGGCCGTCGCCGAGCGGGTCTTTGAGGAGCATGCCGCGGAAGCGCTGGGTGCGGACGACCTTTTTGCCGACGGCGTCGAGGATGGCGGCGGAGCCCGTGACGAGGCCGGTCTTGGCGTTAAGTTTGACCACGACGCGATTCGGGTTGCCGGGCGTGCCGGCTTTGGGGGCGGTGAGGCCGGTGGCGGTGGGCGTGAGGGTTTGGATGATCGGCTTGGAGAGGCGGTCGAGGCCGCCGCCGGAGAGCAGGAAATCGGCGCGATTGTCGGGGTTCGCGAACGGAGCGAGGGGCGGCAGTTTTTTGCCGGTGGCGGGAAGAGGCGCGCCAAAGAAAAGGAGCGGTTGCTCGAAACCGTCGCGGTAGGAGGCTGACTTGCGGTTCGTGTAGCGGACCCAGGCCATCTGCCCCGACACACGAGCTTGGGACCCGACTGTTTCCTTATCCAAGGAGAGGATTCCCCAATGATGGCCGGGGGTGTCTGAGTGAAACAAAGGGGCCGAGCCATTGTTGCCAACCAAGGTGCTGAAAGTGATTTTTTGCCCAAGGGCACTTTCATAGGCGATGGTCATGACGCCGTCGGGCTTGAGATCGCAGACGAAACATCCGTGTCCTTGGGGGCCGGGGGAGCCGCTTTCCTCGGTATCCGCCATACTCAGTCCGGTGTAACGGCCCGCCTCGGGCTGTGGCGCGGTGCGGCTGAAGGGCGTGGAGTAACCGGTGCTGCCATCGGAAGTGGAGCTGAATTCCTCGACGCCAAGAAAAACGCCGCACTGATCGAGGAGAGTGTCCCAAGTCAGGCGGCCTAGCACGGGGACGCCCGCCAGCTTCGTCATGAATAACTTCTGTCGGGCGTGGTTGCCGCCGTCGTATTCCGTGCTCATGTCCACCACGAAGCGGCAGGAGCCGACGAAGGTGCGGACGGTGCCGGTGAATTTTTGTCCGGAGCGGGTGATGCGCCAGGTGCCGACCAAGGGATCGTCGTCGTAAATTTGAATGCCGGCGTAGCGGGCCGAGGGCAGGGCGAGCGTGGACGCGAAGACGTTGAGCCGGGTTGTCCAAGTAAAGGTGCCGCTCTCGTTGGTGGCTTTGACCACCAGCGTGTAGCTTCCGGGCGCGGTGGGGACGCCGCTGACGGTTTGCGTGACCGGGTCGATGGCAAGGCCCGGCGGCAGGCCTGAAGTTGTCCACACCAAATCTTTTCCGCTCGTCGCGCAATTGAGTGAGAAAACGGAACCTTGGTTGGTTTCGCCGTATTCTTTCCAGAGCGGGGCGTTTCGCCGGGGGTGAAGAGTCTTGGTGGTGGTGATCAGAACCGGGCTCCAGAAAGAGTTGGCTCCGTCGGAAGACTCGAAACGCACGCTCACCTCGTAGGCGGTGTCAGCCTGGATCTTGTATTGCGAGTAGGGGCCGGAATTGGGCGCGAAGCTCCAAGTCAGTTTTGGGGATGCGGTGTAACCCACGTAGTCGTTTTTCCACTCCAGCCAGTCGCTGGCGCCGAGGGGACGATACCGAACACGCACGGGAGAGCCTGTGGGGAATGCGGAAGGAGTGAAGCTCGGCCACTGGATTTGCAGCCCCAGGCTTTCGTCGGTATTTTCAGTCGCGGTCAGTTCGACGGGGGCGGCGAGTGGGAGCGTGTCAACCGCGACCGATTTCACTTGGGAGTAAGATTGCAGCAGAAGCAGGCGGCCCGTGGCCGAGTGGAATGCGAGGGGAGCTTGGTCGGGAGGGACGAGGCGGGCTTGCCCGAAGTCGGCTCCAAAACGAAGCAGGCGAGGGCCGCAAATCATCGAGCCGTCCGGCGAAACGATGGAATTGAGGTCGGTGAAGTCTTCGCCTTTCATGACGAGCTGTCCGTCCATGAGAACGGTTTTATATAGCAGGAGCGAGAGGTCGGCGCTCGCCGTGGCGGCGTAGGTGCCGCTCCCGTATAGATCGCGACGCGGGAAGCTGCCTTCTCGAAGCTTAACGATGCCGTCCGCAGTTATCCGATAAGAGGCGGCGGTGAAGGTCGTCCCGTCGTAGATCGCGGAGATGTGGGTGAACTCCAGGACCCGCGAGCTGGTAAGGTAGTAATTGTAATATGCGTTCTCGACTTGCGGCAGCGCAAACAAGACGGGGGCAGGATCGCCGGGCGTGAAGAGTCCGATCTGATTGGCGCCGACGCACCAAAGATGACCGTCAGGGGCGGGGCGAAGGGAGGCTCCGGAAAAAGGAAGCGTGGTGACGAGGTTGTCGTCTCTGCCGGCTTGGGGCCGCGGCGTAAGGTCCGCGGCGGAAAAGGAGCGGACTTCGGGAGCGGACGCGGAGGTGGCGTAAAGGGTGTCGGTGGCAGGGAGGTAGCAAATGTCGCCGATGACGAATCCGTCTTGCGCGAGCATATCGCGCGAATGAGTGATCTGCCCGTCAACCGCGTCGATGCGCGCGATGGGGCTCGCGGCGTAAAATTCGCCGAAGGCGAAGAAGGCGTCCGTGCTTTGATCCTCGAAGGTCTGCGAGGGGTTCAGGCCTACGGTCTGGATATTCACAGTGATGGACGCGGAGCCATCCGAGCCGACAATCGTAAGCACACCTTGGCCGGGAGAGGAAAGGGCGCGCGCGTCGATGAGAAGATCGACAGTCGCGGGACCGACGCCCGAGGCTGGGCTGGGTTTCATCCACGATTGCGAAGACTCGAGGCGCCACGGAGCGTCGAGTATGGCGTGGATCCGGAAGGAATGGGTGGTCAGGGCGGCGCCTGCGACGCAGGTGGGGGTAAGCGAGGCGGGTTCAAAACGGGCGCCACGAACATGAAACGTTTGTTCCGCGCCCGGGATCGCTTCGCCGTCAACGAGCGTGTCCACGCGCCAGACGTAGGTGCGGCCACCGGCCAGCGGGGCATCCAAGCCGAGGCGACTTTCACCCGTAGTCTCACCAACGAGAGGAAGGAGCGCGGCGGAGCCTTCCTCGCCTAGGTAAACGCGGTAGCCATCCGCGCCGGGGATCGGCACCCATGCGAGTTCGGCGGTTGGCAGCACCGTGGAGTCCGCAAGGGGAACGCGGCGGGCGGCCGCGGCGAGCGCCGCGCAAGCCTTGGGTAGAAAGAAGGACCGGGGCCGAGGGTCGTCCATTCCGCGGTGGACGAGATGACGATTGTCGGAGGTCAACCCGAGACTCGTATGGGTGCCGGCGTAGCCGAAACCGAGATCGCTCAGGCTAAAATAGTCGCCAGTTTCCAACGCTAGCAGACCATCGCGGGTGATGGCGAAGAGGCCATCTTGGGAGAATCCCTGCACAAGCGAAAGGTAGGACGGCGCGGAGGGGATGCTTACCGCATCCAACGTTTCATCGTCGTAGAGCGAGGCCAAATACGCGGCCAGATTACGGGAGGGGCAAAAGGCCGGGGCGGGGAAGGTCGGCACCTCTCCCGTGCTCACCCGGTTAAGGACGAGTTTGGGTTTACCAAGAGCAGCGCCGATGCTCCCGTCGGGGTTGAGCGCAAAGCGCAGGATGCGGAACTTGATCGCCGTTGCTTCGTCGGCGTGGCCAGCGACAAGCCACGCTTCCGGCCGCGACGGGTGGAACGCCAAACCGGAGAGGTGGAGGAGTGCGGGATAAGTGCTCGAGGGGGAAGAAAGGTCGAGACGCTGAAGGAGCGCGCCATCAATGAGCGAACGCACTTCCAAGTGAGAGGTCGGATAGCGGTGCAGAGCCGCGTCGGGATAAGGCGTCGGTTTGTGGCAGAGGAAGTAGAGCAGTCCGTTTCGAACACCCGCGAGAACCCTTCGTGTCGGTTGGGCGTCTTCTGAACTGGAGATGGCAAGTGTGGCGCGAAGAGCGAGCGTCGCCGGGTCGAACCGCGCCACGATTCCGGCGGCGGGAAAATCAACCAAGAGATCGGTGCCTGCGGGATCGCGATGCAGGGAGTGATCGCCGACGGCATCGAGAAGGCTGGCGGGCAGGACGAAGTAATCGCGAATCCGCGGCTTGTGGAACTCCATCGCGAGCAACACACCTTGATGGAGGGAAAAGAGCCGGTCATGCCCTTCGTCGATAACGGTGCCTCTATTGGATAGGTCGCTCTGCTGGATGCGTTTAACACGCAGGGTCGCCTGATGGTTGGCGGTCTTGAGCGTCACCTCGGCGGAAGTGGACTCCGGGTAGTAGCCGGTGGCCCCTAGATGCAATTCAGTGTGGTCGGAAGAGAGAGTGGCGCTCAGCCACGACGAGGCGGGTGAGATCTCAATCTGCACCGCGGCGGAGGCGAAGGCGGGGGCGACGCTGTGCAACGGCACGGTTGTGACGGCGCTGTTCCGAAAGGTCACGACCGTCGTCTCTTCGCTTTCGAAAAAGAAAGACTGCGCGCGTGCCACGAGCGGGCCGAGGAGTAAGGATAAAACGAACAGGAGCAGGAACTGCGGCGTCTTCACGAAGAGGATAGGTAAATCTACGGCGCCAGACCCTGAGAGTTTACCGAGAGACTAAAAGATTAATCAGATCAAGACGCCGCGCTCGGAACGAGTTTGAGCGATGTGCAAACAGGAAAAAGCCCGCGGCTTTGCGGGCCGCGGGCGTTTTTGGGGGTTGCTGATTGGGCCTGCGGCGCGCGGCGGGTCCACCACAGACTTGCCGCGCGCGGGCGTCACCACGACGCCCTGATTATCCGAAACGAAAGCTACGGATAATCAGCGCAGGAAGGCTTCGTGCAGGCCGCCGTCCACCGTCACGATCTGACCGGTGGTCTTGCTCAGGCGCTGCGTGACCAGGAGAAAATACGCCTCGGCCTGGTCGGCCGGGGTGATGGGGCTCTTGGTCAAAGTGCGGTCGGCGTAGAACTGCGCCAGCTTCGTGACGAGCGACTCCGTCGCCTCGTCGTCCTTGTAGGGGATCGCGTATTTCGCGAGCGATCCGATCACGCGATCGCGCGGGAACATCGCCGAGCCCTGCACCACCGTCGCGGGGGCGACGCCGTTGACGCGCACCAGCGGCGACAGCTCCATGGCGAGCTCGCGGACGAGGTGGTTGGCCGCCGCCTTGGACGTGTCGTAGGCGAGCGAACCCTTCTTCGCCACCGCCGCGTTGGCCGAGGTGGTCAACACGAGGTTGCCGCGCAGGCCCTGCTGTCTCCAGGTCTTGAAGGCCTCGTCGGCGACGAGGTAGCTGCCGGTGACGTTGATGTTGAACGTGAGCGCCCACTTGTCGTCCGGGATGTGGCCGGTGGTATCGCTCGGCACGAAGATGCCGGCGGTCACGCAGATGGAGTCGAAGCCGCCGTAGGCCAGCGCCACTTGGTCGAGCATCGCGCGGATGCTGGCGCGGTCGGTGACGTTGGCGGCGAGACCAATGGCCAGGCCGCAGTTCGAGATGCCGGTGCCGGCGACGCCGATGCCGAGACCGTATTTGTCGGTGATCTCCTTGGCCGTGGCCTGCGCGGCGGCCTCGTTGAGATCAACGCACACGACATGCGCGCCGTCCTTCACCAGACGATGCGCGGTCTCCTTGCCGATGCCGGAGCCGGCGCCGATCACGAGGATGACCTGGCGGGCGAGCTCCTTCTCGGCGGGCATGCGCTGAAGCTTCGCCTCCTCGAGCAGCCAATACTCGATGTCGAAGGCCTCCTGCTGCGGCAGGGCGATGTATTTGTCGATGGCCTCGGCGCCGCGCATGACCTCGACCGCGCAGTTGTAGAACTCGGCGGTGACGCGGCTCTCGGACTTGTCCTTGCCCCAGGCGATCATGCCGAGACCGGGGATGAGCACGACGGTGGGGTTGGGGTCGCGCATGGCGGGCGAGTTGGCCCGGCGGCAGACGTTGTAATACGAAGTGTAGTCCACGCGGTATTGGTCGAGCGCGGCGGCGAGCTTGAGCTTCAGCGCGGCGGCGTCCTCGGTCTGCGGATTCCAGTCCACGTAGAGGGGCTTGATCTTGGTGCGCAGGAAGTGGTCGGGACAGGAGGTGCCGAGCGCGGCGAGGCGCGGAGCGTCGGCCGAGTTGACGAAACGCAGGATCCTCTCGTCGTCCTGAATGGTGCCGATGAAGCGCTTCTGCTGCGAAACCTGACCGCGCAGCCAGGGCAGAATCGACGCGAGCGTGGCGCGGCGCTGGGCCTCTGGGAGGGTGGTGTATTTCTGGCCGCCGAAGGCCTTGGCGTCGCCGCCCTTCGCGGCGTATTTCGCCTCGATGTAGGCGGAGGCTTTTTCGATGCAGTCGAGCGTCCAGGTGTAGCAGGCCTTCTCGTCGTCGGCCCACGAGATGAAGCCATGCTGGCCCATCATGATGGCCTTCACGTCGGGCTGGGCCTGGGAAATCGCCTGCATGGCGAGGCCGAGCTCGAAGCCGGGGCGCATCCAGGGCACGTAGGCCATCTGGCCGCCGAAAATCTCCTGAGTGAGGCGCTCGCAGTTGGCCGAGGCCGCGATGGCGATGATCGCGTTCGGGTGCATGTGATCGACGAACTTGCCCGGCAGGAAGCTGTGCAGCGGCGTGTCGATCGAGGAGGCGCGGGGATTCAGGTTAAAGGTCGCGTGGGCCTGCATCGCGACCATCGCGTCCTCGGCCTGGGTCTTCAGGCCCTTGTCGGGGCGGGCGTTGTAAACGCCTTGGAGGGCGAGAAGTTTTTCCTGGTAGAGGGAGGAGAAAAACTCGCGGCCGGCGGTGCGCAGATCGCCGCCCGAACCCTTCACCCAGAGGACCTCGACGTCCTTGCCCGTGATCGGGTCCTTGCCGGTGAGCTTGGAGGACGTGTTGCCGCCCCCGGTGTTGGTGATGCGCTGGTCGCCGCCGAGAATGTTGGAGCGATAGACGAGACGGCCGACGGGATCGAGGGACGCGGCTTTGGCATCGTCCCAAGAGAAGTTAACGTAGCTGTAGGAAGGCATGGGTTGGAAAGGGAGTGAGGGGCCGACGCAAAAAACCGTGCGGTTCCCGATTAGGATTTAGCCGCTTAGGATCTAGGATTTCCGATTTTGGGATTTGGCCGCCTGGGATTTGCGCGAGACCTTTAGCGCTTCGAAAGCACCTCGGCTTCGTAGCGCTTGATTTCCGCCATGAAGCCAAAACCGCCGGGCGTGTTGTGGCGTTTGCAGAACTCGTCCCAGATCGGGCCGAGCGGGAGGGCGCGGCTCTCCTCGAAGAGCGCGAGGCGGAGCGCGTTGTCGCCGGCCTTCTCGGCGGCGCGCAGCTGGGCGGCGGGCTCGAGCAGCGCGGCGAGGAGGGCCTTCTGCGCGGCGCGGGTGCCGATGACCCAGGCGGCGATGCGATTGATCGAGGCGTCGAAGTAGTCGAGCCCGATGGCGGTGCGCCCGAGGAAACCGCCGCGCACGAGCTCCTCGAAAATGGCGCGGGTGGGATCGTCGCAGGTGACGACGTGATCGCTGTCCCAACGCACGCCACGCGAGACGTGGAGAAGCAGCGCGGGGGCGAACTGGAGGACGGAGGAAATCTTGTCGGCGAGCGACTCGGTCGGGTGGAAATGGCCCGCGTCGAGACAGTAGGCGACGTCGCCGCGCTTCAGCGCGTAGCCGAGGTAGAACTCGTGCGAACCCACGGTGTAGGACTCGGCGCCGATGCCGAAGAGCTTGGACTCGACGGCGTCGAGGTGGTGCTTGGC
>LLBY010029528.1_pt3 | contig 11136 bp, 11 predicted proteins | sample 1489401 | NCBI WGS metagenome assembly LLBY01 (sample SAMN04092656, study PRJNA295927) | soil metagenome | biome: Soil prokaryotic community; feature: Bulk soil; isolation source: soil from tomato rhizosphere | host: tomato cultivar Hawaii 7996 | place: South Korea | collected 2011-11-01 | reverse complement strand
TTAGAAGCACAAGGCAAATCAGAATTACAAGCAACTATTTTGAGTAGAATTAGTGATGTTTATCTCACATATTATGATTTGGTACAACAACAACAGGTTATGGCTTCAATTGATAGCGCTATTGTAATTTCCAATCAAAGAGTAACAACTGCTCAAAATCGTTATTCAATTGGTAAAGCTGCCAAATTAGAAGTTTTAAATGCACAAGTAGATTTAAATACTGATAAAAGTTTACTATTAGGTCAAAAAGAATTGTATAAAAACACCAAAATAAAATTAAATGAATTATTAGCCAGAGACCTGCAAACCGAATTTAAAGTAATACAAGAAATCACGTTTGAAGAAAGTTTGACTTATGATGAATTAAAAGAATTAGCAGCCAAACAAAATCCACAATTACAAGCACAAATCTTAAACAAAAAAATAGCAGATTTAAACTTAAAACAAGTCAAAGGCAATCGCTACCCTAATGTTCGCTTAACTTCAGGATACAACTTTACACGTTCAGAAGCTTCATTGGGTTTCATTACACAATCTTCGGGGCAAGGATTTGTTTATGGAGTTTCAGTAAGTGTACCTATTTTTAATGGTTTTTTACAAACCAAAAGAGAAAAAGCTGCCAAATATGAAGTAGAAAATGTTTCTTTTTTAGTAGACCAACAAAAATTAGCTTTAGAGTCGCAAATGGCTTCATTCTATCAAAGTTATCAAACCAATTTAGAATTGATAAAAGTGGAAGAAGAAAATGTAGCAATTGCAAAACAAAATCTAGACATTACTTTAGCCAAATTCAGAATAGGAACCATAACCACCATTGAAGTTAGAACAGCCCAACAAAATTATATTGAAGCTTCAGTTCGTTATGCAACCGCACAATACAACACTAAGTTATCTGAAATTAATTTAAAAGAATTAGCAGGAACTTTAAGTTGGGAATAATTTGCTAAATTTACGCTTCATTCTAAATTTTGATTTTCAAATTTCTAAATTCCTATGGTTCAATACAACCCAAAAGACTGGATAACTTTTATTTTTCGTTTCCACAAATCCGATACATTTCGTCAGTTGATTCCTATGATGATTACAATTGGATTGTATTCTTATGCTGTTGCCTATTTGGAAATCGAATATTGGCAATTATCACAACAAAGTCATGTAAAAAACATTACCATTATGCATGGAATGCTTGGTTTTGTAATTTCATTATTACTAGTTTTTAGAACTAATACAGCTTATGACCGTTGGTGGGAAGGTCGAAAACATTGGGGTGCTTTAGTAAATAATAGTAGAAATTTAGCTATTAAATTGTCGGTCATTTTAAAAGAGGATTACGACAAACTTTTCTTTAAAAGAGTAATTCCTGCTTATGCTTCTATTTTACAAAAACATCTAACCGATGAAGAAACTGCCAAGATGCTTTTTGAAGACTTAGATTTAGAAATCGATCACCACAAACACAGACCTAATCAAGTAGCAAAAATATTGTTCCACAAAATCAATGATTTACATGAATCAGGTAAAATTTCGGGTGACCAATTAATTATTATCAATAATGAAATTCAATCCTTTACTGATATTTGTGGTGCTTGTGAACGTATTAAAAACACACCTATACCTTATTCTTATAGTTCATTTATTAAAAAGTTCATCTTCTTTTACATCATGACCTTACCTTTTGGCTATGTGTTTAGTTTAGGTTACTATGTAATTCCAGTTGTAGTTTTTACTTTTTATGTTTTAGCCAGTTTAGAATTAATTGCAGAAGAAATTGAAGATCCTTTTGGTAATGATGCAAATGATTTACCAACTGAAAAATTAGCTAGTAATATTAAGAAACATGTAGAAGAGATTTTGTAGTACTTTTACAAAAAACATAAAATGAAAAAAATTATTTTATATGCTTTTTTAATAGTACTATTAGGTTGTAATAACAATGCTAGAAATCATATATCTCCAATTGCAAAAGAATATATAGATGAAGTAATTTCTTTATTAGAACAAAAATCTATCAAAAAGAATCAAATAGATTGGACTGCTTTTACTAATAAAATATATTTACATGCAAGAAATTCAAAAAAAATAGAAGACACATATCCTTGTATTTCTTTTGCAATAAGTGAATTAAAAGATAACCATAGTTATTTTGAACCTGCAAAAAATTCGACTAAAGATGAAAATTTAAATCCTTTACCAATTTTAGCTGATGAAAATGTTCCTAGAGATATTGGATATATTAGAATCCCATTTTTTATTGGTAATAATGAGACAATAAAAGATTATATTGATACTATTACAGAAAAAATTTCCCAACAAAATAAAACAGAATTAAAAGGTTGGATTGTTGACTTAAGAGAAAATTTTGGAGGAAATATGTGGCCAATGCTAGTTAGTATAGAGCCTATTCTAGGAGATGGAATTGTAGGATATTTTCTAGACAATAATAACAATTACGAAGTTTGGAAAGTCTTAGAAGGAAAAGTTTTTCTTAATAGTGAAATTATGAAACAAAACACAAATTTGATTCATTTAAAAAATGAAAAACCAAATGTAGCTGTATTAATTAATGCTAAAACAGCAAGTTCTGGAGAAGCAATAAGCATTGCATTCAAAGGTCGTGATAAAACAAAATTTTTTGGAACAAAAACATTTGGTATTTCAACTGGTTGTAAATCATATACTTTATCAGATAATTCAAGAATTAATTTAGCAGAAAGTATATTTGTTGATCGAAACAAAACAAAATATGGTAGTTCAATACAACCAGATGTAAAATGTAATGATAATGAATCATTACAAAAGGCAATAGATTGGTTAAATAAAATAGATTAAAATCATGAAAACAGTATTAATAACAGCTCTCCTTACATTTTTTTTCACTAGTTGTAAAAAAGAAAATAGTATTTCAGCTAAAGAAGAAATCGCAAATTATTACCAAATCGATTCAACTGTTATTCAAGACGGTGGTGTAAAAATGATACCTATTACCACAAACGATACTACTTTTCATGTTTGGACAAAACGCATTGGGAATAATCCAAAAATAAAAGTATTATTACTCAATGGTGGTCCTGGATGTACTCATGAATATTTTGAATGTTTTGAAAATTTTCTTCCTGCTGAAGAAATTGAATTTATATATTATGATCAGTTAGGCTGTGGCAATTCAGATAATCCAAACGATACTTTATATTGGGATTTACCAAGATATGTGGAAGAAGTGGAACAAGTAAGAAAAGCTTTGAATTTGAATAAAGACAATTTCTATATTTTAGGCCATTCATGGGGAGGCATTTTAGCAATAGAATATGCTTTAAAATATCAAAATAACATGAAAGGTCTTATTATCTCTAACATGATGTCAAGTTGTCCAGAATATGGAAAATATGCAGATGAAAAATTAGCAATACAAATGAAACCAGAAGTTTTAGCAGAAATTAATAAAATTGAAGCTGAAAAAGATTTTTCAAATCCAAGATATATGGAATTATTACTTCCAAACTTCTATGAACAACATATTTTAAGATTACCTTCAAAAGATTGGCCAGAACCAGTTAATCGTTCGTTTGCCAAAATGAATCAATCCCTTTATGTAACCATACAAGGCCCAAGTGAGTTTGGTATTGCAGGAAAATTAGAAAATTGGGACAGAACAAACGATTTAAAAAATATCACAATTCCTAGTTTAGTAATTGGTGCAGAATTTGATACAATGGATCCAAAATTTATGAAAAAAATGGCTGATCTACTACCAAACGGAAATTATTTATATTGTTCAAAAGGAAGTCACATGGCATTTTATGATGATCAACTAACCTATTTTAAAGGATTGATTGCCTTTTTAAAGAAGCAAATTTAAATCATTTAGCTTTTTTCTTGATTTTACCCAAAGTTAAATTCAAACGAAGATTATAAATAGTACTAATTAATCCCATTAAATTGCCAAATAATCAATAATAAAGAAAATGTATTTTAGATGAAATATATTTTAAACTAAAACCTACAATACTTATCTTTGCGCTTTAAAAATCGATAGAAAATGCGTATTTCATACAATTGGTTAAAACAATTTATAAAAATAGACTGGAAATCAGAAGAAACGGCTGCTTTACTAACCGATCTAGGTTTAGAAGTAGAAGGTATAGATAAATTTGAAAGCTTAAAAGGTGGCCTAGAAGGCATCGTTGTAGGACATGTTCTTACTTGTGAAAAACATCCAGATGCCGACAAATTAAAAGTGACTACTGTAGATTTAGGTGATGGTAATCCTCCAGTACAAATTGTTTGTGGTGCTCCAAACGTAGCAGCTGGTCAAAAAGTACCTGTAGCAACAATAGGTACAAAATTGTATGATAAAGAAGGGAATGCTTTCGAAATTAAAAAAGGAAAAATTCGTGGACAAGAAAGTCATGGAATGATTTGTGCAGAAGACGAACTAGGTTTAGGTGAAAGCCATGATGGTATTCTAATTTTGGATGAAACATTAAAACCAGGAACACTTGGAAAAACAGTTTTCAATATAGAAACAGATGAAGTTTTTGAAATTGGGTTAACACCTAATCGTGCTGATGCAATGAGTCATTTTGGTGTGGCTAGAGATTTAAAAGCTGGATTAGTTCAAAAAGAGAAAAACATAGAATTAATTACACCATCTGTAAGTAATTTTAAAATTGATAAACGTACACTAAAAATAGATGTAGTTGTAGAAAATGAAAAATTAGCACCTCGCTATTGTGGAGTTACTATTTCTGGAATTTCTGTCAAACCATCTCCCTCTTGGCTACAAAACAGACTAAAAGCAATTGGTTTAACACCAAAAAACAATGTAGTAGATGTTACAAATTATGTTTTACATGAATTAGGTCAACCCTTACATGCTTTTGATGCCAATAAAATAAAAGGAAATAAAGTGGTTGTAAGAACCGTTGCAGCTGGAACAAAATTTACTACTCTTGATGATGTAGAAAGAACTCTAGATGCTGAGGACCTAATGATCTGTCATGCAGAAGGACCAATGTGTATTGCAGGTGTTTTTGGTGGAAAAGATTCTGGTGTTACCGAAGATACTACAGCTATATTTTTAGAAAGTGCATACTTTAATCCAGTTTCTATTAGAAAAACTGCAAAACGTCATGCTCTAAATACAGATGCTTCTTTCCGATTTGAAAGAGGTATCGATTCTACTATTACACAATATGCTTTAAAAAGAGCTGCTTTATTAATTCAAGAAGTAGCAGGTGGAGAAGTTACATCAGATATTGCAGATGTTTTTCCAAAAAAAATAGAAGATTTTCAAGTATTCTTAAATTTTGAAAAAGTAACCAAAGTAATTGGTGAAGAATTACCTAAAGAAACTATCAAGAAAATTTTAGTTGCTTTAGATATTAAAATTAATAATGTAACAGAAGCTGGAATTGGTTTATCCATACCTTCTTACAGAGTAGATGTACAAAGAGAAATAGATGTAATTGAAGAAATACTTAGAGTGTATGGCTACAATAATATTAATTTTACAGAAAAATTAAATGCAACCATCTCAAATTCATCTCGAACTGAAGAATATAAAGTACAAAATATTGTAGCAAATCAATTATGTTCATTAGGTTTTAATGAAATGATGGCTAATTCATTAACCACTCCTGATTATATTAAATTATCACAAAATTTAAAAGAAGAATTTAATGTAGTAATGTTAAATCCTTTAAGCAATGATTTGTCAGTTATGAGACAATCGATGTTGTTTTCTGGTCTAGAATCAATTTCTTTCAATATCAATAGAAGAAGAAGCGATTTAAAATTATATGAATTTGGTAAAACGTATCACAAATTACCTTCTGGTTATGAAGAAAACAAACATTTAACTTTATTCCAAACTGGAAATAGAAGTGATGAAAATTGGACTCAAAGTCAGCAAAAGTCGGATTTCTTTTTATTTAAAGGCTATATTAATAGTGTTCTTTCTAGAATTGGTTTAGATGCCAAAGTTTCAAATTTACCTATTGAAAGCGATATTTTTGCTGAAGGACTTAGTTTTGCTATTGGTAAAGAAATAATCATCGAATTTGGAACCATTAAAAAATCGATTTTAAAACATTTTGACATCAAACAAGAAGTTTTATTTGCAGATTTTAATTGGGGTAAAATCCAAAAATATGTATCTAATAAAATAAAATTTACTGATATTCCTAAATATCCAGAAGTTAGACGTGATTTAGCTCTATTACTAGATGATACAACAACTTTTGAAGAAGTATATAAAATTGCTAAACAAACCGAAAAGAAATTATTAAAAGACATTAATCTTTTTGATGTATACCAAGGTAAAAACTTACCAGAAGGAAAAAAATCGTATGCAATTAGTTTCATTATTCAAGATGAGAACAAAACTTTGAATGACAAAGAAATTGAGAAAATAATGAACAAATTACAAACTAATTTTGAAAGTCAATTAGGAGCTAGTTTGAGATAACGTTCAGTTTTTAGAAAGCAAGCTAAAAACACTTTATATAAAAAACTCGTTTAGAAATTCTAAACGAGTTTTTTATTATTTATTTTATTAAAGATTATTTAGACCATTCAGCAATACTATCCTTATTCATTTTTTCATAATCAGAATTACCTGCTTTTTTAGCACCTTCTAAAGATGATTTTGCAGTAGCAATTGCTCCCTTTTTATCACCTGTTTTAGCTTGGATTAAAGATTTTAATCTTAAGTACCAAAATGGAACATCTCTATCAGAAGGCGTTAATTCGATAGCTTTATTAACCCATGTTAAAGCTTTATTCATATCATTATTTGACTGATAAAAATATTGAGCTGCAGAAAAATAATCACCATAAGAAGGTCCAGCAAGTGCTTTTTCAATACTAGCCATTGCAACTTCATTAGTTGGCACTGTAAAAGGAACAGAAACCATAGTTCTTTCCCAAGCTAAATCTAAAGAAGCTGAATCATTAGTTACGTTATTAATTGAAATAGTAAAAGACTCAACAGATCCCATTAAAGTTTGCGGCTTTACAGATGTTCTTAAAGCAACTTTAGATTCATCCCAATTCTCAGGTAAACCCCAATTATCTGTTGATGCATAGAAAATAACGTCCCAACTATCTGCTTTTGGAGTAGTATATAAAGCATATTTTCCTTTCTTTAATTCTTTACCATTTACTTTTATATCTTGATCAAAAGAAATAGTAGTATTAGCATTTGCTCCAGTTCTCCAATTTTTACCATATGGAACTAAATCTCCGTAAACTGTTCTTCCTTTTGCTCCTGGTCTTGAATATTCAATTTGAACATTAGCTAAACCAACAACTTGCTCAACCTTTGCAGCTGGACTAGCTTGAGGAGTCTTAACTTGTGCCTGAACTGACAAAGTTGCCACCGTTAATAATGCTGTAAAAAATAACTTTTTCATCTTTAATTTTATTAATTTGTGTTATAAATAAGATTTTTACGAAATTACTAAAAAACGAAGATGAATATGTTAAGCTATTCCTAAAATTAAAATAATTTTGTTTAATATTTTTGTATATTTGTTAAACAAAATAGTTTTATGAAAATCTACACCCTTAATTCTAAGCAAAATTTACCCATTAGTATTGATGATGCATGGGAATTTTTATCAAATCCTAAAAATCTAAAAACAATTACTCCTGACTACATGGGTTTCAATATTTTATCTGGAGCAGACAAACCTATGTTTTCTGGACAAATTATTCAATATATAGTAACTCCTATTTTTGGTATACCAACAAAATGGGTTACCGAAATTACACATGTGCATGATAAAAAATATTTTGTGGACGAACAACGTTTTGGGCCTTATTCACTTTGGCATCATAAACATTTTCTAAAAGAAATTCCAAATGGTGTTGAAATGGAAGATATTATTGATTATAAAATTCCAATGGGAATTCTTGGTCAGTTAGTTCATCCTATTTTGGTTAAACCCAAATTAAATGAAATTTTTGACTATAGAAGAAGAAAATTAATTGCACTTTTTGGAGAATATAAATAATTATTTTTTAAAATTTTAAAGTATAAGTAACACTAAAAATGAAAAAAAACATACTACTTATAGGAGGTTCTTATGGAATTGGATTAGCTTTAACCGAATTATTAAAAAATGATGCCAATCTTTATGTTGCTTCACGAACAGCAGAAAATTTAGATAGTTCTATTCATCATATTACTTTTGATGCTACTTCACAACTATTAAATCTAGAAGCATTACCAAAGCAAATAGATGGTTTTGCCTTTTTACCTGGCAGTATTAATTTAAGACCTTTTAAAGGTTTAAAAATAGAAACTTTTGAAGAAGATCTTCAAGTTAATTTTATAAATATGGTAAAAGTATTACAAACTATCTTGCCTAATTTGATGCTTTCTGAGCAAGCAAGTGTTGTTCTTTTTAGTACTGTTGCAGTTTCAACAGGAATGCCATTTCATACAAGTGTAGCTGCTGCAAAAGGAGCAATTGAAGGCTTTGCCAAAGCATTAGCTGCTGAATACGCCCCAAAAATAAGAGTCAATGTTATTGCTCCTTCTCTAACTGATACTCCTCTAGCTGATAAATTTTTAAATAATGATGTCAAAAAAGAGAAAGCTGCTGAAAGACATCCATTGAAAAAATTTGGAACTCCAAATGATATAGCTCAGATGACTGCTTTTTTGCTTTCTGATAAAAGTGGCTGGATAACTGGTCAAGTTTTTCACATAGATGGAGGAATGTCAACATTATCTGTAAACGGGTAGTTAAAAAATGTTTTAACACCAATTTTTAACTTTTAAACAATCTTGAATACTTAAGCAATGAAAAATGAACATATTTTGGTTTAGAAGAGATTTACGAACAAAGGATAATGCAAGTCTTTTTCATGCTTTAAATAGTGATGAAAAAGTATTACCTATTTTTATTTTTGATAATTCTATTCTAGATGAATTAGAAAAAAATGACGCAAGAGTAAATTTCATTCACAATCAATTAGTAATAATTAATCATGAATTACAAAAATGCGAGAAATCTTTAGCTGTATTTTACGGTAAGCCAAAAGATATCTTTGAAAAATTATTAGCAGAGAATAAGGTAAATACTGTTTTTACCAATCACGATTATGAGCCTTATGCAAGGAAAAGAGACAAAGAAGTCTATCAAATTTTTAAGGAAAATAATATCAATTTTAAAACTTCAAAAGATCAAGTTGTTTTTGAAAAAAGTGAAGTAGTTAAAGAAGATGGAACTCCTTATGTAGTTTACACTCCTTTTTCTAGAAAATGGAAAGAAACTTTAAAAAATTCAATAATTCCTTATTACAATTCAGAAGAGAAATTAGACAACATTGCTTCGCATTCCTACCCTTTTCTAAGTTTAGAAAATATTGGTTTTAAACCAACAAACATTAGCTTTCCGAAATTTACAGTTTCCGAAAAACTAATGGAAAATTATGAAGCAACTAGAAACTTTCCAGCTATAAATGGAACCTCAATGCTTGGTGTTTACTTACGTTTTGGAACAATTTCTGTTAGAGAAATGGTTAAAAATGCCTTGACAGTAAAAAATGAAACTTTTTTGAACGAACTTATTTGGAGGGAATTTTTTATGCAAATACTATGGCATTTTCCTCATACTGTAAAAGAAAGTTTTAAGCCAAAATATGATGCTATTGTTTGGAATAATAATAAAATATTGTTTAAAAAATGGTGTGAAGGCAAAACGGGCTATCCTTTTGTAGATGCAGGAATGCGCGAATTAAATGCAACAGGACATATGCATAATCGTGTGCGAATGATTGTAGCGAGTTTTTTATGCAAACACTTATTAATCGATTGGCGTTGGGGCGAGACTTATTTTGCTCAAAAACTATTAGATTACGAACAAGCAAGTAATGTTGGTAATTGGCAATGGGCAGCAGGTTCTGGTGTAGATGCAGCTCCTTATTTTAGAATTTTTAATCCAACCGAACAAATTAAAAAGTTTGATAAAGACTTGAAATACATAAAAAAATGGATTCCGGAACTAGAAACTTCAAAATATCCAAAACCTATTGTAGATCATAAAGAAGCAAGAGAGAGATGCTTGAAAACTTACAAGCAAGCTGTTGGATAATTTAAAATATTTTTACAAGAAATTTTAGTTTTTTAGATTCTTAATTACTTCAGCATTAATTTCTGAAAAATCATTAATAATAGTATCTGCAAGAGATAAATCTTGATTTTTAGAATTTTCACTGTTGTAACCAATGCAATAAATTCCTGCTCCTTTTGCAGCAATTACTCCATTAGTACTATCTTCAATCACAATACAATTCTCTTTTGGATGGACAGACAAACTAGCTGCGTGTTCAAAAATAGCAGGATGTGGTTTTGATTTAGGAAAATCCTCACCAGAAACAATATGGGAAAAATATTGATGTAAATTAAACCGAGTGAAAACTCTATTTATTGTACTTTTTGAAGCAGATGAAGGTACAATTAACTGGATACCATTGGCAAACAAATCTTTAATTAAATCTTCTACTCCATCAATTAAAAACAAATCTGGTTTTGAGTCAAAAGCATCATTAAAAAGATATCTTTTTCTTAAAATTAACTCTTCTACTTCATAATCTAATTGAAACAATTCTTTTACTTTTTGAAATACATTTCGCGTAGAATTCCCTGTAAAACTTGAATAAATCTCATCTGAAACAGTAATATTTAATTCTTTAAAGTGTTGTTTGTAAGCATAATGATGAACAGGCTCTGTATCTACAATAACACCATCCATATCAAAAATTACGGTTTGAATCATCTTTTTCTTTTTTGCAAAAATAACATATAAAATTTTCTTTGCCCAATAGATTAAACCATTTTAATTATCTTTAGTCTTATGAATAAATTAATTTAAAATTGCAAGACGAAAAAGTATTCATTGAACGCTTACTTAATCCTAAAACGCAGCAAGAATCGTTTAGGGAATTATTACATTTGTATCAAAAACCATTATATAACCATATTCGGAATATTGTTTTAAATCATGATGATACTGATGATGTTTTGCAAAATACATTTCTTAAAATATTTCAAAATATTTCTAAATTTAAAGGTGAAAGCAAATTATTTTCTTGGATTTATAGAATTGCAACTAATGAAGCTTTGAC
>LLBY010017229.1_pt14 | contig 11151 bp, 12 predicted proteins | sample 1489401 | NCBI WGS metagenome assembly LLBY01 (sample SAMN04092656, study PRJNA295927) | soil metagenome | biome: Soil prokaryotic community; feature: Bulk soil; isolation source: soil from tomato rhizosphere | host: tomato cultivar Hawaii 7996 | place: South Korea | collected 2011-11-01 | reverse complement strand
GCCATCGTGCTGCTGTCGGGTGGTGCGTCGAGCCTCACCGCTGCTCCCCAAGGGAGCCTGACCCAGGCCGAACTCGCGGCACTGGCTCGTGCGCTTCTCGCCAGCGGCGCCCCCATCGATGCAAGCAATACCATCCGGCGAAGGGCGCACCGCTGGGCCGGCGGCCGGCTGGCGGCGGCGCTCTCGCCCGCCGCCATAAGCGCCTTCGCGATCTCGGATGTCCCGGGCGACCACGTGCGCCTCATAGGCAGCGGACCGCTCACCGGCCACCAGCCTGAAGATGACAGCTTCGAGCAATCGCTGGCAGTGCTTCCTGCCGGTGCCAGGCGCCCGGTCGAGCGGGCGTGGCGAGCCGGGCAACTTGACCTGCCGGCTGACCAGCACGTCGCAGTGGTACTCGCAGCTTCAAACAGCGAGGCGCTCGAAGCAGCAGCCGGGGCAGCGAACAGGGCTGGCTGGCAGGCGGAGGCCAGGCCCGGGGCGCTTGCGGGAGAAGCCGCGGCAACAGGGCGTTCGATCGCGGACGAGATTCACGCCCTCCCGCGCGGAGGCCGCCGGTGCGTCATCATGGGAGGAGAGACAACCGTCACCCTCGGCACAGCCGGCGCGGGAAAGGGCGGAAGGTCGCAGGAACTCGCCCTCGCGGCAGCGCGCAAACTCGACAGCGAACCCGGCGTCATGCTGCTTGCCGCCGGCACCGACGGCAGGGACGGCGAAACCGACGCAGCTGGTGCGCTGGTCGATGGCACCACTTGGGCCCGAGTCCCCGATGGCGATGCCGCGCTGCGGCATCACGACAGCCACACTGCGCTGGACGCCGCAGGTGCACTTATCCGCACCGGCCCCACCGGCACCAACGTGATGGACATGGTTATCGCACTGCGATGGTAGAGGGGCCGACAGCGGCAGCCCGGCGGCGTCAGGGGTGGAGCGGAAGCTCGGTGGCGAAGTCCGCGCCGATGATGACCGTCACATCCACGAAGCGAAGCGAATCGGGCTCGAGCTCGGGCTGGCCCTGCTCCAGTGCCCGGGCTACTCTCCGAGCCGCGTCAACGTCACCCCGCCGCGCCAGCACCCTCGTCCTTTCGCTCGATTCGCGAGCGTTGCCGATCGCCACCACGTCGATTCCGCGCGAACGCAGCAGCCGGGTGACATCAACTGCCAGTCCCTCGCGGTCGGTGCCGTTGAGCACCTCGACCGTGATGCTGTCGCGCGAGCCCGGCACCGGCCACGCGAGCTGCCCGGCCTGCGCGGGTTCCAGCGCGGCACCGGGGCGGCCGGTACCGGGCCGCAGCACCAGCGCCGCGACTGCCAGGGCAGCTATCAGCGCGGCTGCGGCGATGACGTAGCGAGTGCGTTCCAGAAGCGTACCGTGGGTTCCAGCAGTGCCCAGCCTGAATTCACCGTGTAGCTGATGCGCCACCGCGCCACTTCCCGCAGTACCCGGCGCGGTTCATCGGGGTATCGCTCGGCGAGGTCGCGCCTCTCGTCGTGGGCAAAGTCGCGGCCCGGCTCGAGGAAGTCGGCGCAGTAGAGCACCCTTCCCACCATGTCCCATTCCGCAAGGCCCACCGAGTGATATCGCACCGCGTCCAGCACTCCGCGATCGGCTTCGCCCGCCGCCTTGGCCATCGCGGCGCTGGCGGGGCCGTGCCGCAATTCGGGCGGTCCCGGCGTGCTGGCCGCCCACTCCTCGAGGGTCTCCTCCGGTGCGTCGCGCAGCGCATCGTGCAACCAGATGGCGCGAAGCCAGCGATTCCGTTCGGAATCGGGCACGCCCATCTCGTCGGCCCACGCGCTGGCCAGTTCAGCGACCCGGGTCATGTGATCAATTCGTTCGGGAGTGACGACGGCCCAGGACGGAAGAGTGGGCCGGAGGGCGAATGGCGCGGAGGGACGGTCGCGCACGGACGGGCGGATCAGCCTTCGGCGCGAAGCGGCGGGCGGGCCATCCGGTTCCGCTCGTCCACGAAGATGACTCGGGGATGATGGCGGGCAACCTCGGCCTCGTCGTACATCCCGTACGATATCACTATCACGAGGTCGCCGGGCAGGCCCAGCCGGGCGGCAGCGCCATTGAGCTGCATCACGCCCGAGCCGCGCGGTCCGGGAATGACGTACGTGCTGAAGCGGGACCCGTTGTTGACGTTGACGATCTGGACTTCCTCGAACTCGACCAGGTCGGCGGCGTCGAGCAGGTCCTCGTCCACGGTGAATGAGCCCTCGTAATGCAGATCCGCCGACGTAATGGTGGCCCGGTGGATCTTGGACTTCATGAGATGGCGCTGCATCTGCTCAGGGCGCTCCCAGGATGGTGTTGTCGATAAGGCGCGTACCGGCTATGCGTGCAGCCAGCGCAACTATCGTACCCGGCACAACCCGGGTCACGCTCTCCAGGCGTTCGGGATCCATGATCGCAATATAGTCCGGCGCAAGGCGCGGATGCCGGTCCAGCACCTCGCGAATCACGGCCTCGAGAGCGGCCGGATCGGACTCTCCACTGGCGAACAGGGATTGGGCCGCTGCCAGGGCTCGGGAGAGCCCCAGCGCCTGGCTTCGCGCCCCGGCATCGAGGTAGATGTTGCGGCTGCTGAGCGCCAGGCCATCGGCGTCGCGCACCGTTGGAGCAACCACCACACGCACCGGAAAATCGAGGTCGTCCACCATCCGGCGGACCAGAGTGACTTGCTGGATGTCCTTCTGCCCGAAGACGGCAACGTCCGGCTCAACCAGGTTGAACAGCTTGGACACCACGGTGAGCACACCGACAAAATGTCCGGGGCGGGCGGCGCCTTCCCACCGCTCGGCGGCGACGCCCGGCACCACCCGGGTGTCCGCTCCCTCCGGATAGAGTGCCTCGACCCCGGGTGCGAACAACAGGTCCACGCCCCGTTCGTCAGCCAGTGCGCGGTCGCGATCCAGGTTGCGGGGATAGCGGCTGAAGTCCTCACCTGCCCCGAACTGCAGCGGGTTGACGAACAGGCTCATCACCACTGAGTCCGACAGGTTGCGGGCACGGTCCACCAGCGCCAGGTGGCCTTCGTGAAGGGAGCCCATGGTCGGCACCAGGCCCACCCGGCGGCCCTGTTCCCGTTGCTGGCGGCGCCAGCTGCGCAACTGGCCTATCGCCTCTATCTGGACCAGGCTCACTCGAAGCCGTGCTCCGGACCGGGATAGGAGCCCGAGCGCACGTCATCGGCATACGCCCGGACCGCCTGGCGCGTGGCTTCGGCCAGTTCGCCATAGCGCTTCAGGAACCTGGGGCTGAATCCCTCGTTGAGTCCCAGCATGTCGTGCAGCACCAGCACCTGGCCGTCGCAATGCTCGCCAGCGCCGATTCCGATGGTGGGGATCCGGAGCGCCTTGGTGACCGCTCGCGCCAGCGCACGCGGCACCAGTTCCAGGACCAGTGAAAAAGCACCCGCCTCCTCCAGCAACTTCGCATCGTCGACCAGCCGCGCGGCAGCTTCCTTCTCCCTGCCCTGCACCCGGTATCCGCCCAGGGCGTGTACCGACTGGGGTGTCAGGCCGAGGTGACCCATCACCGGAATGCCCCGGTCCACCAGGGCCCGCACGGTGTCCGCCATGGCACGGCCGCCTTCGAGCTTTACAGCATGGGCCGAGGTTTCCTGCATGACACGGCCGGCATTCCTGATGGCTTCCTCGATGCTCACCTGATACGTCAGGAACGGCAGGTCCACTACCACCAGGGCATCGGTACCACGCCGTACCGAAGCCGCATGGTAGATCATCTGGTCGAGCGTGGCGCTCAGGGTTGATTCACGCCCGGCAAGCACCTGGTTGACTGAATCACCCACCAGCATCAGGTCCACACCCGCTTCCGACAACAGCCGGGCGAAGAGCGCGTCGTAGCAGGTGAGCATCACGATCCTGCGCCCAGCCGTCTTCATGGCAGCGAGGTCGAGGACCGAGCGCGGACGTTCTTCAGCGGTAGTCACGGCCTAGCTCCAGTAGTTCGCGGTGCCAGAAGTCACGCTCCGGCAGGCGGGGATGGGGAATGGTCAGTCCCTTTTCGTCCACGACCACGTCACCGAAGAGCACGATGTCGAGGTCAAGCGTTCGCGATGCCCATCTCGCTCCCGGCTCTCGCTTCCTCCCCCGGGACCGCTCAATTCGCTGGCATGCCGCGAGCAGGTCACGGGGCGCGAGCCGGGTTCGCACCCGCACCATCTGGTTCAAGTACGGCGGCTGGTCCAGTCCGCCGAGGGGAGCAGTCTCCTCGATTGAACTGGCGGCCTCGAGGACCGTGCCGGGGAGAGCGGCGAGCATTCCGCGCGCCGCTTCGAGGTGGCCGGCTCGATCCCCGAGGTTGCTGCCCAACGCAATGAACGCGATGTCACCGGGCTCCGTGCTCATCCACCCACATCGAAGTGCCGCGCTATCTGCTGCAGTTCCGCGGCCACGTCGCCCAATTCACCTATCGCACGCTCGAGCTCGGCCTGGCCCCGTGCCGCCTCGTCCGCACGCTGGGCAAGCTCCTCTGCCTCGGCGTTCATCTTCTCCGATCCGTCGGCAATCTGGCTGAAGCGCTGGTTGAGGCGCTGGAAGGCCTCTTCCTGGGTCGCAGCCATGTCGGCCACCCGCTTGGCGTGGTTGCCCGCCTCTCCTGTCGCGGTGACGATCTGGTCAAAGGCCGACGCAGTAGCGTTGCTCACACCTTCGACGTCGGCGGCGACGCTCTCGCCCACGTGCATCTGGGTTCCGACTGCACCCACCTTGGCGGTGACCTCGTTCACCAGCGCCCCCGCCTCACGGGCAGCAGCCAGTGATTGCGACGCCAGCTGGCGGATCTCTTCGGCCACCACCGCGAAGCCCCGTCCTTCCCTGCCGGCGCGCGCCGCCTCGATGGCCGCATTGAGCGCGATCAGGTTGGTAGCGTCCGCAATCTCGCGGATGCTCCCGATGAAGCCTGTGATGCGCCGACTCACGTCGCCCAGTCCTGCCACCTGCACCGAGCTGGCACCGACGAACTCCTTGAACCTGCCAAGCCGGTCCAGTGCCTGGTTGAGCACTACCCGGTTCTGCGCGGCCAGCTCGGCGGCCCGGGCGCTTGCTTCGGCGGCGCGGGAACCCTCGCCCGCCATCGCTGCGCTCACGCCCGCCAGGGTGGTCGTGTCCTCCAGGCCCTCGCGAACGAACGTCCGCTGCTCACCCACACTCTGGCCCATCGCGCGCGACGTGCCTGTCAGCGTCGCAGCCGAGCGCCGCAGCGACTCGGTGGCGCGAGCCAGCGCAGCCACCTGGTTGCTTATCAGATCCACCAGCCCAACGAGGGGGCGCCGGAGTTCCGCTATGTGGATGGCCGTGGCCACCTGCGCGGCCACGGTGGTGAGCGCCGACAGGTCCTTGGCGTGGTATGCATTGGCCTTGAAGTGGTCCAGCTCCATCGTGCCCAGCATCTCGTCACCGAACCTGAGCGGCTGGATCACCACACACCGGATGCCGTCATCCAGCAAGCCGAACCGCGGGTCCCGGCGCACATCCCGGATCACCTCGATGCGCCCGCTGGCCAGAACCTCACGGCGCTGGACCGCGAATTCTGCGGGGGGCACGCCACGACCGGGGCGGCCGATTTCGGAGCGGTACATCAGCGTTGCGTTCTCACCTTCGCGCCGGTAGATCCGGAAGTCGCCCCAGTCGAGCAGCCGGTATGCGAGGCGCTCGATCTGTTCCAGCGATGCCTGGAGGGTGACGTTCCCGCTGACAGCCAGTTCCATCAGGTGGACCTTGTTGAGGTCCTCGGCGGCGATCGCTTCCTCCAGGATCTTGCGGGTGAGGAGCCCCAGCACCGCGAGCAGCAGAAGCACCGGGATCCAGCCGGCGGGGGCCAGCACATGGACGGCGCCGCTGGCCGCCACCACGCCGACCAGGGTCACGAGATAGGCGATAACCTCCCAGCGCAGGATGAGCAGCTGCTCCTGGGCCTCGAGCTTGTTCCTGAGCAGCATGCTGAAGTAGAACAGTGCCCGTGTGAGCACAAAGTAGATGGCAATGAGCGTGAAGCCGGCCGGCAGGATCTCGACTCCCAGGCCAGGCCGCCCGGTGAACTCCCAGACGACGGCGTAGAGCCCATACGCCCCCAGGAACGCCACGACCTCGCGCCCGGCGTTGATCTGGGCCACGCGCGCGGCCTTGCGCAGGACCAGCAGGTCGCTGCCCATCACCCCGATCAGCAGCGCGAGCACCACCGGCGACGGGCCCAGGATGAGCGCGCCGGCCAGCACGGCGAGCCCCGTCTGGGTGAGGTATGAGTACTTGCTCAGCCTGATGGGTGTGGCGCGCATCAGGACAACGGCAATCAGCAGCAGCGGGGTGCCCAGCGGGTGGTCGAGCCACCTTCGGTCGAGGGCCAGCGCGGCCAGCGCCAGCAGGATGCCACCCAACTGCAGGAAGCGGGCGTAGCCGCGCAGCAGCGGATTGACGCTCATGACGTCGCCGCCAGCGCGGAGTGCAGCTGCTCCATGAGGGCCTCCAGGGCACTGACCCCGCCAGTCTCGAGGGCCGAGACGAGGGCGCTTCCCACCACGACACCGTCTGCCAGTCTGGCGGCCGCCCGCGCCTGGTCCGCAGTGGATATTCCGAAGCCGACGGCCACCGGCAAGGTCGCAGCGCCACGCACCCGCGCAACTGTTGCAGCGAGGTCGGGCGGCAGCACGTCTCGCGCACCGGTCACGCCCAGCCGCGATATCAGGTAGACAAAACCGCCGCCCATCCGGCTCACGGCGCGGATGCGCTCGACGGATGTGGTCGGGGCCACAAGCGGAATGCGAGCCAGGGGACCGTCCGCCAATTCCCGCTCGAGACCGGGATCGCTTCCCGCTGGCAGGTCGGTTACGAGCAGGCCGGAGATGCCTGCCGCGTCGGCATCGTGCAGGAGCCGGGGAAGTCCGTAACGGAGCAGCGGGTTGAGGTAGCTGAAGAGCACCACCGGGCACGTCAGCTGGGCATCGGCCACCAGGTCCAGCACGCCGCGAACGGTCATGCCGCCGTCCAGCGCCCGGCGGGAGGCGCGCTGGATGACGGGCCCGTCGGCGATGGGGTCGCTGAACGGCACGCCCACTTCTATCACATCGGCGAGGCGCGCCGCGACCCGAAGCGCCTCCAGCGACGCCCTCCGGTCGGGATGACCCGCGGTCAGGTACGCGACCATTGCCGGAGCAGGGCCGGCGAACGCGCCGGCCAGTGCCTCAGATGAAGTAGTCGCCGGGGACAATGCCATGACGTCCAGGGTTGGTCACCTTGACAATCGAGCGCAGGAAGCGGCCGTCGGCGTCAACGTCAGCCAGGTCCGCGATGGTGCCCGGTGGCGGAACCATGGCCCCGTCGGCGTCGATGGCGATCCGCACCTGGGGCCGGTTGAGCAGGCTGGTGTCCGGGTTGGGAGCTGACACCACCGCCACCTCGAATGTATCGAGAATGACGCAGGTTCCCACCGGGTAGATGCCAATGAGGTTGATGAACGCCTTCACCAGGACCGGGTCGTAGCCCCGGCGGGGGTTTTCCCACATCTCGCGCAGCACCTGGTCGGGCTCGATGGGCACCGTCTGGTAGCTCCGCCGCGAGGTGGCGGCATCGAAGCCGTCGGCCACCGCTACGATCCGCGAGAACAGCCCCAGTTCGCGGGGACGGATGGTGCGTGGGTAACCGGTAAGGTCGCGCTTCATGTGGTGCTCATGGGCCACGAGGATCGACCGGTACGGGATCTCCTCATAACCCCTGAGGCCGAAGAGCGTGAGCGCGCCGAACCATGGATGCGCCTGCATGATGCGCCACTCATGCTCGTCGAGGCCGCCCGTCTTGTTGAGCACGCTGGCGGGCACCCGGGCCTTGCCGATGTCGTGCATCAGAGCGGTCATGCCGAGGTCGTACAGCTGCAGCTTGGAGAAGCCGAGCTTCTTGCCCAGCGACACGGCGAAGATGCACACGTTGACCGAGTGCTGGAAGGTGTACTCGTCGTAGTCGCGGATGGCGGTGAGTCCCACCAGGGAGGTCTCGTTGTTCAGCACCTGGTCCACGATCAGCTGCACCGCGCGCTTGACCTTCTTCACGCTGCTGGCACGCCCCATCCGCACGCTGGTGACCACCTCGCGCGCGACACTGACTCCATGGGTGTACACCCGCTTGGCGAGCTCCCGCTGGCGGGCCTGCTCGTCGACCGAGTCGGCATCGTCGTGCAGGCGCTCGACCTCGAGGCCGTGCACACCGGCCTGGAAGAGCCGGTCGGACAGTTCCTCGAAGGGCTCCGCCAGTTCGCGCTCGCTCACGGCCAGCAGGATGCTCAGGAACGCCTGCCAGTCCCTGCGGCGCACCTCGCGGTGCACCCGCACCACGCCCACTTCGCAGCGCCGGAGCAGCGCGAGGATGTTGCTGAAGGACGCGTAGTTGTCGAGCTCGAGGCGCAGCCTCGTGGCATTGACGAAGATGAAGTCGCCCGCCAGCCGGATCTCGAGGTCGGGCTCGGGACCGAGCAGCGTCTCGGCGGCGTGCTCGAGGTCATCGAGCGCTCGCTGGACCGTGGCGTTCTCCACCGGGTAGAGCTTGAGGCTCCTGAGCGCGGTGTAGAACGCCAGCAGGAACCCGCGTCCGCCGGCGCGGAGGTGGCCTTCCTGGGGAAGGCCCTCGGAGGGGCTGGTCACTCGCCGCCACCCCTCAGCGCACTGCGCACTGCGTTGCGGACCACGACGTCCTTCTCCTGGGCGGAGCGCTCCAGCACCTGGCGCGCCTCGGGTGTGCCGATCCGTCCCAGCCCGAGTGCGGCACAGGCGCGGGTCTCGGGAGATTCCTTCATCCTGAGGAGTCCCTTGCCCTCGAGCAGCGCTGCCAGCGGCTTGATGGCCTGCTCTCCCGCGATGGACCCGTAGGCCTCGAAGAAGGCCCGCCGCTCGCCGAGATCGGTGCCGGAGCGCCCCTTCCCCTGCACCACCGCCTCGATCCGCCGCAGCGCATTGCGATAGCCTCGCGCACCCACCGCGCGGGCGGCCGCCACCCGCACCTCGCGGTCGGCGTCGTCCAGCGCGCGGTCGAGGTGTGACAGCGCACCCGCGGTCCCCACCGCGGCCAGTGCCTGGGTGGCCAGAAGCCGAAGTTCGGCGGAATGGTGATTGAGCAAGTCACCCAGTCCCGGCACGGCGCCCTGCAGCTTGAGCCGGCCGCAGACCTCCACCAGGGCTGGCAGTCCCGGGTGGTCCTCCTGGTGCAGCAGCCGAAGCACTTCGGCCGAATTCTCCGAGGCCAACCGGTCGACCGTGGCCTCGAGCATCTCCTGAACCGATTCGGAACTGAGCTCGGGAATGGAGGAAAGGATGGTCTCCAGCGCGGCGGGCTTCAGTTCGGCCAATACGTCCCGGACGTCCTCGTCGCCGGCGCGAACCGTGGATTCGTCCAGTGACTGCACCAATTGCCGCACGATCGCCGGCTGGCTCAGCCGCGCCTCGAAGTCATCGAGCCTGGCCCGGTCGTCGGCTGCCTCGGGCGGAAGCCGGCTGCCCAACCCCCGCAACTCGCGGAGGATGCTGGCCACAACCTGGAAATCGCCGCGATGCAGCAGGTTGGGGAAGAGGGCGTCGAGTATCGCGAGGATCTCATCGTGCACCGCGGGGGCCGGTTCCAGCTCGTACAGGTCGAACAGGATGCTCAAGGCGCTGGATCGGACGTCGCGTCCGTACTCCCGCTCGACCTCCTGCACGATGTAGCTGATCTCGCTTTCGTCGAGGAAGTACAGGGTGCCGTCGAAGTCCTCGAGGTCCACCACCCCCTGCTGCCGCGGCGCCTCCTGCTCGACCTGCTCCCTCCGCGCCTCCGGGGTCACGGCAGCGTCCGGCCTGCCCTGGGTCTCCATCGCGTCGGCGTCGGTGAACGGCTCGGCGAATACGTACGAGATCCACTGGAACTCACGCTCCCACAGCAGCGTGAGCAGGTCGTCGGGGGCGTCGGCGGGGAGATAGCGCGCCCTGTTGACCAGGTCGAGCAGCTGGATGATCTCGTCGCCTTCCACTCCCCGCTTGAAGGTCAGGACCCGGAGGCCGTCCTTGTACAGCGTCCACGCCAGGCTCTCCGACTTGCTGAGCTGCTGGTAGACGACCTGCTCCTCCCAGTGGAAGTCGGTTTCCGCCACCACCAGCACCAGCTCATCGGTGGCGGCCCAGATGGGCGTGAATGCCGCGCGCGCGGCCTGTTCGGCACGCTGGTAGATGGGATTGTTGGGGAGGTACATCTGGAAGGCACGCAGCGCCTTTACCAGGCTCTGGATCAGCTCCGCCACCTGGGACGGAGGGAGCACCGCAGTGGCGTCGGTCGTCACGCCGTCGCTCCAGCGCGCGCAGCCACCTGTGCGACGTCCTTGTCACCCCTGCCGCTCAGGCACACGAGAACCCGGGCGCCATCGGCCCACCGCGGCTCCGGATGCCGGACCCATGCCAGCGCATGGGCAGTCTCGAGAGCGGGAACGATGCCCTCGAGCCGTGCAAGCTCGCCGAACGCTTCCAGGGCCTCGGCATCGGTGACCGCGCGGTAGCTGGCGCGGCCGCTGTCCGCCAGCCAGCTGTGCTCGGGCCCGACACCAGGGTAGTCCAGCCCGGCGGAAACCGAGTGGGCCTCGCTCACCTGCCCGTCGGCATCCTGCAGCAGGTAGCTCATGCTGCCGTGAAGCACGCCGGGAGAGCCGGCACCAATGGATGCGCTGTGTCGCCCCGAGTGCAGCCCTTCCCCGGCGGCCTCGACCCCTATCAGTTGCACGCCTTCATCATCAATGAACGCATCGAAGATCCCCATGGCGTTGGAGCCGCCACCCACGCACGCCACCACCGCGGTTGGCAGGGCGCCAGTGGCGTCAAGCACCTGCTGGCGGGCTTCACGCCCAATCACTGACTGAAAGTCCCGAACCATGCGCGGGTAGGGATCGGGCCCGACCACCGACCCGATCACGTAATGGGTGGTGTCCACTGTACCTACCCAGTCACGGATTGCCTCGTTGGTTGCGTCCTTGAGCGTGCGCGAGCCCGACTGGACCGGTACCACCCGGGCCCCGAGCAGCTCCATCCGGAACACGTTGAGCGCCTGCCGCGCTACATCGGCTGCGCCCATGTACACCACGCATTCGAGCCCGAACTTGGCGCAGACGGTGGCGGTGGC
>LLBY010022415.1_pt1 | contig 11165 bp, 5 predicted proteins | sample 1489401 | NCBI WGS metagenome assembly LLBY01 (sample SAMN04092656, study PRJNA295927) | soil metagenome | biome: Soil prokaryotic community; feature: Bulk soil; isolation source: soil from tomato rhizosphere | host: tomato cultivar Hawaii 7996 | place: South Korea | collected 2011-11-01 | reverse complement strand
CTCGCCGCCGGTGGGGCGGGCGCTGAGCCGGCCGTAGCGCCGGAAGAGCCGCGCGCGGTCCTCCTCGCTGAAACCGGGGCCCTCGTCCTGAACGCGACAGATGGCGTCGCCGCCGGGCGAGGCGGGCTCGACGATCACGCGCACGGTGGTGCGGGACGGGGAAAATTTAAGGGCGTTCGAGACGAGGTTGCCGAGGATGCGGTCAAGCGCCACGCGGTCCGCGGCCACGAGCGCGTCGCCGGCGTCCACCTGCACGAGCGCGATGTTTTTTCGGCGGGCGGCCTCCTCGTACTGGAAAACCGTCGCGGCCACGGCGTCGTTGAGCGAGACCGGCTCGATGTTCAGGTCGAGGCGGCGGTCGGCGGCGGAGTTGGCGAGGAAGCCGCCGACAAAAGCGAACATCTGGTGCGTGGCGGTGTGGATGTTGGCGGCCATGCGCTCGAGGACGGAGTCGCGATGCTTGTGGGCGCGTCCCTTGACCAGTTCCGCGCTGATGGTCATGGCGGCGAGGTGGTTTTGCAGGTCGTGCGCCAGGATGCCGAGGAGCTCCTCCTTGTCCTCGGCGAGCTGGCGGAGCCGGTCGCGGGCGGTTTTCAACGCGAGGTGGGTGCGCACGCGGGAGGTGAGCTCGGCGGCGTTGAAGGGTTTCGTGACGTAGTCCACGCCGCCCGACTCCAGGGCGCGGACGATGAGGGTTTTGTCGGACGCGGCGGAGAGAAAGATGATCGGGATGTCGGCCCACTCGGGATTGGCGCGGATGCGCTTGCAGACCGTGAACCCGTCGCAGACGGGCATGAGCACATCGAGGAGGATGAGGTCCACCGGGCGTTGGCGCAGCTGACGCAGGGCCTGCTCCCCGTCGTCGGCGAGGCGGATGTCGAAGCCGAGCCGTCCCAGGATGTCGCCGACGATTTTGAGGTTGGTCCACTGATCGTCGATCACCAGCAAGCGCAGGGGACAAGCGAGTTCACTGTTCATGGGCGGTGTGGGATGAAGCGGGACAAATCCGAACACAGGCGGCGCGCGGCGATGTTACGTTCTGGTGGCATTCTGCATTTTGCGAAACTCGCGGCAACTCCGCGCCCCCCCGGGATATGCCTCGGGGCGAGCCCCCAGTACGACACCGGAAGCCGGGGAGGGCGAGGGAGGGGGATTGGAACAGGGGAAGACGGTCCGGAGACATTCGGGCCTGTAGGACAAAAAAGCCCGCGCCGGGGAGGCGCGGGCTTCGAGGGGGGACACTGGACTTGGCTCGATGAGCGAATCACTTCATCTTGCCGGTCGCGTCCCAAGTGGTTCGACCGTCGAAGGTCGAGAAAGACATGCCGGTGATGGTCTTGCCTTCGAGATTCACGGCGCTGGCGGGAACGACGAGCTGCACCCACTGGCCGGCGGCGGGCAGGGCGCCCATCGGCTTGCGGCCGGGGCCGCCGGACACGCCGTAGGTGATGCGGTCCGCGCCCCAGTAGGCGCGGTGCTCCCAGCCGTCGGCGGCGAGCCAGCTGACCATGATCTCGGCGGGCTTGGCGGCCGGATCGAGATAGACCCAGGCGAAGAGCTTGTCGCCGGTGTTGACGGTCATGGTGGCGGTGGCGCCGGTGAACCAGTGCTCGTGCAGGCCGGCGGCGAGGATGGACTGGTGGGCGAGCTTGCCGGACTTGGGCGCGAGGACGGAGGTCCAGTTCCAGGTGTCGCCGCTGCCGCTGCCCTTGGCGCCGGCGGGGAGGGCGTCGTCGAACCAGGTGACGATCGGGCTGTCGGCTTCGAAGCTCGCGACGCCGAAGGCGCGGCGGCCGTCGATCCAGGTGACCTCCACCTCGACCCACTGGGCGCCGTTGCTCTTGGGCGAGATGGTGTAGGTGTTGCCGAAGGCGGGCTCCTGATCGCGGGCTTCCCACACGACGCGGGCGCCGGCGAGGTCCACGCCGGGGACGTTGACGGAGAGCGTGACGGGCTGGTCGAGGGGAACGGTCGCGGTCGGGACGACGATCTGGGCGGTCTTGGCGGTCCAGGCCTTGGCGGCGCTGCTCGTCTGGCCGGCCAGGAGGCTGGTGGAGAGCATGCCGCGGGCCTGGTTCACGGTGATGAACTCGGTGGTGACGTTCCAAGTGTCGCTCCAGCGGTCGTAGAACGGATACGCGCCGGTGGCGAGGTTGTCCCCCGGGAAGCTCAGCTGGTTGAGCGTCAGGCCGTAGTTGTGCAGGTAGTCGAAGTTCGACTGGATGTTGCCGGTGGGCACGCCGGTGGGGGGCAGCACGCGATGGTCGGAGACGGCGTATTGGCTGACGATCTCGCGCTGGCGCTTCAGGCCGACGCCGGTGAGGAAGGTCTGGTTCAGCGGGTTGGTGCCGGCCTCGTAGTTCATCGCGCCGACGAGGGCCTCGACGTAGGCGGGCTTGGGCGAGATCAGGTGGGCGACGGCGGCGTCGGACGCCTGGTCGAGGGAGAAGTACCAGCCGGCGCCGCGGACGTTCTTGGTCTCGGTGGGGAAGGGCGAGGCGTAGGCGTGCTTGTTGGACCAGGTGACGACGTCGTCACCGGCGGCGATGATCTGGGCCTCGCAGGCGGCGAGGTAGGAGGCGTTCAGCTTGCTCAGGGGCAGACGGCCGGTGCGGGCGGCGAAGGCGTAGCTGCGGATCGCGTTGCCCCAGCTCTCGGACATGCGCCACCAGCCCCAGCGGAAGGTCGTGGACGCGGCGGGGTTCGGGAAGTACTCCATGAGCTTCGTGGCGTATTGGGTCTCGCCGGTGGCGACGAAGAGTTCGCAGGCGGCCCAGGCGAGCTCGTCGTCGTGGGTCCAGTGGTCGCCGTAGAAGGTGATCTTCTGGTAGGCGCCGGCCTTGCCGTGCTTGGCGATGGCCTGGGTCAGGAAGTTCCAGCCCAGCTTGGCCTGCGCGAGGTATTTCGCGGAGAGCTCGGGATAGGCGGCCTTGAACTGCGGCGAGGAGGAGATCTGGGCGAGGGCGGCGACGGCGCCGGCGGTGACGGAGGTGGTCTTGGGCCAGACGACCTGGCCGTCGCCCTTGTCGGGCTGCACGCCGCTCTCGTACTCGCTGTTCTGCGGGTAAACGATGAAGTAGAAGCCGCCGTCGGTGTCCTGGATCTTGGAGAGGTAGTCGGCCTCGATCTTGGCCTCCTGGAGGACGTCGCTGATGCCGTCGCCGCTTTCGGGCAGGCCGAGATTGTCGAGCTTGTTGGCGCCGGGAACGGTGTCGGCGGTGAAGGTCAGCAAGTGGGCGAGGTGCGCGGCGTTGGTGGTGTATTTGCTGTAGTCGCCGGCATCCCAGTGGCCGCCGGAGACGTCCACCGTGCCCTTGCGGACGAACGGATAGAGCTGGGTGGCCTCGCTGATGAGGCGGGGAGCGGTCTGGGTGGGGTTGTCCGGACCCTGCTCGCGGCCGTAGTCGGCGATGGTCTTCCAGGTGAAGGCGAACTGCGGGTCGCTCTGGACCGGGACCTTGGCGGCGGCGGTGTGGTCGGCGCCGTGGGTATGGCGCGTGTAGGGGAGGGTCTTGGCGACACCGGAGCGCTGATGATAGAGACCGAGCGCGTAGGTGCGGGCGAAGCCCATGGCCACGCCCTCGTCGATCACGAAGGGCAGCGAGGCGCCGAGGCCGGGGACCTGGAGCTGGTATTCGCCGGGGGTCTTGAATCCACTGAAGTCGGCGACGAAGACCTTTTGGTAGGGCTTCGGGTTCATGTTGTAACCCTCGTCAAGGCGCGCGGTGAGCGTGCCGGTGAAGACGGAGGCGCCGGTGCGGGCGTCGATGATGGAGAAGCCGGACGCCGGGATGGGCATCTCGCCGAGGTTGCCGAGGTAGTAGCCGACCATGGCCTTCTTGGGCATGGAGGGGACGTAGCCTTCCTGGTTCACGTGGATGACCGGGCTGTAGCGGCGCGTCTCGGTGAGGGCGGAGAAGGTCTGGTCGGGGGCCCAGAGGGTCTTGTCGGGATTCGTCACCTGCACGAGCTGTTCGCCGGTGATGGGCGAGGCGAGCTGGAGGTAGAGGCTGTTCTCGACGCGCAGGTCGTAGTTGACGAGCGGGGCGGAGGCGACGCGGCGCTTGAAGCCGACGGAGTTCACGGTGACGGCCTTGCCGCCGACGAGGACGGTGAACTTCGAGGTGGCGGGGGCGATGAACTTGCCGCTCGCGTCCACGAAATCCCAGGCGCTGACGGTGGTGGCGCCGGGGGCCTTGGTGGTGATGAGCTTCAGCTCAAGCAGGGTGGGGGAGAGCACGCGCAGCAGGCTGTCGCCGACTTCGGCGAGCTGGAGCGAGGTGCCGTCGATGTTGTAGCCGCGGAGGACCTCCTCGAGGTCGGCGTCGGGATTCGTGACGACGGGCGGGATGACGACGGGCGGGACGACGATCGGCGGGATGACGTCCGGCGTGGTGGGGGTGCCGGTGACCGGGGTGAGCTTGCCGGCCTTGTCCCACGTGGCGCGGCCGTTGAATTGGGAAAAGCCCATGCCCTTGATGGCCTTGCCCTCGAGGCCGACGGAGGCGGCGGGGATCTCGAGGCGCACCCACTTGCCGGTGGGGGGCAGGGGGCCCATGGAGCGGCGGCTGGCGGTGCCGTTGACGCCGTAGGTGATGGAGTTGGCGCCCCAGTAGGCGCGGTGTTCCCAGTTGTCGGCCATCCAGCTCAGCATGATCTCGGTCGGAGGGCTGGCGGGGTCCAGGTAAACGTAGGCGAAGAGGCTCTCGCCGGTCGCGGGCGTGAGCTTCGTGGTGGCGTAGTTGAAGAAGTGCTCGTGCAGGCCGGGGAGGTTGGCGGATTGATGCGCGACGGCGCCGGAGAAGGGGGCGGGCGAGCTGCTCACCCATTTCCAGGAGTCCTTGCCGTCGCTCAAGCCGACCGCGCCGGCGGGCAGGGCGTCGTCGGTCCAGGCCGTCTCGGTGAAGGCGGGGACGACGGGCGCCGGCTCGGGGGCGGCGGGCGCGGAGGCGGAGCCGGTGCGATCCCAGGTGGCGCGGCCGCCGAACTGGGAGAAGCCCATGCCGGTCACGGAACGGCCTTCGAGGCCGACGGCGCTGGCGGGGACCTCGAGGCGCACCCAGCGGCCGGCGGGAGGCAGGGCGCCCATGGAGCGGCGGCTGGCGGTGCCGTTGGTGCCGTAGGTGATGGAGTTGGCGCCCCAGTAGGCGCGGTGTTCCCAGCTGCCATCGTTCCAGCTGAGCATAATCTGGGACGGCACGTTGGCCGGGTCGAGATAGACGTAGGCGAAGAGCACGTCGCCCTTCGCGATCACGAGGGGGGTATGGGTGTAGTTGAAGAAGTGCTCGTGGAGGCCGGCCTTGAGGTCCGACTGATGCGCCTTGGTTCCGAAGGCGGGGGTGGGGTTGGCGGAGATCCAGTTCCAGTTGTCGCCGGCGGAAAGCTGTTGCGCGCCGGCGGGCACGGCATCATCCGACCAGACAACCTCAGCGGCCAGACCCTGACTAACACCAAACAACGAGGCCGTGCTGATGCACGCCGCGGCAAGAAGAACAGAGATAGTGCGTTTATTCACGGGATCACTATCCTCTTTTGGGGAAATTCCCGATAGCGGCGTCAGTCTGATTACCGTGTCGGAATGTAGGAATTTTCCACGTCGGTGTTTGTCCGACAAAACCCGGTCCGCCCCCGGTGAAAGAGGTCCGGTGTCCGACGAACCCCGGATGCGGGCACCGCTTTCGCAACTTGCGAAAACGGCGCCCGATTATTCGCAAACCGCACGACGGCGCGGAGCGGGACCGGGTGCTTGTATCCGGGGGATTGATTTTTAAACAGTTGGTCCGGATAGGGGTAGCGTGATGACGAGGGCCGGCGGCACGCGTCGTGGTAAGAGGCGATGGTTCCGCAACTCCTTACCGTCCTCACCCCATGAATTCATCCATCACCAATCCGGCACCCACCGACAGTCCCCGTCATTCACCCTGCCCGGAGCGCCAGGCCCGTCGCGCCGCCTCGGCCGCGGAGGCCGAGTACGACCGCGGGCTCGTTCAGCGTTTCAACCAGGGGGATGAAAGCGCGTTCCTCGAAATCATGGAGCGCTACCGCGAGAAAGTTTACGTGATCGCGCGCGCCCTGCTGCGCAACCACGCCGACGCCGAGGAGATCGCCCAGGACACCTTTGTCCGCGCCCACCGCGGGCTCGTGAATTTCCGCGGGGAGTCCTCGCTCGCCACCTGGCTGCACCGCGTGACCCTGAATCTCGCGCGCAACCGCTACTGGTATTTTTTCCGTCGCCGGCGCTTCGAGACGCTGTCGCTCGACCATCCGTTGAGCGACGAGTCGAGCGCGACTTTCACGGACCTGGTCGCGACGGATTCGCCCGACCCGGCACACGCGGCGTCCTCGGACGAGTTTTCCAATCTCATTTATCTGTGCCTGGACAAGCTTCCGCCGGGGCAGAGGGAGATCCTCATGCTGCGCAACACGCCCGACCAGTCCTACGCGGAGATCGCCGCCACGCTCGGCATCACCGTCGGCACGGTGAAAAGCCGCATCGCGCGGGCGCGGGAAAACGTGCGCAAGCTGATGGCCGCGAGCTGTCCCGAGTGCGGACCCGAGCAGCCGCTGACGGGATGGGTGGAGACGTCGCGCAAGACCGGTCTGCTCGCCCGGGCCGTGGGTTGAGGCGGTGGCGGCCGCCGGGTCCGATCAGCCCGTTGGCGGGCGGGCCGGGCGTCTCGCCTTCATCTGCTCGCCGGGATGGAGTTCGCCGGCGAGCGCGCGACGGATCGCGCCCAGGATGACCTCGACCGGCTCGTGTTTCATCACGAAGCCGCGCGCGCCGGCCAGGAGAGCGCGTTTCGCGTGGAGTCCCTCCTCGTGCATCGACAGGGCCAGGGTGGGCAGCGCGGGCATCAGAATTTTCAGGTTCTTCAGCAGTTCGATGCCGCTCGCGTCCCGCAACATGACATCCACGACGACCAGATCGGGGGCGACGGTTCCGAAGATCCTCTTGATCGCGAGCGACGGGCTGTCCGCTTCGCCGCAGACCACGAGGTCGGGTTCCTGATCGATCATCAGGACGAGGCCCTCGCGGGTGACGGAGTGGTCCTCAACGAGGAAGATCCTGCGCCGGAGAGAGGTTTTCGCCCCTTGGGGACGGGACGCGGACCGGTGTGTTTTCATGGAAAAAAAACCGCGGGGCGGAGGAAGCATTTACAGACCGGTCTTGTTGGCCGATGTGCCCGCCCCGGGATTTTATTCCGGTGGGGCCGCGCGTTGCGGCGACCGAAGCGTCGGGGCCGCCGCCGTGAGTTTACGACGACGGTCGCGGGTTCTCCGGGCCGGGCTCCCGGGGATTCCCCGATTTTTTTATCCTCCGCCTTTGCCTTAATACGGGCCGCCCGTGAACACCGTCCTCCTCCAGCACAAATTCCCCGGCGCGGCGACCTCCCGTCCGGCGGACACCGTCCCTTCCGCCGCATGCGCGGCGGGCCGTTCCGCGCGATGAAGGCGACTGCCAGCATCCTCATCGTCGATGACGAGGTTCGGAACCTCATCGTGCTGGAGAGCCTGCTGAATACGCCGGCCTGCCGGGTGGTCCGCGCCACCTCGGCCACCGAGGCTTTGCTGGCGCTCCTGCACGAGGACTTCGCGGTGCTCATCATCGACGTCAACATGCCGGGGATGGACGGCTTCGAGCTGGCCAACATCATCAGGCAGCGCAAGCGCGTGCAGCGCATTCCGATCCTGTTCCTCACGGCCTATCATCAGGACGAGGAGAAGATGCTCAAGGGCTACAGCGTCGGCGCCGTCGATTATCTGACCAAGCCCGTCAACCCCTGCATCCTTCGCTCGAAGGTCGGCGTGTTCGTCGATCTCCATCGCAAGCGGCAGGCCCTCGCCGCGCTCAATCTCGCCCTCGAGCAGGAGATGGCCCAGCGCGAGAAGGCGGAGGCGGCCTTGCATCGGGCCAACGAGGGGCTCGAGGCCTGCGTCCGGCGGCGCACGGACGAGCTCATGAAGGCCAACAGCGCGCTGCGCGAGAGCGAGGCGCACCTGCGGCTCGTCGCGGACCACGCCTCGGTTTTTATCATCCACCTGGATCGCGAGCGCCGCTTCAAGTTCGTCAACCGGGCCTACGCGGAGCGCCACGGCCTGCCGTCGGAAAAGATCGTCGGGGCGCACCTCGAGGAGATCGCGGGCCGCGAGGCCTGCCAGATTTTCAACGCGCTCATCGGCGAGGCGTTCACCGGTCGCCGGGTGGAGTTCGAGCGCGAGATACCCTACGCCAAGGCCGGCCCGCGCTGGGAGCACGTGCTTTGCCAGCCGGAGTACTCCGCGGAGGGCAGGGTGATCGGGATCGTCGCGGTCATCGCCGACACCACGGTGCGCAAGCAGTTCGAGCGCGAAACCGCCCGCGCGCGCGACGAGGCGCTGGCCGTTTCGCGCGCCAAGGACGATTTTCTCGCCATGCTCTCGCACGAGCTGCGCACGCCCTTGAACCCCATGTTGCTGCTCGCGAGCGACGCCGTGCGGAACCCCGCCCTGCCGCCCGAGGTGCGGGCGGATTTCGACGTCATCCTCAAGAGCACGATGGTCGAGGCGCGCCTGATCGACGACCTGCTCGACGTCACGCGCATCACGCACGGCAAGCTCACGCTCGAGCCCCGTCTTCTCGACGTGCGCGTCGTCCTCGAGGAGGCGCTCGCGACCGTTCGCCCCGAGATCGACGCGAAGCGCATCGAGCTCGAGCTCACGCTCGGCGCGGACGGCCGCCGCATTCTCGGCGACCCGGTGCGCTTGCAGCAGATTTTTTGGAACGTGCTCAAAAACGCGGCCAAGTTCACCGAGCCCGGGGGGCGCGTCCAGGTGGAGACCTCGGTGCACGAGGCCGGCCTGCGCGTGACGGTCCGGGACAACGGCTTCGGCCTCACGCGCGCGGATCTCGGCCGCGTGTTCAAGCCGTTCAAACAGGGCGAGCACCTCCGGGAGGGCGGGGGGAGCCGGTTCGGCGGCCTCGGGCTCGGGCTGGCGATAACGAGCACGTTGGTCGAGATGCACGGGGGCCGCATCCGCGCCGAAAGCGAGGGACGCGGACGGGGCTCGGTCTTCATCATCGACCTCCCCCTCGTCCAGTCCGCGGGATCGGCCGACGCGGGGCCGGCGCCGGCCGACGACGACGCCGAGGACGCCGGGCCTCCGGAGAGGCCGGGCGCCGCGACCGATCCGGTCGGTCGGGTGCTGCTCGTGGAGGACGACTCCCACACGCTGACGATCCTCGCCAATTTGCTGCGCAAACGATGCTTCGAGGTGGTCACCGCCGGCACCGTCGCGGAGGCGCGAGCGATCATGGACTCGCAGCCCGTCCGGCTTTTGATCTCCGACGTCGGCCTGCCCGATGGCGACGGCTGGAGGCTCATGGCGCAACTGCGCGCGCGGCGCCCCGGCCTGATCGGCATCGCGCTCAGCGGCTACGGGACGGAGGAGGACCGCGCGCGCTCCCGGAGCGCGGGCTTCGCGGTGCACCTGACCAAGCCGGTGAACATATCCGCGCTCGAAAGGGCGATCTCCCGCGCGCTGGGCCGGGGCGCGCTTCACGGCGAGCCCGCGGCGCCGGTGATGGCCTGAACATCCGGCCGCGGGCCGGCGTCGGCCTACGACAGCATTTGCGCGGGCACGCCGGGCATGAGCGGAGGCGACGCGGCGTGGGAGGGGCGGGCGGAGGAGGACAAGGCGGGGGTGCTGATGGTGATTTTGCCGTAGTCGAGTTTCACCAGGCGGTCGGCGAGCGGGAAATATTTGTCGTCGTGCGTGATCACCAGCACCGCCTTGCCCTGGGCGCGCAGCTCGGGGAGCAGTTGCGTGTAGAAGACATCCTTGAACAAGGGGTCCTGGTCCGAGGCCCATTCGTCGAACAGGTAGAACGGGCGGTCCTCCATGTAGGCGCAGAGCAGCGCGAGCCGTTTGCGCTGGCCCGAGGAGAGCTGCGTGGTCGAGAAGGCGCCGTCGGTGATGGAGACCTTGTGGTCCAGGTGCAGCCGCTCCAGGTAGAGGCGCGCCCGTTCGGTCCCGCCCAGGCTGCCCACGCCGATGATGCGGTCGAAGAGATAGAAGTCCGCGAACACCGCCGAAAAATACTGCCGGTAGTCGTCGCGGTTGCCATCGACGATGACGCGTCCGTTGAGCCGGATCTCCCCGCCCGCCGGCGGGTAGAGGCCGGTGACGACCTTCGCCAGGGTGGATTTGCCGCTGCCGTTGCCGCCCACCAGGAACACGACCTCGCCGGGGTGGAAAGAGAGCGTGATCGGCCCGAGCATGAAGTGCTCGTCCTCCCGCTCGCGGTGGTAGTGGTGCATGACCCCGACGAGCTCGAGGCGCTCGAACCGTTCCGCGGGCGCCGGGCTCGCGGAGGGCGCGCGCTCGTCGCGGGCCTTGGCGGCCAGCGCGAGGCCGAGCTCCTCGACCTTGCGCAGGGAGACGTTGGCGCGGGAGAAAACCGAGAGGCAGCCGAGCAGGCCGGCCAGCGGGCCCATGAGGTAGAGCGTCGCGATGACGTAGCCGGTGAGCGTCTGCGGATCGATGTTCTGCACGCGCGGGAGCAGGAACAGGATCATGCCGATCAGCGCGAGGAGCAGCAGCTGGTTCCAGTTTTGCGCGATGATGAAACGGATCTCGGCGGCGACGTTGTGGCGTTCGCAGACGCGGGTGGCGGAGGCGATGTCGTCGGCCAGGAAAGACTCGCGGCGGGCGCGGTGGAGCTTGAGCTCCTTCACGCCCTCGGTGAGCGCGCGGAAGTGGCGGAACAAGGTGTCCTGCCCCTCGCGGGCGGAGTTGAGATGGCCGAAGCCCGCGCGGATCAGCATTCGATAGCTGATCGCGCCCACGACCATGAAGGCGCCCATGGCGAGGAGCACGGGCAGCGACAGCCAGCCGAGATAGACGGTGCCGCCGAGCAGCACGGCCGCGGTGGCGTCGAGGATCACGTTCGCGGAGCCGACCGGGCTCGCGGCGCTGATGAACGCGACCTGGAGCACGCCCGCCAGCGCGGCCATCGCGCCGGCGATCGCATACGCCAGCATCAGCGTGAGCGGCACGTTGACGCCTGCGAGGCGTGCCGCCGTCGCATTGCCGCCGGTCGCGTAGATGTCGCGCCCGAAGTAGGTCATCCGCAGGACGAACATCGCGGCGATCAGCGTCCCGAGCATGATCCAGACCGTGATCGG
>LLBY010000236.1_pt4 | contig 11173 bp, 10 predicted proteins | sample 1489401 | NCBI WGS metagenome assembly LLBY01 (sample SAMN04092656, study PRJNA295927) | soil metagenome | biome: Soil prokaryotic community; feature: Bulk soil; isolation source: soil from tomato rhizosphere | host: tomato cultivar Hawaii 7996 | place: South Korea | collected 2011-11-01 | reverse complement strand
ATTATGAATCGAACCTTTGGACGGATCGGCAACATATTCAGGATTAGAAACAATCGTCCACATTCGTTTTTGAATATCCAACGGGCGATAACAGTCAAAAAGCTTAATCCGTAAGCCTTTTTTCTTAAATTCTTCATTGGCAGCAATCAATGCCTTAACGGTTTTGTAACGTAAAAAACATTCGGCGCAATCATATACTTTGGCTTTCAAAAAATTATCCTCGGTAGCATATTTCATATCATACACAAAATCCAAACTATAGTCTTTTAAGTTTACAAAAGCGGTATCGGCAATTTCTGTTTTGGATGTTACTATTGCTGACTGTGAATGACAGGACAAAAACACAAAAAAGAAACCAAGAGAAAAGAGAAATCTGAAAGTTGTAGTCATCTGAAGCATAATTAAAACCGTCTCAAAACGTTTTGAGGCTTTAACAAATGTACAAAACCATCTCTAAAAAAAGTCTAAACTTCGGACTCTGGAATCTCTTTTTTACAAAACCTATTCAACATCAACCACTTTCATTTTGTTTAAAAAACTTTTTCGTCGATTTCATTCTTCTATTGAATTTAAAAATGTACTTTTATTTTTTGTTGCCTAAAAGCGATACAACTTTTACCCATTAATATTAAAACACAACTTTAAAATGATTGTAGATTCATTAAACAATGCGGCGAAATACTACGGTTTGCACCCTGCTTTCGAAAAAGCATTTCAATTTTTAAAAGAAAACGACTTAGCCAACCTGGCTGATGGCGTAACCCAATATACCGATGATTTAAAAATTATCGTAAATTCCGGAAACGGAAATTCTAAAGAACAAAGTTTGGTTCACTTTGAATGTCATGACAAAAATATTGATATTCAGGTGTGTGTAGCCGGTCCGGAAACTTATGCCTGGAAACCGAGAGAAAAATGTGTGAGCCCAAACGGAGATTACAGCGATGAGAAAGATGTTCGTTTCTTTTTTGATCAGCCGGATATGTTTTTCGAATTGAATCCGGGACAATTTACCATTTTATTTCCCGATGATGTCCACGCAGCAATGATAAGCAACGGAAAGATTAAAAAAATTGTCATCAAGGTGAAAATCTAAAAAAAAATAAAATTTATTACAGCAAAACTACTTTTCGGAGTAGTTTTTGTTGTTTTAGGAAGCAAATGAGAATCATTTTATTCCAAAAAATAATCCTTACATTTGAATCTATTGCCATAAAATTACATCCAAATGCTTAAAAACAAAGTCGTTTTTATTGTTACATGCCTTTTGTTGTTTCAGTTCAGCAATGCCCAAAAACCACAAAAACCCAATGCTGTTGAAATTTACAATCAAATTCAGAAACTAAACTTCTTAGGAAGCGTGCTCTATATTGCCGCACATCCGGATGACGAAAACACCCGGTTGATTTCTTATTTTTCAAATGAAATAAAAGCCCGAACAGCTTATCTTTCCTTAACCCGCGGTGATGGAGGACAAAATTTAATTGGTCCGGAATTGCGCGAATTATTAGGTGTAATCCGAACTCAGGAATTGATTGAAGCCCGAAAAATTGACGGTGGTGAACAGTTTTTTAGTCGTGCCAATGATTTTGGTTTTTCCAAAAATCCTGATGAAACCTTTGAAATTTGGGACAAAGAAAAAGTTTTGGCTGATGTTGTTTGGACTATTCGAAAATTCCAACCCGATGTTATCATCAACCGTTTTGACCATCGTTCGCCTGGAACTACGCATGGGCATCACACGGCTTCGGCAATTTTAAGCGTGGAAGCTTTTGATTTATCCAATAATTCCGAACGTTTTCCGGAACAATTGCAATGGTACGCACCCTGGCAATGCAAACGTATTTTTTTCAATCCGTCAGTTTGGTTTTATGGCAGTCAGGAAAAATTTGATGCTGCCGATAAATCTAAATTTATCAGTTTACAAACCGGTGTTTATTATCCCTCTTTAGGAAAATCGAATCAGGAAATTGCCGCTTTGAGCCGAAGCAGTCATAAATCACAAGGTTTTGGCAGCACCGGAAGCCGCGGAAACGACATCGAATATTTAGAACTTATCAATGGAAATCCTCTTCTAAAAGAACCTTCAAATATTTTTGACGGAATTGACACCAGCTGGAATCGGGTAAAAGGCGGAAAATCTATCGGTGAATTGTTGCATCGTATTGAGAAAAAGTTTGATTTCTCTAATCCTTCTGCCTCTATACCTGATTTATTAAAGGCTTATAAAATGATTCTCGCTCTGGATGAAAATCATTGGAAACCGATTAAACTGGAAGAAATTAAAAACACTATTACTGCCTGTGCCGGATTGTATCTGGAAGCTGTTGCTAACGAAGATCAGGCGACTCCCGGAAGTGAGCTTAAAATTAAAATTGAAGCTATTAACCGAAGTGAAACACCTATAACACTAAAAAGTATCACCAGCTTCCCGGATCAGAAAAACACGGTTTTAAACCGTCCATTAAACAATAATACAGCCGAAATTCTACATATTAACCTACAACTACCTACAGACGTTCCTTATAGTCAGCCCAACTGGCTCAAAGAACGACCAACTGTGGGAATGTATCAGGTTTCCGACCAGAAAAATATTGGTTTACCGGATATTATCAGAGACGTAAAACTGGAATTTGAACTCCATATTAATGAGACAACAATTCCTTTTGAACGGTTGGTAGTTTACAAATTCAACGATAAAGTAAAGGGCGAAATGTACAACTACCTCGATATTATTCCGGAAGTAAGCAGCCGTATTGTGGATCAAATTTCTTTCTTCAACAGTGGAAACACCAAGAAAATGGCCGTTAGAGTAAAAGCCGGAAAAGACAATATTAATGGAGAAGTCCGATTAGATTTAGACGATAACTGGAATGTCTATCCTCCTTATATTCCTTTTAGTCTGGAAAAAAAAGACAGCGAAAAAACCGTTTATTTTGATGTAACTCCACCAAAGGAAGCTTCTGAAATTACAGCGAAAAGTATCGTTCTTCTGGACAACAAAAAACAGGACAAAGAACAATATATTATCAATTACGACCATATTAGCAAACAACAGGTCTTATTGCCATCGGAAGCAAAATTTAAAAAATTAGATTTAAAAACAACCAAAGAAAAAATTGGGTACATCATGGGAGCCGGCGACGATGTTCCGGAATGCTTGAGCCAGATGGGATACAGCGTGACATTAATTACACCGGAAGAAATCAACAGCCGTTATTTGAATAATTTTGACGTAATTATCACCGGAATCCGTGCTTACAATACGCTTTCTTTTTTAAAATTCAGACAACATTTACTGCTCGAATTTGTAAAAAGAGGCAAAACTCTGATTGTGCAATACAATACTCCGGATAAAACAATACCTGCCAATATTGCTCCTTATCCCTTAACGCTTTCCAGTGACCGCGTTACTGATGAAAATGCGGCAGTTACGTTTTTAGCCCCTGATCATGCTATTTTAAATTATCCAAACAAAATAACCGAAAAGGATTTTAAAGGATGGACACAGGAACAGGGCTTGTATTATCCTAACCAATTTGACGCTGCCTTTACGCCAATTCTTTCTTCACATGACAAAGGAGAAACACCTAAAAAAGGCGCATTATTAGTAGCAACTTATGGAAAAGGACAATATATCTACACCGGATTAAGTTTATTTAGAGAATTACCAATGGGGGTTTCGGGAGCTTATCGATTAATTGCTAATATGATTGCACTAAAAACTCCTGAAACCTCACAAACGGAGGAAACCCAAAAATAAAAACACGCACTATGGGATTAAAAAAAGAAAGAAAGTGGAAACCGGATTATAGCTGGGTTTTGGTCGCTAATGCGATATACATCCTGTTTTTTTATTTAATAATGAAATTATATTCTTAAGCCATGCAATTATTTGACTGGATTGTACTGATTATCACCCTGCTGTTCATCGTAATTTATGGCGTTTGGAAAACAAAGGGAAGTAAAAACGTAGAAGACTTTATTCTGGGAAGTAATGAAACGCCCTGGCACATGGTAGGACTTTCGGTTATGGCTACTCAGGCAAGCGCCATTACCTTCCTTTCCACTCCCGGACAGGCTTATCACGACGGAATGGGATTTGTTCAGTTTTATTTTGGACTCCCAATAGCCATGATTGTCATTTGTTTGACCTTTATACCTATTTATCACAAATACAAAGTTTTTACCGCTTACGAATACCTCGAAAAACGTTTTGATGTAAAAACCCGTTCGCTGGCAGCCATTCTTTTTTTATTCCAAAGAGGTCTCGGAACCGGATTAACCATTTATGCTCCGGCTATCATTTTATCGGCATTATTAGGTTGGAATCTAACTTACATGAATATTGTAATCGGAATTCTGGTTATTTTTTACACGGTTTCCGGAGGAACCAAAGCCGTAAACGTAACCCAAAAACAACAAATGTTTGTGATTATGTCGGGAATGTTTATCACCTTCTTTCTTATTTTGCATTTTCTGCCAAATGATATGACTTTTACGAATGCGCTTCATATTGCCGGTGCTAATGGAAAAATGAATATTGTAGATTTCTCGACTGATCCGGAAGAAAAATATACTTTTTGGAGCGGAATTACCGGAGGTTTCTTTCTGGCTCTGGCTTATTTTGGAACCGACCAATCTCAGGTAGGACGCTATTTATCCGGAAAATCCGTTCGGGAAAGTCAAATGGGACTGATTATGAACGGGCTTTTAAAAGTTCCGATGCAGTTCTTTATTTTATTGACCGGTGTCATGGTTTTTGTTTTTTTCCAATTCAATCCGGTTCCGCTAAATTTCAATCCGAACAACAAAACTATGATTGAAAAATCAAAGTATAAAAACGAATACCATGATTTAGAAAAGCAACTGGAAACGCTCTCGGAAGACAAAAAAGTAATCAACCTGTTGTACATCGATCAATTGAATCAGGATTATGATAATCCTATTTTAAGAAAAGAAATGGTGGCTCTTTCGACCAAAGAAAAAGACCTAAGAGACCGCGCCAAAGAAATTATTCACAAAGCCGACAGCGGCAACGAAACCAATGATAAAGATTATGTCTTCTTTCATTTTATCCTGCATTATTTACCCAAAGGTTTAATTGGTTTATTGCTCGCTGTTATCATTTCGGCAGCAATGTCTTCTACCGCTTCCGGACTGAATGCTTTAGCTTCAACCACTGCGATTGATATTTACAAACGTAATGTAAAAGAAGACAAAACCGAAACACATTATTTGAATGCTACTAAATTCTTTACCTTTTTCTGGGGAGTCGTAGCTATTCTCTTCGCCTGTGTTGGTACGCTGTTTGAAAACCTGATTCAATTAGTAAATATCGTAGGATCTGTCTTTTACGGAACCGTTTTAGGGATTTTTCTGGTTGGTTTTTATATAAAATTTGTCAAAGCCAAAGCTATATTCTACGGTGCTTTTATCACCCAATTGACCATCTTTATCATTTACTATTTTGCCATTTTCATCTATCCAAGCGGTGAAGAAAAACTAGGCTATTTATGGCTAAATTTCATTGGAGCTATGATGGTAATTGTACTTTCTGCTTTTTTACAGTCAACAATTTTTAAAAAGACAGAAAATATCGCTTAACAAAAAATCCCATTTACAAACTCTGTAAATGGGATTTTTTTATTTCTAAATCTGAAAAAAACTATCTACTCCACTCTTCAATACTGGCTTTATTCATCTCTACGTATTCTTTATTTCCGGCAGCTTCTGAAGCAGATATAGACCATTTAGCGGTTTCAATAGCCCCTTTTTTATCGCCTTGTTTCGCCTGAATTAAGGATTTTAGTCTTAAATAATAAAACGGAACATTTTTAGACATTTCTACTGCTTTATCAATATAACTTCTTCCTTTGGCAATATCTCCATTAGACTGATAATAATATTGTGCTGCTGTATAAAATTGCTCTGGTGTTGGTCCAGCCAAAGTTTTATCGATACTGGCAATGGCTAATTTATTAGTTGGCACCTCAAATTTTAAGGAAACATACGAGTTCTCCCAGGAAATATCCAAAGTAGCCGAATTAGTCGTCAAATTATTAATAGCTAATGTGAAAGTCTCTACCGGTTTGGTCAAAGCCTCTTCATTCACTGAAACTTTCAAAGCCACTTTAGACTCATCAAATTCTTTAGGAGTTCCCCAATTGTCGGTAGCAGTATAAAAAAGTACATCCCAAGTTTGCACATTTGGAATGCTGTACAAAGCATATTTTCCTTTTTTCAGTGTTTTTCCATTAATTACAACATCATCACTAAAAGAAATTATCGAGTTTTCATTAGCACCTGTTCGCCATAATTGTCCAAAAGGCACTAAATTTCCCAAAACCGACCTTCCTCTGGCTGATGGTCTGGAATACACAATTTCAACATCAGTTAAACCAACAACCTGTTTCACAACCGCTTTTGGACTCATTTCTGGAATTCTTACCTGAGCCTCAGCACCCAGATTCAAAACAATTAGGAAAACTATCAACAATACTTTTTTCATAATTCTGTAATTTTTTAATATTCAAATGTACAATTTCTATAACGGTACAGCTGTTAATTATTGCATAATTTAGAATCCATTTCACTCACAACGGCATAATTTAATTCATTAAAATGATTCACTACAAAATCTGCCAATGATAAATCCTGATTCTTAGAATGCTCACTATTGTATCCTATACACAAAATTCCTGCCGCTTTTCCCGCAACAATTCCATTAGTACTATCTTCAATAATGATACAATTTTCTTTTGGAGCAATCGATAAACTTGCTGCATGTTCAAAAATTGCCGGATGTGGTTTAGATTTTGGAAAATCTTCACCACTTACCTTATGCGTAAAATATTGATGCAGATTAAAGCGATTGAAAATACGTTCGATAGTTACTTTAGAAGCCGAAGAAGCTAAAATCATCTGCACTCCATTTTGATGTAAATCTTCGATAAGATTTCTAACACCTGCTAATAGTTCCAAATCTTCTTTGGTATCAAAAGCATCGTTAAAAATACTGCGTTTTCTTAGAATCAAATCTTCAACATCCTGTTCCAGTTGAAAAATATCTTTTAACTTTTGAAAAATATTTCGGGTTGAATTTCCGGTAAACGAAGTGTATAATTCTTCACTTACTTCGATATTTAATTCTTTAAATTGTTTGTAATAAGCATAACGGTGAACCGGTTCAGTATCTACGATTACGCCGTCCATATCAAAAATTACAGTTTGTATCATTGTTTTAGTTTTTAGTTGTCTGTTGACAGTTTTAAACAGTAAAGAAGATCATTAATTCACCTCTTTTCAAATTATTCCTTCTTTTCTAATCAAATTATTCCTTCTTCAAAAGATCTCGAATAACCGTTTCAGCCGCATGTAAGCCAAATAAAGCCGGCATATAACTGTTAGTTCCGTAAAACGATTTTTTAAAGTTGGTTCCGTCGGTCATTTTTACACTGGTTTCATCCGGTTTTTCCATAGAAAAAACGGCTTTCACTCCTTTTTTTACACCCATTTTACGCAAACGCTTACGCACCACTTTTGCCAGCGGGCAAACATCAGTTTTACTAATATCTTTCACGGTTACCTTTCCGGCCTGCATTTTTCCACCGGCTCCCATATTGGAAATGATTTTCACTTTCTTTTTCTTGCATCCTACAATCAAATTCAATTTTGGTGTAATACTGTCGATGCAGTCCAAAACATAATCCATATCTTCTGAAACCAATTCGAAAGCACGTTCCGGAGAAAGAAATTCTTTTACTCGGGTTAAATTTAATTCCGGATTAATATCCATTAAACGGTCGCCTACGATAGCTACTTTTGGTTCACCCACCGTAGAATGCAAAGCCGGCAATTGTCGGTTAATATTGGTAATATCTACAACGTCTCCATCCACAATAATCATGTTTCCCACTCCGGCGCGGGCTAAAAATTCGGCTGCAAAAGATCCTACTCCTCCCAATCCTACAACCATTACTTTTGCATTTTGCAATTTATTTAATCCTTCTTTTTTGAATAAAAGTTCGGCTCTTTCGGTCCACTCTGCCATAATAAATTCTTTTATTTGGTAATTTGTTTATTTGCTATTTTATTATTTTTTAAAAACAGTTTTCACATTTTCAGAAATTAGCTGCTGTAATGCTTCAATTGAAATCTTTTTATATTTTGCCGCCAATGCATAAACCTCACGGATTCCTTCTTCGACCATATCAGTTTCCAGAAAAAAACGATTCTCCGGAATATTGACAAAAACATTTTCTAATTCCGGATTTCGCAATAGATTTTTCCCAAAAGAAAGGTAAAACCCGTTATTTAGAAGTTGTTTAGCCAACTGTTCTTTTTTAGAAAATCCATGAATAATTATTGGTGTGGTAATTTTCAAACGGTTTTTCATTTCAACCAATTCCTGAAAAGCCAACACACAGTGAATCACCACCGGTTTTTGGAATTTTTCTGCCAAAAGTAATTGTCTTTCTAAAACTTTCAATTGAGTTTCAAATGCCGTTACGCTGCGTTTGTCCAAACCACATTCGCCAATAGCCAAACAAGCTGGAGAACTTATTTTTTGTTCCAAAATTTGAAAATCACTTTCCAATCGATTTTCGTCTATAAATAAAGGATGAATTCCAATAGAATAATTTGAAATTGCTGCATCAAATTCCTGCGGATATTGGTTTACCAATTCCAAAATTTCAGCATCATTTGTAAATTGATGCGTATGTAAATTGAAATACTGCATTAGTCATGAAATTTTTTAACACCGGCGCGAATAGCCACTTTCAAATCATTTTCCAAAGGAACTCTCGGACAGGAATAACGATGACTGTAAGCGCAATACGGATTATAGGAAGTATTAAAATCAATCGCAATCGTATTGCCTTTTGGAATTTTTAAATCAATATATTTCCCGCCTATGTAACTTTCCTTTCCGGAAGTTTCATCGAAAAAAGGCAAAAACAAATCATTTTTGTATTTTGGATTTTTAGAAAACTCCACATCCTGATAAACATTGAGTTTGCATTTTTTTCCATCAATTTCAAAATGCACTTCTCCGTATTTTTTAAAAAGCGGCTGTCTGTCGGTTGATGTTGCCATTTTAAAAGCTTTTTCTTTTGGAGTACGAACTAATTTGGCAATCACAAAATATTTTTCGCTGACTGGATAAAAATCCAAGGATTTAAAAGTTGCTAAATCTTTTGCTTCCAGCGGACTGGTTTTAGAATCAGCATATTCTTTATTCAATTCCTGTTGGTACTTTTTAGCAGCCGTCCAATTGAATTTCTCCTGAGAAAAACCAAAAACACTTTGCAACCAAACAGTAAACAACAGAATATACCTCATCTTCAAAATTTTATGCAAAAATAGCTTAAAAGTAACAATGCTGCAAAGAGAAATCGACTAATAAGTGAGTGCAGCAAAAATATCATAACCATTCAACTTTTCCCTGCCGTTCAGGAATTTCAGTTCCATCAGGAAATTCAATTGCACAATTTCACCTCCTAATTTTTCAACCAATTCGCAAACCGCTTTAGCCGTACCTCCGGTTGCCAGCACATCATCATGAATTAATACCTTATCGCCTTTTTGGATAGCATCTTTATGGATTTCTAAAGTATCCGTCCCGTATTCTAAATCATAAGTTACCGAAACCGTTTCATAAGGCAGTTTTTTAGGCTTTCGCACTGGAACAAAACCGGCATTTAATTCCTGCGCTAACAACATTCCGAATAAAAAACCTCTGCTTTCCGCTCCTACCACCTTATTAATTTGGTGTCCGTTTAATGATTTTACCAAAATTTGAAGACATTCCTGAGTTGCTTCGGCATTATTTAACAGCGGCGTAATATCTTTAAACAAAATTCCTTCTTTTGGAAAGTCTTGAATATCACGAATATAATTTTCTAAGCTCATTTTTTTTAGTATTTATTGAAATTTATGCTTGCAAGTTACACATTTATCCCTATATTTGCACCCGCAATCACGCTTTACAAAGCAACTGCAAACGGCCTCGTGGCGCAACTGAATAGCGCATCTGATTACGGCTCAGAAGGTTACAGGTTTGAATCCTGTCGAGGTCACAAAAATTAAAAGCTCATTTCTTTTGAAATGAGCTTTTTTTATAACTTCCTCTTCTTTTTTATAAGTTTAAACATACGAAATCAAGTAATTTGGAAGTCCTGCCAGGGTGACACAACAGGATTCAAACCATTCACCCATAGAAGAATTCTATTTTACTAACTCAATTCCTATTTGATAATTCAACCCTATATCTACTAATTTTACATAAACATCACCTTGTTTTTCATCCCAACAATACGAAATCTTATCATTTACTGAATCTCTGTTTTTAAGTAAAATTCTCTTTTTTACTCAAAAAACGATCAGTTTAAAATCATAGAGTGTTTAAATTCAACGGATTAATTCTGCAACCACCACTTTAAAAATCAGTCAAATTATTACTTGCTTTTAGATGCCAAAAATTCAATTTATTTATTACGATTGATTCATTCTCTGAAAAAAACTCAACTTCATTACTATTAAAATATTTCGGAAAAATTCTCGTTGTAAAGGCTTCTTTATCATTGATAAATCCTTCAATCACTGAACCATCAATAAACAAATGGATCTTTATCCTTTTACTATTTTTAAGATTCATTTCTCCTGTTTCAATTCTTTTAGGAACTAATTCCGTTTGACTTGATTTATATTGATCTATTACTAATTGATTCTTTTTTAAATCAAAACATAATTTTGTTGCTTCTCCATTTTTTTGATTTTTACCAATATAGAATCCAAATTTACTTGATTGTTTTGGTAAAATTTCAGCAATTATTTCAACTTGATGACCTCTACCAATTTTAAAATTAGCAGACTCATTAACACTTACTTTTTCAAAGGTTTTTAAAGAATCCCTCAATTTAATTAAGGCCGGATGTGGTGTTTGGTAAATTTCACCATTTTTCAAATTCCAAATTCTAGGAATACTATACAAATGCGCCCAACCGTGTTGTAAATGCAATTCACTTGGAATTAAATCCGGAATAATTGCAATTGCAGTGGTATTACCATCTTTATCGAAAGCAACTGAAGGGGAAAGTAACCGGTTTATTACTTCTAACTTTTTAGGTAACTTAGTATCAGGAACAAATTTTTCGTTTACAAAATCACC
>LLBY010001848.1_pt1 | contig 11178 bp, 10 predicted proteins | sample 1489401 | NCBI WGS metagenome assembly LLBY01 (sample SAMN04092656, study PRJNA295927) | soil metagenome | biome: Soil prokaryotic community; feature: Bulk soil; isolation source: soil from tomato rhizosphere | host: tomato cultivar Hawaii 7996 | place: South Korea | collected 2011-11-01 | reverse complement strand
GCATAAAAAAGTAACGAAATATGGTTAAGGTTTAGCCATTCCTGCCTGCCGGCAGGCAGGTTTTAGGAAATAGAAAAAGTAGAGATATGTTCATTATATAAAAGCTATTATATAAAGCAACGGCTTGATTTAAAATATAAAAATGCGTAATATTAATGTTGATTAGAAACACATTTATTACATGAGGCCCATGGGAATGGCATTCACAGGGGGATGATTATTCAGGTTATTCCTCTGACCAAATAAAAACAATAAATAAAAGCAGATGAAGATATTATCTAAAGAACAAATTTATCAAGGAGATACATTAACCATAGAACGTCAAAATATTTCATCTACATATTTAATGGAACGCGCTGGTTCAAAAGTTTTTAACTGTATGCATGTGCGTTTACAAGGCGCTCAAGTGCCAATTCACATATTTTGTGGTATTGGTAATAACGGTGGTGATGGGTTGGTTTTGGCAAGACATCTAATTTTAGAGGGCTATAATGTTAAAATATATATTGTTAATTATAGTGATAAACGGTCGAAAGATTTTTTAATTAATTATGATAGAATTAAAAGTATCACAACAGATTGGCCAACTCTTTTAAATAATAAGGAAGATTTTCCCGAAATAAATGCAGAAGATATTATTGTTGACGCTATTTTTGGTATAGGTCTAAACAAGCCTGTCGATAATTGGATTAAGGATTTATTTGTTCATTTTAAGAAAGCCAAGGCATTTACATTATCTATTGATATTCCTTCAGGATTAAGTACCGATAATGTACCCAAAGATGAAAATGCTGTTGTTTGGGCAAGTTATACCTTAAGTTTTGTAACGCCCAAATTAGTGTTCTTTTTACCCGAAACGGCAAAATATACTACGCAGTGGGAAGTTTTGGATATTGATTTGGACGTCGATTTTTTATATGAAACTGTTGCTGAAGCCGAATTAATAGGAAAGCATGAAGTCTTGCCTCTCTATATGCCAAGAGACAAATTTTCGCATAAGGGCCAATTTGGACACAGCTTAATTATTGGGGGGAGTTATGGTAAAATTGGTGCCGTTATTTTAGCCAGTAGGGCAGCTTTGTCTTCTGGAGCAGGTTTGGTGTCTGCTTATGTGCCGAAATGTGGTTGTGTACCCTTGCAATCCGCTTTTCCAGAGGCGATGGTTATCACGGATATAGATGAGGAAAAAATAACCAAGATTGATTTCGACATCATACCTACAGTCATTGGATTTGGAGTAGGCGTGGGAACCGATGCTAAAACGATACAAGCTTTTGAAGATTTTTTAAAAAAGAATACAGCGCCACTTGTTATCGATGCCGACGGTATTAACCTATTAGCGCAAAAGAAAGCATTATTAAAATTAGTACCAAAACAAACGGTTCTAACACCACATCCCAAAGAATTAGAGCGTTTAATAGGTAAGTGGACAGACGATTTTGATAAATTAGATAAGGTAAAAGTCTTTTCGAAAAAACACAATCTAATAGTTGTAATTAAAGGCGCCAATACCATTACCGTGTTTCAAGAAAAGTTATATGTGAATTCGACAGGAAACCCCGGTCTTGCAACCGCAGGAAGTGGTGATGTGCTAACAGGAATCATTACGGGTTTAATATCACAAGGGTACCATCCATTAAACGCAAGTATTTTTGGGGTTTATTTGCATGGAAAATCGGCAGACATTGCTGTTGAAGATTATGGTTATCAAAGTTTGATAGCAAGTCATGTCATTGATTATTTAGGTGAAGCTTATAAGGATTTATTTAAACTGCCAGAACAACCAGAAGTAAGGGAAGCGGAAGATGAAGGTGAGAAGTAGAGGCTTTAAATCTGCCAGCCCGATTAAAAGAGTACCCATTTTTTGAATTTGCAGCCTTCTCTTAGATAGTTTGTTAAATTAACATATAGGGTGTGGAAATATTTTCAACATGCTAACGGTTTGTTAGCGTTTTAATAAAACCGTGTTTTAAATAGTACTATCGGTTATTTAAATTTGTCTAGAGAAAGAGCAAAAAATAATTTTATTGCATTCTTCAAGGTGCTTTCAAAAATAGGGAGAACAGCCTTATCAAATTACATTTTCCAAAGCATCATTTTAGGAATTTTATTTTATGGCTATGGTTTTGGAATGTTTAATGGCTTTTCAAGATTTGAATTGTTAGCTATTGTTGTGGCAATTTGGACTATTCAAATCACATGTACCTATCTCTGGTTAAAGTATCACAAACAAGGGCCGTTAGAACTTCTTTGGAGAAAGCTAACCTATAATTCTTTTAATAAAAACTAATACATGCCATGGCAGAAAACAATTTAGCTAAAGTGAGTAAAACAAAGACTCTAATTGTTTTTATTCTAACCATCATTTTAGGGTATGCACTTTTTATAATTCCTGACCTATTCTTCGGGATAACAAAAATCAACGGTGGAAAAAAGGGCATTAATTTATTGTTTATGGCTTTGTTCCAGTTTTTCTCTATTACAGTTCTACTATATGTTTCACTTAAACTTTTAAAAAAAGACTTTAAGTATATCGGACTTCGATTCGTAAACCTCAAAAAGGACACGCTTTTAGGTATCGGTTTTGGCGCCTTATGGACCCTATTGCAGTTTACCTTATTAATACCAAATACTGGTGGGGCAGATCGTCTGGATATCAAAGGCATGTTGGATATGTACGATGGCAGTATAACAGGGCTTCTTTCCTTTATTGCCCTTGGCGTTATTGGTGGCGGTATCACTGAAGAGCTTTTTAACAGGGGCTATTTTATAAATGTTCTCAAAGATGTATTTAAAAATCCAAAAACCGGACTGTGGTTTTCGGCAATTTTATCCATCTTACTTTTTGCGCTAGGGCATATGCCTGTTAGTGCATTGGATTGGCTTGATATTTTGGTGCCTACAATTATGTATACGTTATTGTTTATTTCAACCAAAAGAGTAACAGCCTCTATAGTGGCACATGGTATTTATAATATGTCAGCAATTATTCTAACATATTATATGTATGCTATTTAGTATTAATCAATCAAATAATCAAAAATGAAAAAGCACTTCTAATCACTCTAATTATTTTTTCCGCTTGCAAACAGAAGAAGCGTTCGCAAAACACATCAACAGATTTAAATAACGATTCTATAGTACAAATAGAACGTATTGAAAAAAAATTGGTTCCAGTACATTACCTAAAGGATAAGGACCATAAAAAGTCAATACCCCAACTCATGCAGGAAGATAGAATCGCAGGAGTAAGTATCGCATTTTTTGATAATGGGAAAATAGCTTGGCAAAAAACATATGGGTATTCCAATCTTGCGGATTCCACAAAGGTTACCCCCAACACAGTCTTTAACGGTGCCTCTTTAAGCAAATCTGTGACCGCAATGGCTGCTTTAAATTTAGTGGATCAAGGGGTTTTAACCTTGAATGAAGACATCAACAAGTATCTTGAAGGCTGGAAAGTGCCTGACAATAAATTCACTGTACATGAAAAAGTAACCCTCAAACGACTTATTGGTCATACTGCAGGTTTTGAAAGATATGTACAGTCATCCTTTTTTCCCAATGAAGAACTTCCAACCATAGACCAGATGTTGACAGGAGAAAAACCTTCCGTTGATCCAGCTGTTTCCGTAGTATCTGTTCCCGGACAAAAACAAGTATATTCAAATCCGGGGTATTCCGTTATTGAAAAACTCATAGAAGATGTCACTGACAAAGAGTTTAATGCCGCCATCACTGAACTGATATTTGAACCATGTGATATGACCCATAGTTCATTTGAACAGCCAGTCCCGAACCACCTTTCACAGCAAATGGCTACTGGATATTCCAATGCATTGGAGCCGTACCCTTATAAATTGTTTCCGTTTAAAGCGGCCGGGGGCATTTGGACGACCCCTACCGATTTAGCAAAATTTTTATTGACAGTATTGGAAGACCATCATTCAGGTACTAATGCCATCCTGTCAAAAAGCATAACAGACAGTATATTTACTAAAACACCCACAAGATTAGGGTTTGCAAAGATTTACAACGATGAAAGCCAAGATATACTCTTTGAACACTGGGGGAGTAATTCGGGATTTACCTGCTATATGGTGACGTCACTTAATAACAAGCAAGGTGTGGTCATTATGACCAACAGCGATAACGGGATGTCCCTGATGAGTTATATCGCCAGGGCAGTCGCAGTAGCATATGATTGGGACTTTTTACAACCAACAGTGTTTGATCGCATTGCAATGGACGGGGTAGAAATGAACAAGTTCACAGGAAAATTTAAAGGAGGAAACGAAGTGTTGGAATTTGAGGTTGCTGAGGGGACCCTTCACTTTTTAAGTGCAACAGATACTACCTCAAAACTTGTTCCTGTGGCAGGGAATAAATTCATACAGTCAAATGACAACACACTTTATGAGTTCTTAAAGAATAAAGAAGGCGTAGTGAAGTATGTCCGTATGACAAAGGCAGATGGGTATAATAGCGATTACCTTAAACAATAAAAATATACAGATGAAAAGGAGGTTTTTAATTTTTGTCCTATTGCTATGGGGGGGATCGCTTGTTTCTTGTCAAGATCAAAGCAATGGCATTTCGACGATTAAAGGCCATGAGGTATCTCCCACTGATTTAGATAATTTCATTCAAAATCAAATAGATTCACTTAAAGTTGCAGGCCTGTCCGTTGCAATTATCCGTGATAACAAAATGGTTTACAACAACGCATTTGGTTTTAAAAGCCTTGCCACAAAAGAAAAATGCACTCCCGAAACACTATTTGAGGCCTGTTCGCTCTCAAAACCGGTGTTTGCATATTTTGTAATGTTACAAGTAAAAAAAGGTATCATAGATTTGGATAAACCTCTTTATGAATATTTACCAAATGACGATTTAGCAGACGATGGACGCTATAAAACAATAACTGCTCGTATGGCGTTGTGCCATGCTTCAGGTTTACCAAATTGGCGAGAAAACACCAATGGCCAACTAAAAATATTATTTCAACCTGGAGCTGAGTTCGGCTATTCGGGAGAAGGATATCAATATTTAAAAGATGTCTTAAGTCATCTTTTAAAAGTGGACGATAGGGGTCTCGATAAACTTATTCAAAACGATGTTGTCGCCCCGCTTGGTATAGACTTTATGAAATTCACTTGGGAAGATACGTATAGCTCAAAAAAAGCTTTCGGTCATAGAAACGGCGTGCCTACAGATAATGGTCCGGTTTTATTGAATGATAGAGATGATACCTTTGGAGCAGGTTATAGCCTACATACAACTTCTAGCGACTATGCTAAATTTTTGATTGGTATGATGGAACCTCATTTGCAACAAAGAAAATTTGTTGATGAAGCACTCGTGTCTCAAAACGGTATGCCTAACGAAGCAGGTGAATTACACAGAAGTATGGCTTTTCCTATCAAAAAGGTTGGAGAAAGATTGAGGTATTATCATTCTGGTAACAATGGTGATTTTAGAGCCTATTGCCATTTTTATAAAGAAAAAGGATACGGAATTGTAATGTTGAGCAATAGCGACAATTTTTTGTCATCGCGATGTGCCCAAAGAATTATAGAGTATTTGGAAGATGTGTGGTTTTATGTGTAAATAAGTAAGCCAATAAAATAAGATAACAAAAATAGCTTGGGTGGTGGCCCAAGCTATTTTTTAACTTATACGGTTTTAAGATACTGCCTCCGCAACCACCTTAAATATTCAATGACGTAAACAGTTCCGTTAATTCAGGACTAGAAGGTCTGGGTGCATCGGGGGTTACTATATTACCATTGGGATCTATTAAAATAAACCTAGGAATCCCTTTGATTTTATAATCCAAAACAAATTGCGATTGCCATCCGTTTGGTGCTAATAACTGTACGCCGCTTAGTTCTTTATCAGCTATCATAGCTTTCCAATCTTCACGGGCTTTATCCCACGAACCGCCGTGACTTCTATCGTCATCAATAGATAAGCTAACAAATTGAATATTTTTATCGTGATATTGTTTCTCTAAAGCTTTTAAGGAAGGAATCTCAGCCTTACAAGGACCACACCAAGTTGCCCAAACATCTATATAAACATATTTTCCTTTTAAATCGGACAAGGAGGTTGTGCCACCATTATAGTTTTCGTATGCCTCAAAAGTAGGCGATGGTGCGCCTTTTGGTAATTCCGTTTTTAGCGCTATAGACTCTGCTAAATACCCTTTATAATAATTTAGCATAGGGTCTATGTTTTTTGATAAACTATTAATGATAGAGGTGTCTATATCTTTATTAGCGTTGTAAAACTCGGTTAATTCGGTTTTTATTTTGCCAAACTTTGATTCTAATTCAGCCATATCCAAACGACCTAATGCGTCTAAATCTAAAAGTTCTTCCTGCATTAAGTTGTTTTCAGCCAAAAAGTTACTGTGTTCTGCACCAGTTCCTGAGTATTTTACAGATTCATCAAATTCTTTTGTATCTAAAGTCACGGTAATGTCGAAACCATTTTTTAGAAATAGGTTTGTAGATTCTTTGCCATCATAAAAGTTATAAACGCCTGTTTCGACTTTTAAGGTATCACTAAAAGTGCCATCGTCATTTACTTTAATGGTTTTAGAAAATGTACGCGATCTTACTACAACCGAATCACTGTTTTTATCAATGATTTTACCCGATAGAGCAACGTAATCTTTAGGTTCTTGCTTACATGCTATTATGGCAATGGCAGCAGTTAATAAAAGTAGTTTTTGCATGTGTTTGTCTTAAGTATTTAATGAACCCATTTTGATTTTTTTCGCTTCAATCCAAAAAGACAAGACGAGTTCAATCTCAAAAATAAATATTTAATAATTTTTAAGCCTTATTTTTGTTAAACATTAACATTTCCCTAAAGTTTATAAGTCAGTTTTTCATAAGAAACAATTTCAGGAATAATATTTAATGCATGTAATTCCTTTTGAATGGTAGTAACCGTTTTTTTGTCGATTAAACTTTGGGACCATTCGGTAATGCCTAACCATTCCTGCACATCTTGCAATTGCTGTCCGTAACGATTTGCAATGGTTCTGTCAATACTCGGGATGTCCTTAAATTCTATAGTGGTGTTATTTATAATTCTTAAAATGGTTTTTAAATCTTCCTTGTTTGATTCAATAAAATCTTCCCTAACAGCTATTACAAAACAAGGCCACGGTGTTGGGCAGTTGCCTATGCTTCTAAACGTGCCGTTATCGACCAATGGTTTGGTGGTGAATTTCTCCCACATAAAATAATCGGCAGTGCCATTAGTTAATGCTTCAACAGCACCGTTTAAATCGTTAACGACTTCAAAATTTAGATGTTTTTTTAAATCCCAACCATGGTTTTCAGCATTAATATAGGCCATTAAATGTGACCCCGAACCATATCTGCTTATAGCCGCTTTTTTTCCTTTTAAATCTTCAATGGTTTTATATGGTGCATTTTTACCAACATGAATTCCCCAATTTAAAGGTGTTTGCACAAAAGTTTGTACTATTTTGCTAGGGTTTCCGTCTATAATGTCTTTAATAATTCCTTCAGTAAGTATCACGGCAATATCGATATCTTTATTGCGGAGTGCTTTACACATAGCACCCGTGCCTTCTGGACAATCTTGCCAACGCAAATGGATACCTTCGTCTTTATATTCTCCGTTTTTTAAGGTTAAATACCAAGCCAAATTAAAATGTTCCGGTACGCCACCAATAGTTATTTGCTTCATGAAACGAATGGGTTATTAAAAGATTTTATTCAGGGTGTAAGTTATGAGATTTTCTACGGATTTTAATGGATTCTCACTAAAAGTACCATGGGCTCTATTAGCAATAATGGCATTTAACGATAGGGCATGATGGCCTAAAAGTTTTGATAGTCCATAAATAGCAGATGTTTCCATTTCTAGGTTTGTAATGCGGATGCCTTTAAAATTGAAACTATCCATCTTGCTATTTAAATCGGCATCCTGTAAAGGCAAGCGTAATATACGCCCTTGAGGGCCGTAAAAACCACCTGCCGTTGCTGTTAGCCCTTTGAAAATGGCAGCGCTTTCTAATTTGCTTTCCAATAATTTGCTGTTATTAATAACAATGGGGCGTGATTTGTTTACAGGCCAATGGCAGTGCTTAATAAAAGCATCTTCAATATCAGGATTGCCTATGCCGTTTATTTGATATGCATGCAGCATGCCATTAAGATCTAAAGCATGTGTGCTTAAAAGAAATGAATCTACTGGAATGTCTTTTTGTAAAGAACCCGACGTACCAATTCTAATAATATTAAGACTGGTAAGGACTTCTTTTGGGCTTCTTGTTTTAAGGTCTATATTGAAAAGGGCGTCTAATTCGTTTAAAACAATATCAATATTATCTGGCCCGATACCCGTTGATATCACCGAAATACGGTTGCCTTTAAAAGTTCCTGTATGGGTTTTAAACTCGCGCTTTTGTGTTTTAAACTCAATATGGTCAAAGTGTTTTGAAACTTGCCCAACCCTGTCCTGGTCACCTACAAAAATGATGGTTTTGGCAACATGTTCTGGCTTTAAATTTAAATGGTACACACTACCATCTGGATTTAGTATAAGTTCCGAAGCTTTAATTGGCATTATAAACGGTTTTTATTAATTTATTTTCCTTTTTATTGAATTGAAAATCGAACTTACTAATGCCACCAAACACCATATTGTTATCAATTTCTTTAGAAAAATTATGTTGTCCAAGCAATGCCTCATGTCCCTTTCTGTTTAATTTAATAAGGTTTTCTTCTTCTGTAAAAAAGAGGCTAAGCTTCTCTATAATTCTAGAAACCTGTAAATCACCATAGCCGTAATACCCTTGATAATTAAGCGCATAGCCTAATAGGTGGTGTCTGGATTTTATGGCAGTATTTTTAACGATTTCCAAAATATTGCGTTCCATAACATTGAGCCCGTCCTTGGTTTCGGGAAACCGCTCTACATGTGCTTTTAAACAATTACTTAAATACTTGAAAGACGACTTTTTCACAATATACGGCTTAAGTAAATTATGGTCTTTGCCACAGTAAATATGCCACACCGTAGTCGCTATATCAATATCTTCTGGCATCAGTTTAACTTTATCCCTATAATGCTTTAATAACTGACCAGCATTAAGTTCGGCTAAACCTTTTAAATTTTTGTTTCTTTCCACTTTACCGCTGCAAACCAGATAGAGTGGGAGTTTGATCTTTTTTTGTTGAATCAGGCTTATTACAGCGATCATATTGATGTGGCAAAACAAATCGTATTCAAACCATAGGATTATTTCTGAATAATTTTCTGAATGGTTCAGCTTATCCAACTCCTGTTTAATTTCAGATATTACTAAATCAATATCATAAAAAGTACTGAAAAAGTTTTTCCTAAGTTTTGAAAATTCATCTGAATATACCTGTTCTACAGTAGGGCCTTCACAAAGCATTTCTTGCCAAGTAAGTATCTCCCCTTCAATATTTAGCTCATTGAGGCGGTTGGTTAAAACGGAACCATTGGAAATATGAAGTGGAAGCTTGCCCATAAATTAGCCGCCAACACGTTTTACGTTAAACCCTTTGTCTTTTAGCATTTTCATGATTTTATCGCGATAATCGCCTTGAATAATGATTTTATCGTCCTTAAAACTACCACCAACACTTAGTTTGGTTTTTATTTCTTTTGCTAAAATTTTAAAATCTTCGGTAGCACCTGTGTAACCTTCTAAAATGGTTATGGGTTTGCCTTTGCGCTTTTCGTATTTACAAATAATAGGATCGTCTTGCATCCATATTTTTGATGTGTCCTCAGCGTCTTCTATAGGTTTTTCCTGGATATGATCCGGGAATAGGTTTCTTAATTGATCTTGTAAATCCATTTTATTGATTTATTTGTCTGTTCGAGCGCAGTCGAGAACTATCAAAACATCTCGACTGCGCTCGATGGGACAAATTAATTATTTTTTAATAAGTCCTAATTCTACCAAGCGCTCATTTAAAAATTCGCCTGCTGTAATATCGTCAAATGCTTTCGGATGGTTCTCGTCTATACAACCTTCTAAAACATCCAATTTCATAGCGCTAATAGGGTGCATGAAAAAAGGAATGGAGTAACGTGACGTTCCCCAAAGTTCACGAGGCGGATTAATAACACGGTGTATGGTAGATTTTAGCTTGTTGTTCGTGTGCCGCGATAGCATATCGCCTACATTAATCATCAATTCATCGGGTTCTGCAATGGCATCAATCCATTCGCCTTTATGGTTTTGCACCTGCAAGCCACGACCTTGCGCCCCCATGAGTAGGGTAATTAAGTTGATGTCGCCATGGGCTGCTGCACGAACCGCTTCTTTAGGTTCTTCGGTGATTGGTGGATAATGTATGGGTCTTAATATCGAATTACCGTTGTGTATGTAATCATCAAAATAGGTTTCTTTCAAACCTAGATGTAAAGCCAAAGCACGTAATACATATTTGGCCGTTTTCTCAAGCATTTTATAAGCTTCCTTGCCTACTTTGTTAAATTCAGGAAGTTCCTCAACGATGACGTTTGCAGGATAGTCTGCTGCTAATTTTGGATTATCTTCAACATACTGTCCAAAGTGCCAAAACTCCTTTAAATCGCCTTCTTTTTTGCCTTTTGCACTCTCTTTTCCAAACGACACATAGCCACGTTGACCGCCAATACCCGGGATTTCATATTTCTGTTTCGTTTCAACAGGTAAATTGAAAAAATTCTTTACTTCACTATATAATGTATCAACTAAAGTATCATTTAAAAAATGGCCTTTTAGTGCTACAAACCCAATGTCTTCATAGGCTTTCCCTATGGCATCTACAAATTTTTGTTTTCTAACAGCGTCTCCCGATGTAAAATCACTTAAATCGACACTTGGTATTATATTCATGAGGAATTATTTTAATTTGTTCTATAACAAATGTACAAAAACATTGTAAAGATTTACGCAATGAACTCCTCTTGACTTTTTGTTTTTAACCGAAAATGATATAAAATTTGTACAGATGAGGCGTTTTTTGAAAGGCATAGCAGAACTCAATGCCATTAAGTTAAGGGGAAGCGGGTCAGATTGAGCGCAGTCGAAACCTCTTTCAAGTCCTTTTTTGTTAAGCATTTCGCAAGCTGCGCTTCTATCTTCAAATAAAAATATATTTTCATTTT
>LLBY010013879.1_pt9 | contig 11186 bp, 12 predicted proteins | sample 1489401 | NCBI WGS metagenome assembly LLBY01 (sample SAMN04092656, study PRJNA295927) | soil metagenome | biome: Soil prokaryotic community; feature: Bulk soil; isolation source: soil from tomato rhizosphere | host: tomato cultivar Hawaii 7996 | place: South Korea | collected 2011-11-01 | reverse complement strand
GGATTCGAACCCTCGATACCCTTTTGAGGTATACACACTTTCCAGGCGTGCGCCTTCGACCACTCGGCCACCTCTCTTTGTTTTTTTATTATACTTTTTTATGGGTGGGCAAATAACAAAAAAAACTTTGAACCTTAAAATTTTATAAGTTAATTTTAAGACAATTCACCTCGTAATGCTTTTTCGAAGGTCATTTTGAATGTTTTAAAGGGTATATTTTCACCCAACAGGTACATTAATTTGCAAATTGCAGCCTCGGTTGTCATGTCTTTACCTGAAACAACTCCTATGGTTTTCAAATGGTTACTGGTTTCATAATGCCCCATCATCACACTTCCGCCTACGCATTGCGTTACATTTATAATATGCACACCGCGCTTAATCGTTTCTTGCAAAAGATCGATAAACCATGCTTCTGTTGTGCAATTTCCAGCGCCATAAGTCTCCAAAACAACTGCTTTTAAGCTTGGCGTAGCTAATACACTCTTTAAAAACGTCTCAGATATGCCTGGAAACAGTTTAACAAGCGCTATGTTGGTGTCTAAATTTTTATGGACTATTAACGTTTTTTTTGAATCTGGCTTCAATAAATAATCTTGGTTTACTTTTAAATGCACCCCAGATTCTGCTAATTCGGGATAATTTAATGATGCAAATGCTTTAAAATTTTCGGCATTTAGTTTCGTCGTTCTATTAGCTCTGTACAATTTATACTCAAAATACAAACAGACTTCCTTAATCAAAGGCTTCCCGTTTTCTTGCAAAGAAGCCATTTGAATTGAGGTGATTAGATTCTCTTTGGCATCGGTTCTTAAATCACCAATGGGCAATTGCGAGCCTGTAAACACTACTGGTTTTACTAAATTTTCCAAAATAAAGCTTAATGCCGATGCTGTGTAGCTCATGGTATCGCTTCCATGTAATACAACAAATCCATCAAATTTATTATAATGGGTTTCTATTATTTCAGCAATTTGAATCCAATACACCGGATTCATATTACTTGAATCGATGGGTTTTTCAAAAGAAACCGTTTCAATATGGCAGTCTAACAATTGAAGCTCTGGAATTTTATCTAAAAGATTTTTAAAATCGAAAGCCTTCAATACACCGGTTTTAAAATCTTTAATCATACCAATAGTACCGCCTGTGTATATAAGTAATATGTTTGGTTTTAATTTACTCATTTTGATTTACAATTTAAATTCCAAATACATCTTTAGAATTCTGGGTGGTTATTTTGGCTATTGCTTCTAAAGATACACCATATATTTCTGATAATTTTTCCAACACCTTTAATATATAGACACTTTCATTCCGCTTACCTCTGTATGGTGCCGGTGCTAAATAAGGCGAATCGGTTTCTAATACAATATGATTTAAGTCTATCTGATTTAAAAACTGATCGATTTTCCCATTTTTAAAAGTTGCAACACCTCCTATTCCTAATTTCATATTATAGGACATCGCTTGATGCGCCTGTTCTAAAGTGCCTGTGAAGCAATGAAAAACCCCATACAAATCATCACTCTTTTCTGTTTCTAAAACTTCAAAGATTTCATTAAAAGCTTCCCTGCAATGAATAACTATGGGCAACTTATATGTTTTAGCTAATTGAATTTGATGTTTAAACGCTTCTTGCTGAATACCGAGTGTTGACTTATCCCAATACAAATCAATACCAATTTCACCCACTGCATAAAATTTTCGTTTTGCAAGCATGGCTTCAACAAACTTTAACTCGTCCTTATAATTATCTTTTACGTGCGTTGGATGCAAGCCCATCATTAAAAACACATTACTAGGATAATCCTTTTCAAGTTGAAGCATGGATTCTGTATATGTAGAATCGATGGCTGGAATAAAAAAACGTGAAACGCCTTCATTTAATGCACGGGTTATCATGGCATTTCTATCTTCATCAAAAGCGTCGCTATATAAATGGGTATGGGTATCGGTAATTATCATTCGGTAAAAATAAGAAGTATTTTAATAAACAAAGACCTTAGAGGTTTTGTTAATACCTACAAGGTTTTGGAAACCTTGCAGGTGGGTTTTGGAAACCTTGCAGGTAAATCATTACTCAACCTTGCAGGCAAAGCATTACTCTAACTTTTTTATAAGTTTTTGGGCTTTGTCATAATCATCAGCATCTTCTGGAATGGTCTTTAAAATTTCCAAAGACGCATCGTAGTCTTTTTGTTTTAAATGACTTAATGCCAAATACCAAATAGCTTTATTTTTATATGCCGATTGCCCTTTACTCAAACTAATCAATAAACGTTCAGCCGTTTCAAATTTGTTTAATTCTACATTGGCTACAGCTCTATAAAATTGTAATTCAGCATTGTCTTTATCCATTAGCATTAAACTTTTAAAAGCTTCTTCCGCTTTAGCGAAATCTTTAGTGTTAAAAGCGTTTTCGGCCGTTTTTAATAAAGCATCTTGTTCGCCTCTCACGGTTAAACTAATACTGTTATAATTTGCAAAATCCTCATAAACCGGACTTGAAAAATTATTAAACACGGTTATACCAATTAATAAAACAACACTTGCCGCCACGGCATATTTCCAAATTTTAAAACGAACCACTTTTTTAGGAGCGTCTAGTTTTTCAAAATAAGTTTTTGAAATATTTTTTAAATTATTTTGAAATGCTGTTGAAGCTTCCTCGTTACCAAGCTTATGTTCTAAAAAAGAGGAAAGTTCTTTATAGGTATTGAAACTGTCTTTGAATTTTGGATCTACTTTCAATCGGGCTTCAAAAGCACTTTTTTCAGTTTCAGAAAGGTCTCCTAAAAGGTAGTTTTCAAACAATATGTAGTCTTGCTCATTCATGTGTTCAATTTTATTGTTTTTTAGCAGTCACATGCTACATCTATTTAATCTTTTGTTATAGCATTAAAGATTTAGTTATAGATGTTTCATAATGGTTACTTATTAAGTAGGTTAAATTTTGGCGACCCTTGAACCAACTCTGTTAGTTTACCAATACATAAAGATTTCTTTTTTCGGGCATAAGCGTATGTTACACCTAAACTTGAGGCTACTTCTTCCATCGATTTTATTTTAAAAGTAGCGGTCAATAATTCTTTACAAGCAGTTCCTAGTTTTTGAAACATTTCGGTAAATAAGGCTTGTTTTTCGCCAAACACATCGGTTTCAAATGCTAGTTCTTGAGCGTCGTCATCTTTATATAAAACTTCCTCATTAATTGTTACCTCTTTATGAGCTATTTTTTTCAGTTCATTTAACCATTTGCGTTTACACAATAAAAAGAAATAAGCATCAAACGGACATGTAAGCTCCAATTTCTTTTCGCTTGCCTGATTATATATGGTTATTAATGTGTCCTGTACCACATCTTGCGCTTGGTCTACATCCCCACTGTTCTGCTTGATGTAATTAATAACCTTAGGCACGAATTTATCATAGATTGCTTGTATGATAAAGGAATTGTTTTTCAGCAAACCATCAATATATTTTTGGTCTTCATGTATTTTTTTTTCGCTCATTAACCCTTGTATTTACTGCTAATTTAAAAAAACTTTAAAATAAATGGGTAACAATTTTTAAATGGTTTTGATATAAGGGTGTAACAGCAAAATGCTAAAACAAAAATTTTAATTAATCCATAAAAATTTAGAAATCATGAAGAAATCAATTTTAATTATCGCAACAGTAGCTTTTTCAATAATAAACATAAACGCTACAAATGAAAAATCGATCCTTAACACTTCAAATGAAGTTGTAAGCTTTACAAAAGAAAACATTGCTCAAGTATTTGACTGGAAAGTAGAAACCGATAAAGGCAGCTATTCAGGAACTTCCCTTTCTCTTGAAAACGCTAAAGAAATGATTGCCTTATCTAGCTCTGGAGAAATTGTTTTAGGAACCGAAATTCAAAGTTACTTGGTTCTAAAATCTGAAATCAATACTAGTAGAAATTATTTCTGGGAAGTTGAAACAGCTACAGGTTCTGCAAAAGGTTATGCATCTTCTGAAGATTATGCCAACAAAATGATACAATTAGTAGCCTCTGGTGATGCTGTAATCTCTAAAATAATCATCAGTCAACCTCAACAATAAAAATAATTACCAAAACAGGGTAACAAAATAGTTGCCCTGTTTATATAACAATGAATAATAACTTTAAAACCCAATAATCATGAAAATTACAAAACACATTTTAGGAACACTTTTATTAACGGCTTTAATATTTACTAGCTGTTCAAAAAACGACAATGAGGATTTAGTAATCCCCGCAACAGCTCAAGAATTTGATGCTTTAAGAGAAGAAGCTTTAACCGCTTTAACCCAAACATTTCAATTTAATGCCGAAGATGGCTCGGTAAACTTTACATCTGATAAAGGTGTTGAAATCTACATTAATGGCGCCTGTTTAACCAAAAACGGGGACGCCGTAACCGGTGCCGTAGAACTAGAATTTGTTGAATTATTTGATAAAGGCAACATGCTTACAACAAACAAACCTACAATGGGTATTTTACCAAGCGGTGACAAGGCCTTATTGATTTCTGGTGGCGAGTTTTTTGTACAAGCTACCCAAAACGGTGTTGCTTTAGATACCAACTGCGGATTCCAAATGTTAATTCCTGCTGATTTAACAGGTGGTATAGATAACGATATGATACTTTGGAATGGTATTATTGATGATAACGGAGATCTTGCTTGGGCTGAAGACAAACGTGATGGTGCCAACGGTGAAGGTGGTGTATTTGCAGAAGGCAACCAATACTACGGTTTTTTCCAATCGTTTGGATGGTCTAACGTTGATAGATTTTACAGTGACCCACGACCAAAAACAACTATTTTAGTTGGTGTTCCAACAGGATACGACAACACAAATAGCTCAGTATATTTATCTTACGATGGTGAAGATTCTGGTCTTGCCAACTTAGACACTTATGACTCGCAAACGGGATTATTCAGCGAGCATTACGGACAAATCCCCGTTGGACTGGAATGTCACGTTATTTTCGCAACCGAAGAAGATGACAACTGGAAATACGCTATAAAAGCGGTAACCATTGTTGAAAACGGTGTTATCACATTTACAGAAGGTGAAACATCTATAGCTACCGAAGCACAACTTACAACCATTATAAATGGTTTACCATAAACAGCTACTCATTTTAATGACCTACTTAAAAATCATGGTTTGCCACAATTCTTAACCTGCTTTTTTTATCCCAGAGACACTTCGTTTCTGGGATTTTTTAGACCTCACAGGTTTTAAAAACCTGTGAGGTCTTCTTCATTTAGAAAAAAGGGTAACAAAATACCAACTTTATTGATATAATGGTATACAGAACACATCATGAAAAAGTTTGTTTTTATATTCATTATAGTCTGCATCATATTATTCGTAATTGGCGCTAACATTTCTATCATATTATCTAACTTATAAAAACGATACCCATTAAAAACAGCTTTATAAATGCCACTTTTTGTATATTTAAAATCTATTTAAACCTCTTTATCATGAACAAACGGTTTTCTTTTCTATGTTTATTTTTAATTGGCGTTTGCAGTTATGCTCAAAAACTAATTGTTAACGATACGCTAACAAGAGTTGCAACCATAAAAAATACAACCCATGGCAATGCCGTTTTGTTCACTCCTGAAACGCCCACATTAAATCAAATAGCAGGAGCGCCCAAAGCATTTTATACCCATTACTGGGAATTTGGTGATGGCCATTATAGCACCGAAGAAAAACCAAAACACGTTTATAAAAAAACCGGGGAATACGAAGTAAAGCTTTGGGCAACCAACAATTATGACACAGGTAAACCGCCCACAACACGTCCTAAAAAAATTGCCATAAGCGACATAACAACAGCGTATGACGACGTTGCAAGCATGGAAGAGGATTTCATATTAAAACGCAATAGGGAACCCGTACCCGACGAAGAAATGGTGGTCATTGTTAGTTATAAAAACCCAAAAGATTATACTACTAATGGGAAATTGTATTTGTTTTATAACGAGCACCAATACAAAGCCAATAATTTTGAATTAATAGATACTCGAACTTATCACAACGAAAAAAATGTTTCGGCAGATGGATTTGCTTTCACACATCATATTGATGACGATGGCACTTATTTAGCATCTTCTAATAATGAGTTTATTGAAGCGCGCACTTTTTCGCAAGATTCTACCGAAAAAACCAACCTGCCTTTAACCATTGCAAACTCTAAAGCCTTTTACAAAAACTGGAGTCTTTTGGAGTTTGATAATATGAAACCTCAAGAAGAACGCAATCTTTTTTTCAGTTTAAAAACCACTCCCGAAATGCTTAAAGACACCAGTGCCATTATTTCGATAAGAGGTATTTATGTACCTGATGCCAATTACGATAACCATAAAGTAAAGGATATGGAAATGGAAATCGTAACCTCCCACGATCCTAATAAAATGTCATCAAACGGCACGTTCTTAAATTACAGATTGGTACGTTTTAAAACTTTGAAATATAAAATTAAATTTCAAAACAACGGTGAAGGGCCTGCACGCACCATTCGCTTGGAAACCGATATCCCTGAAATGCTGGACAAATCGACACTGAAAGTTTTGGATATGTATCCCAAATGTGATATATGTCCCAAAAAAGAAGTACTGTATAGCTGCTTAGACACCATGTTTACAGACACTCAGGCTATATTCACATTTAAAAACATCTACCTACCCGGAAGCGAGCAAAAGAATGTGAAAGAATACGATTCTACCAAAGGCTTCGTAAAGTATAGCATCAAGTTTGCCAAAGATTTTCATAAACAAAAAACCAAAAGCAGAACTGCTATTATCTTCGATAAAAACGACCCGATAATCACCAACTATTCCACCACACGTTTTTTACCGGGAATTTCTATTGGTGCCAAAGTTGGGGTTAATTCTTTTTCAGATTTAAATAATTCTGAAAGCTACTTTTTTGGGGCTACCCTATCACCATACAAATCGTACCGTTGGTATTGGCAAGTTGAATTGATGAATAATTTTCATAATTATGATGCCAACACCAATGTCACCGAAGAATTTGTTCAAGATGCACAGGGCATTCGTTTTTTACAGCGTACCACAACCCGAAATTCTTTTGAAAATATCGATTGGGACGTACCCATTTTAATTCGTTATAATATGAATAATTACATCGGTCTTGGGGCAGGCTTACAAAACACTGTGTCACTTAGCGAAAAACAAGAACAATCGATTTTAACCGAGCGGTTCGAAGGCGATACAGCAGACGGGCCTATTATAGATTCCAAAGAAGAATCTGTAAAAACGACCAATTCATTTACCAATTTAAGAACCGGCTTGTTATTTGAAGCCACCGCAGGTTTTGCAAGAATCGGCCCCAGTTTAGGTGCACGCTATATTATGAATTTTGAAAACGATTTTAATTATTGGCAATTCTATGCCATTTGGAAGTTTTGAGCCTAAGGCTCTTTTGGTATCTCACTCAAATGAAAAAAATATTTTTTCTATTCTTTTTAATCTCTGGAATCTCTTTTTCACAAAATTTGGAAGAAGCCATTTATACTGCTGTCGAAACATTTATTAGCAATAAAAATGATGCGTCATTAAAACTTTTAAATCAGCAAGAATCTTCATTTAAAACTCATGTAAAAACTAAAGACGAGCAATTAGCACTCGTTTTTTTACAGTGCCACAAAGGTTATTATTTAGATGAGCATTCCAAATTAAAAGAAGCCCTTGCCACGTATGAAGATGCCCTAAAACGATTCAACAACAACGAGCTTTCAAAACTTTCAGATTTTGACATCATTGAAAGTTGCTTAAAACCTTTGGGTAATTTATATACCAAAACTGGCGATTACACCAACGCAGTTAGTACCATAAACCAATACATTTTTTTAGCTGAAAAAAATAAAAATACCAAGCATCAAATTAGCGGTGCTATCAATTTAGCCATCCTATACCGAACCCTTGATAAGCACGAAACGGTATTAAAAATTGTTAATGATGCTCTTAAATTTCCTAATATAAACAGCCATCAAAAAGCATTGCTTCAAAATATAAAAACGAATAGTTTAGCGGCTTTAAATAATTACGAAGCCGCTTCACTATTAAATAACGCTTCAACTTTCTTAAACTTTGAAAAATATAAGAACGATTATATAATAGAACTTCAAAAAGACAATTACCCAGAAGCTTTAAATGCGTTCAACAAAGCAAAGGAATATCTTTCTGAAATAAATTTACCTGCAAGAGATCTGGCGAAGTTTTATGTTGAAGAAGCGCAATTGCACTATTTACTTGAACAGCCAAATGAAGCTTTAAAGAGTTTGCAACAGGCCATCAAAATATTGTTGCCAAATTTTAATGAAAAAGGGTTGCCCAACAAAAAAGATTTGTACCCAGAAAATACATTTATAGATATTTTCGACTTGTATGCTACTATTCAAAACAATCCCAGGAAAGCATTAAAAAGTTACGATTTAAGTTTTTATGTTTCTGATTTATTACAAGAAAACTGGACGTCGCAAGAAACCAAAATTTTTAACGAAGCCTCGAACCGAATTAGGAGTGAGCTCTGCATCGATATTCTTTATAACATCTATAAACAAACCAAAAAAAAATCACTTTTGTTTGAAGCCTTTCAATATTCAGAAAACAATAAAGCTTCGATTATAAAGGATCTGAACCTAAAAAAAATACGCTTGCAACAGTTTCCTAACGACAGTTTACTAGCTAAGGAACTTCATCTTCTAAAAACCCAAGAATATTATACTGGCCTATTAATAAAAGAACAACTTGGTGCCAATAAAGCTTCAGCTGTAAACCATTTAAGTGAAAAATTAAGTGCTATTAGCCTTCAATTAAAAACATTAAAAACAGCCATTTCAAAAAAGTATCCAGAAAGCAACAAATCATATACTTTAGAAAGTTTTCAAAGCAAATTAGCAAAGGATAAAGCTGTTTTGGTTGCATACTTCTTCGGAAAAAACACCTTATACCAATTCGTGATTTCAGAAAAAGACATCGCCATTGAAGGCATTCAACTAACCGAAGAAATCAAAAAAAGAATCGTAAGCTTTATTCATTTATTTAATAGTGCTTCCATAATAAATAACGATATAAACAACTACACCAATCAAGCTTTTACTATCTTTAAATTACTAAACTTTAATAAGCTTTCTCCCTATAAAAATGTGGTGATAATTCCCGATGGATTATTAAATTTTATACCATTCGAAGCGCTACTTACTTCTAAAACCACCACCACATCATTCTCAAAAATGCCTTTTATAATTAAAAGTCAACATATTATTTATAATTCGAGTGCAACACTTTATTTAACCAAAAATCAAGAACATAAAAACAAAGACCTGCTTGGTTTTTTTCCTGTGTTTGAAAACACCAATCAAAAGCTTACTTACTCTATTGATGAAGCAGAAGTCATTAAAGAAAAAATGAATTCAGATATTTTCATGAATTCCAAAGCTTCAAAAACCAACTTTCTTAAAAATGCTTCTAAATATGGTATTCTACATTTATCTACCCATGCCAGTAGTGGCGATTTTATAAACCCTGCTAACATTTCGTGTTATGACGACGTAATAATTTTGAACGAATTATACAGTTTAGACTTAAAGCCCGATTTAGTGGTTTTAAGTGCCTGCGAAACGGGTATAGGCAAACTCTATAAAGGCGAAGGCGCTATGAGTATTGCTAGAGGATTTCAATATGCGGGTGCAGAAAACTTACTGTTTTCACTTTGGCAAATTAATGATTTATCGACCTCTCAAATCATGCAATCTTTTTATGAAAATTACAATACATCGGAATCGGCATATTTAGCTAATCACCAATCAAAAATAGACTACTTAGAAAATGAAGCCATTAGCAATGCAAAAAAATCACCTTATTACTGGAGTGCTTTTGTCTATTACGGAACACTTGAGCCAGCAAAATCAGACAACACCACATTTTATATAATTTTTAGCATATTTATAGCAAGCATTGTGTTACTTTTAATTTTGAAATTTAAAAAACATGACAGAAACACTAGAAGAATTTCTTCTTAACAAAGGCTATATTAGGGTAAAGTTACGCCTTACCAAAACCAATCACTTCGAAATTAAAGCGACTTTAAATGGCGTTAAAGGACGTTTTATATTGGATACTGGCGCCTCAAATTCGTGTGTTGGTTTTGAAGCAGTAGATCATTTTAATTTAAAAGTAAAAGATTCCAATATTTTGGCAGCTGGAGCTGGTGCCAGTAATATGGAAACTAAAATGTCCAAAAAAAACAAAGTTAAAATCGGCAAATGGGAAACAAATAAAGTTATTTTGGTTTTATTTAATCTTACCCATGTAAATACGGCGCTCATAAATCATAAATCAAAACCTGTTGATGGCATTATTGGTGCCGATATTTTAAAAAAATCGAATGCTGTGATAGACTATGAGAAGAAATATCTGTACTTAAAACTTTAATATCCTTATATTTATACCATAAATTAATAGCATTTAACTCCCTCTAATGAACACTTCAATTGTAATTGCAGACGATCATCCGTTGATGCTTCGCGGTCTTACCGATTTTTTGACCGCTAAAGGCTTTAACATTGTTGGAAGTGCGCAAGATGGTAATACCGCTTACAATCTTATTGTAAAGCTCAAGCCAGAAATTGCCATTCTTGATATTAGAATGCCCCACCAAACAGGTTTAGAAATTGCCGAAGCTTGTAAAAAAAATAATCTTTCAACAAAAGTTATTCTTATCACTTTTGATAAAGAAGAAGAATTATATGATAAAGCTATGGAATTTAATGTGTATGGCTATATTTTAAAAGAATTTGCTGTTGAAGAAATTGAAACGTGTATAGAGCATGTTGTAAACAATAAAGCTTATTTTAGTAGTGAGATAGCTTCGTATTTAAATCCTAATTCAAATAATAAACCAGCAAAATTAGAGTTACTTACCAAGGCTGAATTGAAAATTGTAAAACTTATTTCCGAAAATAAAACAAGTCTTGATGTAGCCGAAGAACTTTCCATATCGGTTCGCACAGTTGATAAACACCGAAGCAATATTGTTAATAAATTAGGTTTAGACAATAAGCCAACATCTCTTTCAATTTGGGCCAACCTTAACAAGCAGCATCTTTAAAAAATACGTAGAAGTGCGTATT
>LLBY010020511.1_pt2 | contig 11195 bp, 8 predicted proteins | sample 1489401 | NCBI WGS metagenome assembly LLBY01 (sample SAMN04092656, study PRJNA295927) | soil metagenome | biome: Soil prokaryotic community; feature: Bulk soil; isolation source: soil from tomato rhizosphere | host: tomato cultivar Hawaii 7996 | place: South Korea | collected 2011-11-01 | reverse complement strand
TATTTCTTGGTTTCATTTAGCGGAAATACTCAGGATTCCCTCAAACGAACGAAACGCGTTTTTGCATTTTGCACGCGGCGACTGGAAATCGGCTCCGGCTGGGCAGATTGAGGATGCACCCTGGCGCCTCTCAAGCGGATTCCCACGCTCGAACGTACCTGTGCCGCCCACAGCCCTAATCGGGCGCGAACAGGAAATCACTGACCTCCGGGCCTATTTATTTGACCCTGGTACCCGCCTCGTCACGTTGATTGGACCCCCGGGGATCGGCAAGACTCGGCTCAGTGTGGAAGTCGCACGTGAAGTACGACCTGATTTCACTCACGGTGTTTTCTTTGTAGCTCTAGGGCCGCTTGAAGATCCAAACCTGGTCGCTTCGATAATCAGTCAGACACTTGGTCTGAGAGAGACGCAAAACCAACCGCCCCTTGAAAAGCTTAAGGCTGGTATTGGGGACAAACAAATATTCGTTATCCTGGATAACGTGGAGCATCTCATCGGAGAGGTAGCGACTCTGGTGTCCGAACTTCTTTTGACTTGTCCCCATCTGAAAATTTTTACAACCAGCCGGGAAGCTCTGCGCGTGCCCGGCGAGTGGCTTTACCCGGTGCCCTCGCTGGATGTCCCAGAAGAGAGTTTATCCACCGACCTTGAAACAGCATCTCATTTTGCAGCTCTGCGTCTCTTTGCCGAGCGCGCTCGTGCTGTGCGTCCTGACTTTGCTTTGAATGCCGGGAATATCCAGGCTGTTACATCGATCTGTGCGCAACTGGATGGACTACCCTTGGCCATCGAACTGATCGCAGCGCGAACTCGTTTGTTGTCGCCCGAATCTTTGCTGGAACGCCTAGACGATCAAGTTACCCTGTATGCCGATGGAATGCGTGCCACACCGGCGCGCCAGAAGACTCTTCATAATGCGATTACCTGGAGTTATAACCTGCTCTCAAGAGAAGAGCAAGAAGTATTCGTGCGCCTGTCAGTTTTTTCCGGTGGATTTACACTCGAGGCAGCCGAATCGATGTTTTCGCACGCCATAACAAACAAGCCTGTTTCCGAGGTCATTACTTTGCTGTTAGACAAGAGCCTTCTGCAACGCGTATCTGATCGTGAAGCGCGAGGCGTACCTCGCTTCAGTATGCTCGTAACGATCCAACAATTTGCACTGGAGTCTTTGCGGCGTGCACAGGCGGAGGCTGAAACACGGGATAGGCATTTTGATCATTTTCTTGCCTTTGCCGAAAGAGCAGATCAATACCTGCATGGTCCTGAACAAGTGGAATGGCTGGATGGATCTGGAAATGGAACTGGACAATTTCCGATCTGCACTGTCCTGGAGCATGGATAAGCCGTCGGCAGAACCCGCCCTCAGGCTGGCAGGTGCATTAGGAACCTTTTGGTCTCTGCGCGCTTATTGGTCTGAGGGGGCCAATTGGCTGGACCAGGCATTGAGCAAGGCATGGCAGGAAAACAATCAATTGGAAAAACTTGCCCGCAGTCGGGCACTGTATCACAGGGCGGATTTAGCTCATCAGTTGGATCAACTGGATACGCTGAAGACATCTGCTGAAGCAGCGTTAGCGCTTAGCCGAGCAGTCGAAGATCACTGGGGAGTTGCCTATTCCCGCGCAATGATCGGAGTATATCTGAGAAGAACGGGCGAGCCTCTGGCCAGTAAAGAGCATTTTGAGCAGAGTCTCAACGAATTTCATAACCTGAACGATGTTTGGGCTGAATCGTTTGTACTGGTCTGGCTCGCCGGGATCTCGTGGATGCTGGGAACAACACGTGCTGAGTATCTTGCGATGAAGCAACGGGGAATTGCCTGTGCGCGTCGCTCAGGAGACCGTGACCTTCTTGCCAGATGGTTGGACGATAGTGCATTGGATTTTCTGGCGGAGCGCAACTGGGACCAGGCAGAAAATTTGGTGAATGAAGCAGAACAAGTATTCGCAGAGATAGGTTCCGCTTCCGGCACAAATTTGCTACATATTCATCGGGCGATGATTCTATTGGGACGTGGAAATTACGAAGCAGCCAGGGCAATTCTGCAAAAGTCTTTAGAATATTTTCTTCAAGCCGGCGAAAAAAACCAGCAATCCCAGATTCTGAGTTTTCTTTTATTCATCGCTGACCTCCAGAATGACACGCGGAGCGCGCTGGAATATGCATATAAATGCCGGGAATTGCAGATGGAGGTGCATGTCAAACACTCTGTCGGGATAACTTTGGTTCTGGGGCGACTCTTGTACCAACAGGGAGATGTCGAGTCCGGCAAGCAATACATGCTCCAGAGTCTCACATCGGTAAGAAGCGACCCAGACTACTGGTGGCCACTCGATTATGTATTTGGTCATTTGGCAATGCTGTTCGTAGACAAGCAAACTCAGCTTGCAGTTCATTTTTATGCCCTGGCTGAAAGCATATCGAGCAAGCGTCCTCAGGACTTCATGGATGCATTAACCCCTCTTTATAAAGATCGCTTGCTGTCTGCGGTGCGGGCAAAACTAAGCGAAGCTGAGTTTACGGCTGCCTTGGAAGCGGGTTTGAAGATGACAAACGAAGGTGCACTGGATCTGGCCTTGAAGGCTGTTGAGGAGATCTAGAAGGAGAACCTCGACGTCTCAGAATTTTAGTGAAAATTCTGGAACGCCCGCTGCCGAAGACTGCGCCCTGACAACGGAGCAGGCAATTGCGTTTGCGTTGGAAATCTGATGGAGTTCTTCGACTTTTCGCAACATTCAAGGCCCTCTTTACCTTACCTGGGCCTTATGAGGAGATAAATTGTTAAGGTGCAATTTGCCAGTGTGAGTTTGAATTTCTACATACAGTCTAGCGACTGGACTGTCCCAGGGGAAAGAGGAATATTTCCCGATGATTTAGGAACTTCTTGGGGAATAGGGTTACTCAACTTGCCAGCACAAAACCCTGTGCATCACTCATATTGTAGAGGGCATGACTACACCGAGGGGCTCATGATGTCACGTTCCCTTTGTTTGAGAGAGCGGAAGCCATGAACCTGTTTATTGCTACCGGCAAATCTCACAAAGACTTCCCAAATAATCGGGAAGTCTTTCTCTTTTCCCCGGGATATTCCAACCACTAGACTAAATGCAGAAAGGCGAAGAATCTCCCTATGATACGAAAAATCTTAAAATGGATCGGCATCGTGCTCGGCAGCCTGATTGGACTGCTCATGCTAGCACTCACAGTGCTGTATCTCATCGGCTCGGCGCAGTGGAACAAGCTATATGGGCAGTATGACGTCCCAGTCGAAATGATCGCAATTCCAACAGACTCAACTTCCATCAGGCGCGGCGAGCACATTGCCACGATTCGGATGTGCCGGCACTGCCATTTGGAGAATTTGGGGGGGCAAGCTGCCGGAGCACCGATGCTGGTAACTCTTTCTGTGCCAAATCTGACATCCGGCGCGGGTGGAGTAGGCGCCACCAACACGGACGAAGATTGGGTACGCGCCATCCGGCATGGTGTAGGTCAGGACGGCAGGGGACTGGTCCTCATGCCTTCAAGCGTCTGGTATTACCTCAGCGATGAAGATCTGGGCGCTTTGATCGCCTACCTGAAGAGTCTTCCTCCAGTGGACAAGGAGTTACCCAAAACAGACCTGGGGCCCTTGGGTCGAGTAATGCTCACACTCGGGCAGTTACCACCTGAGATAGGGCCAAGTGTGCTCGTGATTGACCATGATGGTCCGCGTCCGGCGGTAGCCGAACCCGGCGTGACAGTGGAATACGGCAAATATCTGGCAACAACATGTACCTTATGTCACGGAGAAAACCTTAATGGAAAGACCGTTAGTGAGGGCCCCAACGTGTATGTGGCACTCAACCTGACGCGGGGTGGCGAGCTGAAGGGTTGGACTGAAGAACAATTCATCGCGACGATGCGCACCGGTGTCACGCCGGGTGGAAAACAGCTCATCGATTTCATGCCGTGGAAGTATTTCGGTCAGATGACCGATGACGAACTGAAGGCTGTATGGATGTACTTGCAGTCACTGCCTCCGTTGCCGCAGGGCAAGTGAAAATTGGTGATCGAATTAGACTTTTCCCAGCTTTGGTACAGTGTGTCTGAAGGACACCTGCGAAAGGAGACTGACATGTCAAAACCAGAGTTGATCAAAAGAGGTGGCTGGGCGTTTATAGCAGGAGCCCTTGCTTTCATAACTATCCTGAGCGGTTCAGACCCTATTGCAATTCCTGGATCGGAGGTCAGCGCCATCCTGATAGCGGTTGGGCTGTCCGGTTTGAGGGCAGGTTATGGTGAACATATCGGCGACTTCGGCAGGTATGTCTTATTGTTAGGAGCGAGCGGGCCTCTTCTTTTGCCTATCGTCATCGCTATGGGTCTTTTCGGTATCCTGACCGAGACTCAAATTACCGAAGGTTTATGGGTGCTGCTATTTGGAGGCCCGGCAATTTCATTACTTGGCCTGACCTTGTTTGGCCTGGTTGCTTTGCGCAGTAGACCAATGCCCCACTTCAACTGGCTGCCTGTCCTCGCAGGAATTTGGTATCCGGTCTTCTACTTCTGCCTGGCTCGCTACCTATTTACACATGGTGGAGTCTATCCGGGACAATATCAGAGTACATTCAACGTCATTTACTGGATACAAATTCTTGCCTTGTGTGTGTTTGGTGCCGTTGTAGCCGGCGATAGAGCTCAGGAAACGGTGACAGCCTGATTAGAACAATTGCATCAGGGCAAAGGAAACACTTTCTTTTCAAAACGACCACTTTATGGCTCGTCACCTTTACGCAGAAAGGCTTAAGATTATGGACAATCCAACAAAACAAGACAATCTTTTTGAACGCGGTGCCTGGGTGCTCTTCCTGGTGATTGGCCTACTCGAAATTCTGTTTGGTGTAGGTGACATGACGAAGGGAGTTGAGAATGATCCAGCCATACTCATCAGCTCCACAGGAAGAACCCCAGCCGAACTAAAAGCCGAGGACCCATTACTCTACAATGCGTTGGATCAGCAGCAAAAAGTCATAGGACAAATCCTATTGACAACAGGCGCTCTACTTTCCATGGTTTCTCTAACTGCCTTCCGCCGTGGGGCGCGCTGGGCATGGTTCACGTTCTGGTTAATTCCAGCGAGTATGGCCTTCGTGGTGGTTTCATCTTATAGCAACCGTCAGCCGGGCGAATCACTTGCGCCGCCCTTCTATTCGGCGAGTCTCTTCGCCGTTCTCACCATTGTGTGGCTAGCATTGTCCTACCGGAAGTACTTGTTACGAGATGTGGAATAAGAAGGAACATGGCAACGGGTCTTGCGAGAGGCGTATAATGACGTTATCCACATCGCACTACCCATAAAAGTCGGATTACGCGAAGCATGAACGGAATCAGGAATCAATTGTGAGCGCCGAAACCGAATCCTACACCCGCCTTCACGATAGATGGCTTCTCATCGCGAGGCTGGCATGGATATGCATTGTAACGCTGGCAACGAGCATGCATATTGCTGCTGCGCCCGTTGCATTCAATCTCTTGCGAACCCCTTGCTACCAAGTGCCTTGTGATACGCCGTTCCAGAATGTCTCTGGAACGGAAACCGCGCTCCAGGAGGAAACAGACCTCAAGAGCGCATGGCAAACCTCAATTTTGGAGAACACAGTCTGGTTTTTAACCTTGGGCGTTGGTCTGCTGATCTTTTGGCGCCGGTCGGATGATTGGATGGCACACCTAGCGTCGATCATGTTGGTGACAATCGTCGCTGCTCTTTCCCCTTGGTCTGTGATGCTGGCAGATGTCCAACCGCTATGGCAATGGCCGCGCGCCTTATTGTGGGCGATTGGTTTAGCCTCAACCGTAGGCTTGTTTTATTTGTTCCCTGACGGGCGCTTTGTGCCGCGCTGGACGCGCGGGTTGGCGGTTGTCCTATTCTTGATCATTGGTGTCTTGGCTGCTGCAGGCGCCTCCATCTTGGCCGGGTTCCCAATCTTTGTGGTCGCTCTCGTCACCGGCACGGTCTTTCAAATCTATCGTTACCGGCGAGTTTCCGGTCCTATTCAGCGCCAGCAGACCAAGTGGGTTGTACTTGGGATCATAGGTATGGTCCTACCGATGCTTGTTAGCCTGCTTGCTGCATTTCTTAATCCCTCATTGAACCCGTTACTAAGCACTATACCGAGATCGCCGCAAGCCGAGGCTTTTTTCGGGACAATGGTGATATTTGGAATAGTTATTCCGCTCTGCTTCCTGCCGGTGACATTGGGATTCTCGTTGCTGCGCTACCGGCTGTGGGACGTGGATATCTTTATCAATCGCACGCTGGTCTACGGCGCGCTGACCACGAGCGTGGTCGCTTTGTATGTTTTGATCGTAGGTGGGTTGAGCATAGGCCTGCAGACACAAAACACTCTGCCGGGCATCATCATCGCCCTTCTGGTGATCGCGTTTGTATTTCAACCTCTGCGGCAACGACTGCAGCGTATCGCGGATCGCTTCGTGTCTGTGCCGCAGTCGGCATTGCCTTTAGAGCCGCGCGAAGATAGGCCGGCAATCCCAAAGGGACAGGGTGCAGCGGATACGATATTAAGGGGTCGCTGGCTCCTCATTGCACGGCTGGCATGGATGGCAGTGTTTTTGATGCTGACTGTTATGTATGCGTTCGGTTTCTTAGCTGTGCATAAGACACTCTCTATAGTTTGCGATGATGAACTATGCACGCTGAGGCAGCAAATTCGCCGCACCGGCGGGGAAGAAGGGATTGAAGGCTGGCCCGGACCGCCGATTGGCTTTGCCGAGCCTCTGCGCCCCGACCAAATCCGGGCGGTCGAGACGCTCGGCATTACGCTCGACCAATACAGCTGGCTTGGTGCCCTGCAAATGGGCATCCCTGTGTTGATATATTTACTGATTGCCGCGGGGTTATTCTGGCGCAGGTCCGACAACTGGATGGTACTGTTCGTGTCCATAATGGTAGCGACATTCCCACTCCAGGATATGCCGCTGCCTTTTATCCTGGCAGTGCGCCAGCCTGGCTGGGAGTGGGTACGCGCTCCCAGTCAGGTAGTGGCTCTAAGCTGCTTCCTGATATTTCCTCTGATCTTCCCGAACGGAAAGTTCGTGCCGCGCTGGACACGCTGGATGGTTTTATTTGTGCTCACTGGCGCAGTGATCGCGGCATTGTTTCAAAATTCCATCTGGGAAATTCCCGGTGCAACCGACCTGGCGGGGCTTTTCGTAGTTGTCTCGTTCGGCACCGGCGTTTATGCCCAGGTCTACCGCTACTTTCGGGTGGCAACCCCTGTTGAGCGCCAGCAACTTAAGTGGGTTGTTGTCGGGCTGGCAGGATTCATCTTTATCACGTTCCTGATGCTCATCCCGCTGCATGAGCTATTGATCTCCCTAGCGTCGAGCATGGACACTGCGTGGGCACTCCTCCTGTTGGCCATTCCAGATACCCTGTTCCACGTAGTCAGCCTTTTCATTCCGGTCTCCATAGTCATCTCCGTCCTGCGGTACAGATTATGGGATATTGACATTCTTATCAACCGCACATTGGTCTACGGCGCGCTCACAGGTATCGTTGTCAGCGCGTTCGTGATTATTGTCGGCTTCTTAAGCACGTTCTTCCAATCAAGCGGCAATTCGATCATTGCCATCCTTGCCACGGGCCTGGTGGCACTATTGTTCAATCCATTGCGACAGCGATTGCAGCGTGGCGTGAACCATCTTATGTACGGAGAGCGCGATGAGCCGTATGTGGCACTCTCCCGTCTGGGACGACGCCTAGAAACGACTCTCGCACCTGAGTCCGTACTTCCCACGGTCGTGACCACTGTACGTGAGACGCTCAAACTTCCTTATGTTGCCATTTATCTGCAACAGAATTCGCAAGGATGCAAGATTGTCGCCGAATCGGCCTCCCCATTGTTGCCCATGGAGAATGGAAGGATTCGCGTTCCGGGTATGGAGCGCGAAGGACGATGTATCCCATTAATTCACCAGGGGGAAACGCTCGGCTATATTGTCCTCGGTCCACGCGCGCCCAACGAGGCATTTAGCTCTACTGATTTACGCTTGCTCGATGACCTTGCCTCACAAGTGGGAGTCGCGGTCCATGCGGTGCGCCTCACTGCGGACCTGCAGCGCTCGCGCGAACAATTGGTGCTGGCGCGCGAAGAAGAGCGCCGCCGTTTGCGCCGTGATCTGCATGACGACCTTGCACCCACGCTTGCTGCGCTGGGGCTGACGGCAAGTACCGTAGCCGATCTCATCCCAACCAATCCAGAGACAGCCACCGCTTTGGTCAAGGAATTACAGACCGAGATTCGCGCCACCGTGGGGAACATTCGTCGACTCGTATACGATTTGCGTCCACCAACACTCGATGAGTTAGGCTTATTTGCAGCGGTACGCGAACGGGCAGCTCAATATTCGAATGCGCCAGGTGGTTTCCAGGTCACGGTAGATACACCTGCAGAATTGCTCAACTTGCCTGCTGCGGTGGAAGTTGCGGCATATCGGATCGTGCAAGAGGCTCTGGAAAATGTCTCGAAACACGCACAGGCGCGGCGGTGTGCCATTCGATTTGCGAATCACAGTGGGCTTGAAATTGAAATTACGGATGATGGAATTGGATTACCGCCGAACCTCACTCCAGGTGTCGGTCTGCGTTCGATGCGTGAACGCGCGGCGGAGTTGGGCGGCAGTTGTGTGATCGAAAGCGGCAAGACTGGCGGCACCCATGTGGTAGCGTGTTTGCCGATTGGAGAATTTGATGGAACTTTTGCGCGTCCTGATCGCGGATGACCATCCGCTCTTTCGTCATGGCATTCGCGAGTTTCTAAATCTCGCCCCCGATATTGAAGTGGTCGGGGAGGCAACCAGCGGGGAGGAAGCCATCACACAAGCCGAGGCGCTTCATCCCGACGTGATCCTGATGGATGTTAACATGCCGGGCGTCAAGGGCATCGAAGCCACACGCCGAATCCTGCACGACTCGCCACACATCCGCATCCTGGTAATTACAATGTTTGAGGATGATGGTACGGTTTTTGCTGCCATGCGGGCAGGCGCTCGGGGATACATTCTCAAAGACGCGGAGAAGGAAAATATTCTGCGAGCCATTCATGCGGTAAGCAGTGGTGAAGCGATCTTCAGTCCAGCAATCGCCACACGCTTGATTGACTTCTTCGCCACCCAAGCGTCCATGTTGCCTAAGGAGATTTTTCCATCCCTCACTGACCGCGAGCGCGAAATCCTACAGCTCATTGCACGTGGGCAGTCGAACGCTGACATTGCACGCGAGTTCTCTCTCAGTCCCAAGACGGTTTACAATTATGTATCCAATATACTAAACAAGCTTCAGGTCGCTGACCGTGCCCAGGCTATTATTCGGGCGCGTGAGGCAGGATTGAAATAAGCGGGCGCGATGGGATCAGGGTTCGCGAGGCGTAACTATTTGGGCGCTCAGTAAATTAGATTGTATTCACTATACCAGGAGCATTTCTGCTCCTGCATTTTTGGCAGCCTGAGTTCCTACGCAGTGCCCCTATCCGATGCTGGCTGCCTTCTGGCCTCGTCCCGCAACCTGCTCAAGCTGCTCTCCCGTCTGAATGTTTGGCCCTTCCCTTGGCGACGGCTCTGATACTGCACCCACCGTGATTTGCTAAGCAAATCATTCGATGTGGCCTCGGCTCTCGACCCCTATGCTTTGGCGGAGGCGCAACAATGTTATCCGCCGGTTGGGCATCAACCAGACCAAAACCTTGCTTCGCCGATGCAAGCAGTTTCCTGCTGTCGCTGTAGAGGCTGGTAGCGTCTTTCTCGCCCATAATAACTCCGACGATTGTCACTTTTTGCCCGTCTTTGGCGGCATAGCGCGCCGCAAATAACAGGCAGTGACCGGCTTCACCGGTGGTGCCCGTCTTGATACCAATCACGCCGTTGGTGCCAAGCAGCTGGTTTGTGTTATTGATGATAGGATACCTGGTATCGCCTGGCATTTGTGCCTGCGGCTGGGCAACGATCTCGGCAATCACCGGATTTTTGAGCGCGGCGATGCCTATCGCAACAAGTTCCGATGGCGTGCTGACCGTTGCCGCGCTAAAACCGCTTGCATCGGCAACGACCGTTCGGCTAAGGCCCATACGTCGCAGCATGTCTTGCGCGTAGGACACATACGCCTCCTTTGAACCGAATATCCTTTCAGCCAATATATCAGCCATGTTGTTATCTGAAGCAATCAACATCCTCTGCATAGCCTGATACTGAGTCAGTTCCATACCTATAAGGATTGGCAGCACTGAACCATCTTCCGCGATGTACGCACTCATGTTTGCAATATCTTCAGTAGTTATGGTGTATGTTTGGCCTGCCTGCCCGAGCTCGAACGGCTGTTTTTCCATAATAGCTAATGCGGTGATTATTTTTGCCATGCTGGCTGTCGGGTGCAGCTCTTCGTTATCAGACGAGCGTGCAAGAAGCCCGTCTTCTACGCTGGCGACCGCAGCCTGGCCAACCGCTGGCCAAGCAAGCTGTACATCTTCAGCCAGGGTCATTTGCGATGGAACCGCTTCAGCGGAAGGCATTGATTTGTCTTTGATAAAAGAGGCAACACCATAACTGCAAAGCAGCAACAGGATCACGCTGAAGAGACCAGCAAACAATAGCCCACGGCGTGGTTTTCTTGCCTGCCGGCCATGAGCATAGGTATAGCGGGCACGCTTTATTTTCATTGCCTTAGTTCCTGAATGCTATTACAAAACAGGGCACTGTACCCTGTTGAGCAAAGCACCAAGTTCTCAGTAGATATCTTACTTCACTCAGGCTGATCAAAAGGAAAGCCTGAGTCGATTCACCTGCGGCCTTTTGTCGAGCTAAAATTTGAATTCGGAAAGAACCTGGTTGAGTATATCGGGACGATTGGTCTCCACCCCATGAACACCAAGGCGGATCAGGCGACGCATCTCATCTGGATCATCTGGATCCCAGGCCCAGGTCGTAATACCGCACAAACGGCTTTCCTCCATAAAGGCCTGGTCATAACATGAATAATGATAGGCGACGATGTTTGCCCCGGATGGAAGAACCTGATCCATCACTTGCTTGGGTGTCAGGCTGCCGTCATGCGGGTAAGGAGTCATGATCAATGGATAGCGGGGTTCCAATTCCTTCGCCCGTTGAAGTAGGATGGGAGAAAAGGAGGTCATCAC
>LLBY010026599.1_pt1 | contig 11205 bp, 14 predicted proteins | sample 1489401 | NCBI WGS metagenome assembly LLBY01 (sample SAMN04092656, study PRJNA295927) | soil metagenome | biome: Soil prokaryotic community; feature: Bulk soil; isolation source: soil from tomato rhizosphere | host: tomato cultivar Hawaii 7996 | place: South Korea | collected 2011-11-01 | reverse complement strand
CTTCGACCGTCCGTCCGCGGCGCGCTTCGCGTTTCTCATGTCCGTGCCGGTGATGCTTGCTGCCGGTGGTTACGAAATGCTGGATGTGATCAGGATGCCAAACCTCGGCGAGTTCCTGCCTCTGCTTGCAGTGGGATTTGTCACTGCTGCAATTGTCGGTTGGTTTGCCATTAAGTGGTTGATCGATTACTTGAGTAAGCATTCGCTATACGTGTTTGCGATATATTGTGGTGTGGCTGGCGCGATTGTGTTTTTTCTGAAATAAAATAACATTCCAACTGCGGTGGTCGAGTAGAGCCGTGTTCGTCGGCTTATATCGAGATCACCAATAACCAACACAACTTTGCTTATTGGTGGTTTCGATATTTCTTCAGCTATCGCTTCGATCAACTGAACCACCGAACAAATCGGAAATGGAAAGCATGAAACTAACTTCTCTTCTCAAAACTCTCGTTGAAACCGAATCCCCTTCGCATGACAAAAGCGCCGTGGATCGCGTTGGTGCAATCGTTGTGGAAGAAACGCGTAAACTCGGCGCACAAGCTGAAATCATTCCAAACAAAGAAACAGGCGATCATGTCCTCTGCAGATTCTCCTCTCCTGGCGGGAGACTGCAAAGCGCTCCGTTAGGAGGGAGCAGGGGTGAGGGTGGTATCCTCATCCTCTGCCATATGGACACCGTCTTCCCTCTCGGTACAATCGATCAGACTCCATATCGAGAACAGGATGGAAAAATCTTCGGTCCTGGCACACTGGATATGAAAGCAGGCATTGTTATTGCGCTTGCCGCAGTTGAAGAAGCGCAAAAAACCGGATTGAATCGTCCCGTCACTTTGCTTTGTACATCGGATGAAGAGATCGGCAGTCATACTTCGCGCGAACTCATTGAATCACTTGCTAAAGAGTCTGCGCTGGTGTTGGTGATGGAAGGCGCACTGCTCGATGGCTCTCTCAAGACATGGCGCAAGGGTGTGGGCGAGTTCCGGGTCAAAACAAAAGGACGCGCCGCGCACGCTGGTGGCGATCATCATGCAGGGCGGAATGCCATCGAAGAAATGGCGCATCAGGTAATTGCGATCCAAAAACTGACTGACTATTCAAAACAGACTACACTCAACGTCGGTGTGATTCATGGGGGAACAGTATCGAACGTCGTACCGGAAGAAGCTATCATTCAGGTTGATGTCCGTGTGATGCAGCCCGGAGAATGGGAGCGACTCGAAGCCGAGATGAAAAAACTCAAGCCCGTACTCGATGGTACATCCATTGAGATGAGCGGTGGATTGAATCGTCCACCGATGCCGTTTGATGAAAGTATGAAAGCTACATTTGAAAAAGCAAGAGCTATTGCCGCGATTATTGGCATGACGCTCACCGCGGGCGGCACAGGCGGCGCGTCGGATGGAAACTTTGTTGCACCGCTTGGCATCCCTGTGCTCGATGGCATGGGCGCGGTGGGGGCAGGCTACCATTCAGAGCGCGAGTATATTTTTACTGATAGCCTTGAGCAGAAAGCAAAATTGATCGCCGCGTTGATTCGGGAGTGGTAAAGCAGTGGATGTCATTGCGAGGAGGGCGTTAGCCCGACGAAGCAATCTTCGACAAGGCAGGGGATTGCTTCGTGATCGCTTCGCAACTCCTCGCATAGACGTATTCATCTTTCTTCTTTCCTTCTGCATCCTCTTCTCCTGCTCGACCAGCACGCCTCCCGCGACACCTCAAGTGATTACTGTCTATTCGACATCTGCCGCCCAGCCCTGGCTGGAGCCTTTGTACGCGTGCGCCGCATCAATCGCTGTTATCTCACGCGTGGATGATTCATTCACGGCCGATATAGCCTTGCGCGTAGGCGAGCCTGAATTTCTTGCCTCGCCAGCATATCAAATTGATACAGAAGAGATATTGATCGTCACGCATCGTCAAAGCCCTATTCAAAACTTAAACCTTGAGGAAGCGCGGGCGTTATTCACAGGGCAAGGGGACTCGTTCGCACAGGTTTGGGTCTATACATCAGATGAGGATGTGCAAAGGGTGTTTGACCAGTTTGTAATGGAGGGAAGAAGTGTCACGTCATCTGCCAGGGTGGCGGTGAGTCCGCAACAGATGTCCGATACGTTGGTCAATCAGCCAAACACAGTCGGGATCCTGCCGCGACATTGGAAAGTGGGGGACGTTCGGGATGTGTATGCCGTGGCGAAAGTCCCCGTGCTGGCGCTGACAAAGCCCGAGCCGCATGGCGTGGTAAATCAATTGATCGGTTGTTTGCAAAAATAGAACATGTCCCACACCATTGCCCGGCTCGCGCAGTCGGGCTTTTTTGTGTCTATTGACAAATCGCGAGGGCGGGAGTAATATTTACACAAACTAGTTTGCGTCGCAAACTAAATTTGAACAGGAGTAAGAATGAAAGACAGGATGACTGACGTGGAACAGCGTGTAAGGCGCTATTGGTACGTGGATGGTTTCGGAGAACTGGTTGGCGGCGGCGGAATGTGCCTGATCCTGGCACTGTATTTTTCAGCCCAACAATACTTCGGCGATGAATCGCTTATTGGCGGGCTGCTTCAGGCAGGGCTGGTGCTTGTGTTGCTGGGCGGCATTTTCCTTGTGCGGCAGCTGATCAACGCGGCGAAGGCGCGGGTGACGTATCCGCGCACAGGGTATGTGGAGTATTCGGAGCCCCCGAACAAGACGGCGAGGAGCATTCTTTCCGCCGTAGTCGGCATGATGCTGGCGTTTACTTTTGTTTTCATTGTGCGGCAGTTCAACCAGATCGATGCCATGGTAGCGGTGTCTGGCACGGTGATGGGCATCATCCTTTTGGTGAAGCAGGTCTGGTCGACGAAAGTGAAGCGGTTCTACCTCCTGAGTGCGGCGGCAGTGATCTATGGGGCAGCTCTGTCGGTGAGCGGATTCCCGCGTGGCTATAACCTGGGACTGTTCTACGCGTTGATGGGCCTCTCATTTGCGATTTCAGGCGCATTAACTCTGCAACGTTACCTCCAACAGAATCCGATGCCGGTGGAGGAAATAAAATGAATAATAATTGGTACCCGATTGTCATTTGGCAGACTTTCACAGGAATTCCGCCTGGTTTCGTTTTTTGGTTCGCTGGAATCGCTCATAATTTCCGGTGGCTTGGACCTTTGCCGCTATTTGCACGAGAACCCAATGCCTCCAGAGATTCCCGATGAGCGCTGACCTCCGTAGTGTGACAGAGCTGGACCGCCTTATCCATGAACCCGCCCGTCTGTTGATCGTTACGATCCTGTCAACCGTGGCGAGCGCGGATTTCCTCTACCTCCAGCGTGAAACCGGACTGACCAAGGGGAATCTCTCGGCGCATCTTTCGAAGCTCGAGGAAGCAGGCTACATCAAAATCGAGAAAACCTTCAAAGGGAAGCTGCCGCTCACAATTTGCAGGTTAACCTCTGCCGGGCAAAGGGCACTCAAGACATACCGCCAGCAGATGCAAAGCTTTATGGAGATGACGAGCTAAAGGAGGAATGAAAATGAAATCAAACACCGCAGTTGTCGGAATTGCGCTTGTGTTTTTACTTTTGGCTGTTGTGGCATCCCTGACCCTTTGGATGGACGTCTCTTCGCCCGTCAAGATCGGGATGTTCGCTTTTGGATTCGGGACGGGGATCGCCGCGGGCACATTAATTGCCAGACGTTCAAAGTAAACTGTATAATCAGGTATCCCAAATGAGGAATACCTGATGAAAACTCCACTTTGGACGCCATCTGAGAAACGCAAACGGGACGCGAACATTACGCGATTCATACATGGTATCGGCGCGCGGCACAAGTTGGACTTTCCTTCCTATTCGGAACTATACAACTGGTCGGTTGAGGATATCGCTGGTTTTTGGAAGGCAGTGTGGGACTTTAGTGAGATCGTATCATCGAAACAATATGATCAGGTCGTTGAGGATCTTACAAAATTTCCCGGGACGAGATGGTTCCCTGGCGCGCGCTTGAACTTTGCCGAGAACCTCCTTCGGTACCGCGATGACCACCTTGCGTTCATTTTCAGGGGCGAAACACAAATCTCGAAACGCATAACCTATGCAGAGTTATATGATTCGGTGGCGCGGCTCGCTCACTCGTTGCGGGAAACAGGTGTCGGCATGGGGGATCGAGTCATTGGCTATATGCCGAATCTCATTGAGACGGCAATCGCTATGTTGGCAGCGACCAGCCTGGGCGCGACATGGTCATCTTGCGCAACAGATATCGGTCCGGCCGCGGCAATTGAACGGCTTGGACAGATCGAACCAAAGGTGCTCATCACCGCTGATGGATATTTTTACAAAGGCAAATCTTTCGACACATTGGACCAGGCTGCAGAAGTTGCGCGCGGAATCTCTTCGTTGAAGAAGGTGATCGTCGTCTCATACACGCGCGAAAAGCCGGATATTTCCCAAATCCGTAACTCAGTTCATTATGAGAATTTTCTCTCAAAAGACAATAATCTTGAAATTCAATTCGAACAGCTGCCGTTCGATCATCCGCTCTATATAATGTTTTCGTCAGGCACAACGGGCAAGCCCAAGTGTATGGTGCAAGGCGCGGGCGGTGTGCTGATCAATCATCTCAAGGAATTATCTTTGCACACTGATCTCAAACGCAGTGACCGGATCTTCTACATCACCTCATGCAGTTGGATGATGTGGAACTGGCTATTGAGTTCACTTGCAGTTGGGGCAACAATCGTTCTCTATGACGGTAATCCCAATTACCCTGACCCAGGCGCGATGTGGAAGCTGATCCAGGATGAAAAAATCACAATATTCGGGTGCAGTGCCAGCTACATCCACTTTTTGAAAAAGGAAAACGTCTCACCGGGCAAGGATTACGATCTTTCTTCATTGAGAGAAATCTCACAGACTGGCTCGCCGCTCTCTGAGGATGGTTTCGAGTATGTCTATCAGGAAGTCAAACCTGACCTGCACTTTAATTCAATCTCAGGCGGCACAGACATCAATGGCTGCTTTGCAGCGGGGAGTCCTATCCTGCCTGTCTATGCAGGTGAATTGCAGAGCCCGGCACTGGGCATGAAGGTCAAGGCGTACGATGAAAAAGGCAATCCCATTTATGATGACCAGGGAGAGTTGGTCTGCGAAGCGCCTTCACCTTCCATGCCATTGTATTTTTGGAATGACCCTGACGGTTCGAAATATCACAAAGCCTACTTCGATGTGTATCCCAACGTGTGGCGGCACGGCGATTACATCTTGATGCACAGCGATACGGGTGGTATCACATTCTACGGCCGCTCGGATGCGGTATTGAAACCCTCAGGCGTGCGCATTGGCACAGCAGAGATTTACACACAAATGGAAAAATTACCTGAGATTGCCGATAGCCTCGCAATTGGACAAAATTTTAAGGATGACCAACGCGTGATCCTGTTCGTCAAGCTTGCGCCCGGCTTCGCTTTGACCGATGAGTTGAAAGACAAAATCCGCAAGACATTACGCGAGAACGCCTCGCCTCGACATGTGCCTGCCTTGATTCTTGAAACGCCAGATATTCCTTATACTTTGAATATGAAAAAGGTGGAGAGCGCGGTCACAAACATTATCAATGGTCGTGCTGTGAGCAATAAGGATGCATTGATCAACCCAGAGTCGTTGCAGTATTATGAGCAGGTAGCTGAGGAACTCGGTGGTTGAGTAGACATGGGTGCTAGCGGGCATCGTATCGAAACCACAAGTAAGTATAGGTATGTCTGTTAAGTGGTAGTCTCGTTATGAGGGGAAAATCACAAACCGTAATCGACTACCGATGCATATCAAAGAGAGAGATTAATTATGCCATGCAATTGCTGTGAAATTACAGACAACGCCTTTAGCGAAGCCGAAGCCAGGCTGGAGCTAAAAAATTATCGCAAGCGTGGACCGGCCAGGCAAACGAAGCTCATCCTGGAAGCGATCCGTTCTTTGGGATTAAAAGGTATTTCTTTATTGGATGTCGGTGGAGGTATCGGTGCGATCTATCATGAACTATTGAAGGATGTCGCGCGTGAGGCAGTTCATGTGGACGCCTCATCAGCTTATTTGAAGGAAGCGAAAGAGGAAACGGCGCGGCGCGGCAATAGCGAAAGCGTCCAATTCATCCATGCCGATTTTACAGAGGTTGCGCCAGAGTTGCCTCAAGCCGATGTCGTGACCCTTGACCGCGTTGTCTGCTGTTACCCGGATTTTCGCGGTTTGTTGAAAGGTGCGGCTGACCACAGCCGCAGTGTCATTGCGCTTACCTATCCTCGTGAGACCTGGTACATGCGCATTGGGCTAAGTGTGATTAATTTCTTTCAACGTCTTATGAGAAATCCATTCCGTGTTTTTCTTCATCCAGTTGTTGAAATGGAATCGCTTCTCAAGAATGAGGGATTTGAGAAGATTTCTATGCGGCGGCTTTTCGTGTGGGAAATGGCGATGTATCAAAGGTCAGGTTAAGACCGTAAAGGTTTCACCTCCATCGAATATGCAGTTTAAGAAGAAATTCCTCTGCCAACTTTTCGAGCTATCAGCGGGAAAACCTTTAGAATCTCCTCGTGATTCCCTCTTGACTCTGACACTGGGGTAGACGGTAAATTTGGACCAACTTGATGTATCTCATTTCAGGAAAGGAAGTCCAATGAACCACTTACATTACGAGCAGTATGGGAAGATCGACGAATCTTATCGCCAGCGAATGGTGGCTGAGTTTCAGGCTGAAAGACTTGTTCAACAATACCACGTGTATCATCCGGGCATATTTGAGAAGGCAATGTTCAAACTTGCAAATTGGATGATATCAGCAGGCAAGCAGCTCCGCAGACGCTATGAAATCCCTGCCGCCAATTGTAGTCAAACAACATCGCGCAACCCAATATAATGATCTTAATCAATTCCCTCTTGACTCTGACATTGTGGCAGGGTGTATAGTGATGAAGGTTCGGACGAATGTTCAAAATCGGTGAATTCTCACAGTTAAGTCTCGTATCGGTGCGTATGCTGCGTCATTATGACCAGCTCGGTTTGCTCAAGCCCTCGCGTACTGACAATTTCACGAACTATCGATACTACTCTGCGGACCAGTTACCGCGCTTGAACCGCATCCTTGCGTTACGTGACCTGGGATTCTCACTGGAACAGATCGGGAACATGCTGGACGAAGAATTATCTGCTGAACAATTAATGGGTATGCTCAAACTCAAGCGAGCGGAGATCGAGCAGCAGATGCAGGTAGAACAATTGCGGATGGCACGGTTGGAGGCGCGAATTAATCAAATGAACAGTCAATCAGTTCCCAATCAATATGATGTGGTGGTGCGTGAGATTGAACCGCAACTGGTGGCCACATATCGTGAAGTGGCTCCCGATGATGACCGTATTCAATATATGTTTGAAGAACTGGAAGCTTACGTTGCTCAATTCAACGCACGTGCAGATAAGCCCCCAATGTCAATTTATCATGATCCTGAATATCGCGATGAGAATATTGATGCAGAAGTGGTAGTGCCACTCAAATCTGCAATCCCTGCGACGGATTCAATCCATGTCCGCGAAATGCCGCGCATCCCAACTGCAGCATGTGTAGTGCATACAGGGAATTACGCTATGGTTTATCAGGCGTATAACGCCCTGCTCAGTTGGATTGAATCAAATGGATATCGCATGAAAGGACCGATTCGAGAAGTTTATCTAAGTTATAGTGCGGACGGATTAGGATTTGAGCTTCCGCCCACGTATCTGGTGAAAGAGTCCAATCCGTTTGTGACGGAGTTGCAGTTGGAGATAGATAAAAACTAACATGTCATTGCGAGTCACGATTCGCGCTGAGCGAAGGATCAAGTGCATTTAGAGATCCGCAAACGACGCGCAGGCAATATGGCTAGCTCATTCTTGTAGGTTAGTTGAGATTGCTTCGTCGCGAAGAACGCTTCTCGCAGTGACATAAAAAATTGGAGGTACTCATGGCATACTATCTTGTAAAAGCAAAATATCATGAAAATCTGCTGGCTGAATTGCGGATGCGCCTCGATAGCGGCGAGATCAACAAGATGCGACCATTTGGCACAGCGTTGCAATATAGCCTGGATCATGCGCGGCTTGACCCGCAAGGAGAGGGTTGGACTGTATGGGAAGAGGAGGACTATTGCAGCCCGCCGCTCGCGCAGGAACGTGCCGCGGTTTTGGATATGTACTTCACATCCCTGAGTGTTGAAAAGGTGTCGCAGGGAAAAGGCTGGGCGCGGATCGAGTCTTTGCCGAGGCTTTGGAATAAGTCTAATGGAGGAATGAATGCGCTATAAACTATTAGGACGCAGTGGCTTGCGTGTTTCCGAATTGTGCCTTGGTACGATGACATTCGGCGATGATTGGGGCTGGGGCGCGCCGAAAGATGAAAGCCGCGAGATTTTCGATGCATATGTGGATGCAGGCGGGAATTATATTGACACGGCAAACAACTACACCAACGGGACCAGTGAGAAATTTGTTGGAGAGTTCATTGCCTCGGAACGTGACCATTTTGTGGTCGCCACGAAATATACATTGAGCGAACGCCCCGAGGATCCCAATTTTGGCGGTAACCATCGCAAGAACATGTTCCGTTCCATTGAGGGAAGTTTGAAAAGACTCAATACTGATTATGTCGACCTGCTATGGCTACACATGTGGGACGGTGTAACACCTGTCGAGGAAGTGATGCGCGCATTGGATGATCTTGTCCGGGCGGGGAAGGTTTTATATGTCGGGATCTCTGATACCCCCGCATGGGTGGTTTCACAGGCGAACGCCATTGCGGAACTACGAGGATGGTCGCGGTTTGTAGCGTATCAGGGAGAATACAGCCTCGCCAGCCGCGCGCCTGAAAGGGATATCCTGCCGATGACACGCGCGCTGGATATGGCTTTTACGCCATGGGGTCTATTGGAGGGGGGTGAGCTGACAGGAAAATATAACGCTCCATCCAAGGAAGCGAAACGCTCAAAAGATACGAGTCCACGCATCAAGTCTTTGGCGGCAGAGCTCATTACAGTTGCTGAGGAAATTGGTCGCTCTCCTTCGCAAGTGGCAATAAACTGGGCAAGGCAACAACCATATCTAATTATTCCAATCCTTGGCGCGCGTAGTAAGACGCAACTGATCGATAACATGGGCTGTCTCGACTTCGAGTTGACTCCCGAACAACTAGCGCGATTGAGCGATGTGAGTCCCATTGACCTGGGTTTCCCACATTCGTTCCTTGGCTCAGACCACGTGCGCGGTTTGATATTTGGGAAAACATTCAATTTATTGGATCGTTGAAGTCCGAAGATAGCTATTTGCAGGTGAATCCAAAAAGAATTGCAGTTGTGTAAGGAACTCTTTTTTTCGTACCCTTTGATATTTCCCATCGTCTTGGCAGTAATTAACCCAGCAAAGTTGGGAATCTAAAACTACTCAAAGGGCAACTATGAAAAAATATCTGACTACAATTCTGGTTTTGCTTTCAATGTTTGTTATACAAGTGGGAGTCGTGGCAGCGGCTCCCCTGGCAGCTGGCACTGCCACCCTGGTAAGTGTCCAGTATGTGCCTGGCAAGGGTCCGGTGTTTACCTTCAATGTGACCGGCAAGTTCTCCAAATCTGAACTCAAGGGGTCACTGCACGTTGAGGGCGGGGGAGACTATGCCCTTTACTGCACACAGGTAGATGAGACTACTGTAAAGTGCAGTACATCCGCCAAGGTTTCCGGTGTAAATGTTTCATTTTCCTGGGGCGGTTCCACATTCTGGACAAACGTCCCTGAAGCTCCAGTTTTTTGCTATGGCATATATGACTGGAACTTCCCCGTTGAGGATGCATGGCAGCTATATAGTACACACTGCCAGGAAACGAGGGCAGACTATGGCGATTTATTCTTTTGGGATAATCCCGATTATGGATCGTCTCCCTACGTTTTCTTGCCGGAGAGCCTGGTATGTCCCTTTTATCAGCCAGGCGATGGATATTATTTCCCCGGGTGTCCGAATCTGCCCGAATAGAGCGGTGATTGTATCAAAGAACAGCCCCAAGCCAAAGCTTGGGGCTGTTTTATTCGGAGTTTCTGAAGAAGGAAATTATGATAAGTTCGGTCTTTGCTTATACCAATCAGTTGCCTGCTCGAAAGCATAGCCTGCATTGAGTACGTTTGCATCTGCCCAGGCGCGCGAAACAATCTGTAGACCGATAGGCAAACCATCTTTTGTGAAACCACATGGCACAGATAGGGCGGGCAAACCAGTCAGGTTGAACGGTGCAGTGAATCGTGTAAGGCGTGCCGCTTGCTCAACTGCGTCAAGACCTTCGATGGCAGGCGCGGCAATAGGCGTAGTGGGAAGAATTAACAGGTCGTAGGTTTCAAAAAAATGCTCGCATCTTTTTCGGATCTCAGCCTGTGTTCGCCTTGCGAGGATATATTCAGTTGATGTTGTCCTGGTGCCATCCTCCAATCTTCGGCGGATATCTTCGCCAAACCAATCGGGTTTTTCCTTTAGGCGCTCGTGATGGACTGCGGCGCCATCGGCCTGGGTCATTGTTTTGTTCGCCAGGGCGGCATCTCGCATCCAATCCACATTTACTTCCTCGAATTTGCATCCCATTGACGCAAACACCTGGGCGGCTTTTCGAACTGCGTCCAACACTTCCGGGTCTGAGCCTTCAATATAGTCACCAGCGCCAACCGCAATCATTTTTCCCTCCATATGATCAACAAGATGACTGAGATAATCCCCGGTGAGCATCTTAATGGATGCAGGGTCAACCGGGTCGTAAATGGATATGACCTGCATGATCAACGCTGCGTCTTCCACTGTTTTGGTGAGAGGACCTACATGATCGAGATTCCACGATAAAGGAAATACCCCCCGCAAGCTGACGCGTCCATAAGTGGGTTTAAACCCGACCACGCCGCACAACGATGCAGGGATGCGGATCGAGCCGCCCGTGTCTGTCCCTAACGCGCCCAGTGCCATGCCTGTTGCCACTGCAATAGCCGACCCGCTGGATGAGCCGCCGGGGATGCGTGTCTTGTCCCAGGGGTTGCGCGCGGTACCATAATGCGGATTATTCCCCGTCACACCGAGCGCGATTTCGTGTGTATTTGTTTTCCCCATAATTATGGCACCAGCCTGTTTGAGAGTATCAACTACAAATGCATCGTTCTCCGGGATATTATCAGCAAAGAACTT
>LLBY010006170.1_pt22 | contig 11209 bp, 12 predicted proteins | sample 1489401 | NCBI WGS metagenome assembly LLBY01 (sample SAMN04092656, study PRJNA295927) | soil metagenome | biome: Soil prokaryotic community; feature: Bulk soil; isolation source: soil from tomato rhizosphere | host: tomato cultivar Hawaii 7996 | place: South Korea | collected 2011-11-01 | reverse complement strand
CCGCACTCGCCCATCATCGCCAGCGCGCGCTCCACCTCGTCGCCGCGCTGCGGTCGCCCCGCCGCACGCGTCTCCGCCTCCACGAAACTCTGCACGCCCACGCTTGCGCGCCGCATTCCAAACTCGCGCAGCAGAGCCAGTTTTTCCGCGTCCACCGTCGCCGGCGACATCTCCACCGAGAGCGGCGTGTCCGCCAGCGCCTCGCCAAAAATCTCGTGCAGCCCGCCGAGTAGTCCGGCCAGTTCACGCGTGGTCAAAAATGTCGGCGTGCCGCCCCCGATCGCGCCGCGTCCGAAGCGCGCCCCGTCGCCCAGCAGCGCGCGCATCGTCCGCGCCTGCCGCAGGATCGCATCCGTCCAGCGCGCCACCAAACCCGACTCGGGATTCGACGTGGTGAACAGGTTGCAGAAGCCGCACCGCATCTCGCAAAACGGCACATGCAGGTAGAAAAAAAGACTGCCGCGATCCTCGTCCGCCCAGCGCGCCGCGAGATCCTCCGGCGGATCCAGCGGACGATAGGCGGTCTTGTGCGGATACGCGTAGGCGTAGCCTTGATACGGCGAATCCTGCATCCAGGTGTAAAGCGTCGCGTTGGTCGTTGCGGGCATGGTGGGCGTCCGCTTCATAAGCGCACACGCGTCCCCGCGTCCGCAACTCCTATGCGGCGATGAAACCTCGCTTCGACTTGAACCAACTTCTCCCGTCCCACGATCTGCTCTGGATCGTTCTGGACAGCCTGCGCCACGACGTCGCCGCCGCCGCCCTCGCCGCCGGCGAGACGCCCAACCTCGCCGCGCTTATATCGAGTTGGGAGGAACGCCACACGCCCGCGACCTTCACCTGGGCCGCGCACCACGCCTTCTTCAGCGGCTTCCTGCCCACGCCCGCGCAAAACCCTCGCGAGCCCCGTCTGTTTGCCGCGCGCTTCGCCGGCAGCGAGACGACGACCGCCTCCACCTTCGTCTTCGACGAACCCTACCTCATGCCCGCGCTCGCCGCGCTCGGCTATCACACCCTCTGCGTCGGCGGCGTCGGCTTCTTCAATCCCCGCACCGCCATCGGTCGCGTATTCCCCTCCCTGTTCGCCGAGAGCCACTGGTCGCCCGCGCTCGGTCCCGAATCGCCCGACTGCGCCCGCCTCCAGTTCGAGTTCGCCGCCGAGCGCATCCGCGACGTCGCCACCGACCGCCCGCTTTTCACCTTCCTGAACGTCGCCGCCATCCACGCGCCCAACCGTTGCTACCGCGCCACGCCCGGCCCCGACGACCTCGCCAGCCACCGCGCCGCCCTGCGTTATGTGGACGGCGAATTGCCGCGCCTGCTCGACGCCGTCCGCGCCCGCCCGCGCCCGACTTTTTTCATCCTCTGCTCCGACCACGGCACCGCCTACGGCGAAGACGGACGCCGCGGCCACCGCCTCGCCCACCCCGTCGTCTGGACCGTCCCCTACGCCCACGGCATCCTCCCGCGCGGATAACCCGCGCCCCGCTCAACAGGGCAACTGCCAACGCTGCCCCACGCGCTTGGAGTCGAAGGCGAAAAACTCTCTCGGATGTCCCACGCGTGTGACCGCCAGCACGTCCTCGCCCTTGAATTCGAACCACGCGACCGAGACCAACGAGTCTTCGTACCAATCCATCAAGCGCCCCTCTCCGAGACCGATCAAAAGCAGACGCCCATCGCCCAACCAAGCCCCGCGCGATTCGTCCATCGCCTCCCGCCGCCTGCAACGATACGTGCGCGCCAGCCTTTGCCTGAATCGCGGCAAGCACATCCGTGATATCGCTCGTAAGGGTGCGTGAGCTATCGGCTCGTTGTGGAAATCACCACACCGCCATCACCGTAAACGGTCAGGAGACTGCGGAATATTGGATGATTATCGTAGTTGGCTGCCAAGGACGCGAGAGCTTGGTCCGTGCGGATAGCGACGGGAAGCGTGGGATCCGTGGCTAGGAAATATTCTAACCAATCGGCAACAGGAGGGACGGGGAGTATCCACGGTGCAGCTACGATGCAATCGATGTCCCGGCGTAGAAGCGCGGCGACGAGACCTTTGGCTTCTTGAGTGAAAGGTTCGCGGTCAACTTGGCCGGAGAGGCAAATGAACAGGATTACGCATCGACTACCGACGAGCGTCGCAGCGAGTTCATCAGGCGTGTAATTCTCCTGGCGGTCCGTGACGTGACTGAACGCCTGGAACATACCTAGGGCACCGTGCAAGCCAATGATGGCGAGTTTGGCACCCTTGCATTCGGTGGGTATGGCCCCGGAGTCGAGGGTGATGTCGGCCGCAGTAAGTGAGGACGCGAGTCGCGAACGAAGGTCTGCGAGAGCGTCGTCAGGTGAATCGGGACTACCTAGCCACGCTATAGCTCGGGGAGCGATGGAAACCCGAGTCGAGCGGCGGCGCGCGAGCCAGATCGCGGAGGGCACAATTGAAATCGCGGCGGTGTGGCCGTGGTGTCGAAAAGCAAGCGGGAAGGTGAACCCGAAGAGTTCAGTGGACGGGATGACAATCAGGTGGGGCTTGTCGATAGGACCGATTAAATTAAGGTCGCTCAGCGACGCCGCGACAGCCTCCGCAGTTGGCTTGAGGACGTGCCGATCCTCAAAGAGCAAGACACCATAACCAGAGGGATAAGATGCCCGCCAGCGATCAAAGGCATTCGGATTCCACTGGGCGGAGTCGGCAGGAGGGAGCCAAACTCCATCCATACCTATCATAACCACGGCTGAGTCGGTGGCGCTCAGTCCGACGAGAAGGATAGCTTCGGAAGGGGTGAGCCGCTGCTGCCACTCGGAGACGGGACATTCACAGAGAGAGGCGAAGCTGAGATGGATCAGCTTATCGCTTGCGCCGCGCTGGAGCCTCGTCGCGTCGAGAATCTGCTCCGGCGAGGCGTTTTGGTTGATCTGATCACTGAGCCAGCGGGCATTGTCGGTGATAGCAGGCTCGTGACGCTGTTTTTCACGAGCGAGTTGGGCGAGGGCGATTGCGGGCTGGGCAAGGATGGCGTGACCAAGTGCGAAAAGTGGTGCGTTGCGCTTTTTTGCGGCAATTTCGAGAGCGCGGTGGGCGGGGTGCAAAGCGGGCCGGATCTGATTCGGGATGTCGGAGGTATAGCGTGCGGTTGCGAGGGTCCCAAGAAGCTGTTTTAAACTGCGGACGGAAACGTCAGCGCCTGCGGCGCTACCCAGCTGGGTCCTAAGATTCGCGGGAAGCCGTGGCAGATTTACGTCGAAGGACTGCTGAAGATCGGGCGGAACGAGCCAAGCGTGGGAGCGGAGTTGGGCGATGGTATTGCCAATGATCGAAAGCAACGGGGCGACGTGCAGGTCTTCATTTTCTTCGCGAAGGAGCTTGGCCGCATCGCGACCGAGTTGGACGAGCCCGGCTTCATCGGGCTCGACGACCAACTTTGCGCATCGAACGGAAAATTCCATTTGCTCGACTTGGATACGCCGAAATTCGAGGTGAGAATGGCGCGTGACGATAACCCTCTCCGTCGAGATAGCGTGCTTGGCGCAGGAATATAATCCGAGGTCGCGAAAGACTTGGCCCAAGACTCGGAAGAGATCGGCGGTGAGGCCGGGATGCGAAGGCGATGCCCTGATCAACAGGCAGGCATATGCGATGCAATTTAAGGCTAGGCGAGGATTGTGAGAGCGGAGCCAATTGTCGGCGAAGCCGGTCCAGAGAATTGCGCGGCGCCAATCTGCGGCGGCGGGTTGCTTGCCGGGGACCATCAGCAACATCGTCTCGGCAACGTCGCGCCCGCCCTGCACTTCGCCTGCACCGGACATGCGCATAAGCAGAAGCAGGATGGCATGGAGGTCAGCGTCGGAGTCGCCCAAGGTCTCCGCGAAGAGGATGACCCAATGGGTGAGCATTTGAGCAGTGTCCCAATCGCGCTTGTTAGCGCTTTCCAAGATGCCGCGGCCGAGCGCGGCAAGGAGCTGGGGCGTGACGCGAGGCTTGAACTCCGGTGGAATTGAGCCGGAACCGATGACAAGTTTTTGATTCCGACCAATCCGGAGCATGCAGTCCTTGACGAGGGCAATAGCCGCCTCGCAGTCGGGCTCTGCGTTGAACTCCGTTTCGGTGGCGTCGAGAGGATGTCGGAAAAATTCGGGAATCAGGCCGGCGACGCGATCCATCTCGAGGGCAGTAATGCGTAGGAGGGTGGCAAAGGCTGCCGAGCCAGAAATTTCGGATTCAAGGGTGCGCTCGACGGAGAAGCGGGCACGGAGGTGTGCCGGGTGCGCGGCGCAATAGGCCATGAGTTCGCGAAGTTCATGTTCCATCTCCTCAGGGGTGAGCTGGGAGTTGGCTTCGCGAATACATTTTGCGCGCAGCTCGATGGCTCGCTCAATCCACTCAACGGAAGGATCGACCATCCGCGCGTAGCGGCTCGCAGAGGTAAAGTCGCCGTTGCGGGCGAGGTGGCGGGCTATCTGCCAGATAGCATCTTGGGCGCGACCTAGATGCGTGGCCTGCTCGAGAAACCGTTTGGGGTTGGGAGGCGTCGCACCCCAGTATCGGGCAAGGGCGATGCGATATGCATCGCTGGCTGCTTGAGCTAAGGAAAGACAGGTCTCGTGGTCACCCTGTTCAGCGGCGGCCAGCCATTGCTGTTCACGGGTGAAGGCGTGGTTTGGAAAGCTAGTAGTCAGGTCGCGGCGAAGGCGCTCTACCCAGTCGTCGCGGCCCAGCTTGTCGGCGGTAATGATAGCAGTGCGTAAGCCCTCGAATCCAAGCGCAGGGATTTGCATGGCCTTCTCCATTAGCCGGGTGGCTTCCTGGCTGTCGCCTGCGAGGAGCGCGGACTGGGCAAACCCGAGTAACATGAGCCCCTCGGACTGGCTCTCTATAGCGGGGAGATGAGGCTTGATCTTCTCGAAGGCTCGGACGTGGAGACCCTCGGCGGTCAGGAATTGTGAACGCTGCATTGCCTCATTCACCGGATGGAGACCGGCTGCCTCGATAGCAGCCAAAGCCGCGTTAAGGCCCTGCGACTTGTAGGCGGCATTGGCAGCATTCCAAGAGTCAATGAATCTGGCTTCAAACTCCAGGGGCTCGGGGAGCATCACGGAGAGGTTCGGGCAATCTTTGATGGCCTGTGGGATCTCGGTCGGAATGATTTCACCGGAGCAGATAAGCAGGATGCGGATGTTGCGCTCGGCGGCAATGTCGGCGGCGCGAAGACCAAGCTGGAAAACGTGAGCAAGGGGCACCACCGCCGCGAGCTGGGGCCTCACGTTGATTTTTTCGGAGGAACGGGATTCCAGTTCAGTGGGGGTATCAAGGGACGGGAAACGAAGCTGGGCGAGGTCGAGGACAGCGACGGAGGATTCTGGAGGGAGGGAAGACAGGCGCGTGCAAAGGCGTTCGCTGTCCAGGTTCTCGAAACGCTCGGAAAGGATAAGACCGGGGATGGGTTCGATAGACAAAATGCGACCGACGGCGACGGCACCGGCGTGAAGGAACCACGCCTCGGCAAGCTCTGCGGCCGGCATGTTGCGACCGAAGACCAGATCGACGAAACCGGGTTGACTGGATCCAACCTCCTTCCAGAGATCGCAGATAACCGGCCACGCATCGGAGCGCGGGACAGGCGGTGGAGGGGAATCGTCCATTTAGGCAGAGGGCGCGAAAGGCTTACTGTGCTACAGACATTAATCCGACTTCGGCTACTTAATGATTTGGGTAGCGAAGTCGTTCAAACGGCTTGGACGCTGACGCTTGAGTGATCGCTGGCAAGTCGGGCTATGCCTCGTTTTCCGAAAAAATCAGCCACGCCGCCGGCACGCTCTCCGTCAGCCACACCCCATTCGCGGAAAGAAAAAACTCGCGCCCCTGCCGGCTCATCTCGCCCGCGCGCACCGTCAAAATCACCGGCTTGCCGTGACGCTGACCGACCTTGCGCGCCGTCTCCTCGTCGGCGGAAAGATGCACATGATGCCGCGCGCCCTTAACGAGCCCCTGCTCACGGATCGCCCCGACAAACCGGGTCGCCGTGCCGTGATACAAAACCTCCGGCGGCGTCCGCGCCGCGTAGTCCAGCCGCACCTCCACCGAGTGCCCTTGATTGGCGCGAATGCGCGTGCCATCCGGGCTGAGCGCGAAGCGCTGCTTGTCGCTTGAGCGCACGATCTCGTCGAGTTGCCCGCGCGTGATCGGCGACCCGGCCCGCGCACATCCGGCCAGCAAATCTTCCACCGCCACCCAACCGGCGGCATCGAGTGTCAGCCCCGCCTTCTCCGGAGCATGACGCAGCACGAGACTGAGAAATTTGCTGATGCGAACGACGTCGGTGGTCATGAGCGAAAGGTAGAGGACGATCTCAGAGTTTCAGAAGCTCCGAGCGGTTACGATGCAGTCGAAGACGAAACAGCGAGGTAAGGTGGCGAGTTCATTTCAGAGGCGAACGACAAGGAATACGCGGAGGGTGTTTTGCCGGAAGAGAGCCACTGAAAGGGGCCGACGGGTTTGCTCGATGTGTCCATCCCCACTGCATCGTTACGTGATTCCCCTGACCCGTCAGGGATTCAGCCTTCTGTAGTGTTCGTAGAACGCCGCGAGCTTCGGCATTCCGGCGGTGGGAAGATCGGTGGGCAAGGACGACGCCAGGTTGAAATCGTATTGTGCGACCAACCCACCCACCCCGGCGGCCGTGATGACGTCGTGCAATTCGTGCAGCGCATTGATGCGTGCCCGTTCGGTGAGGTGCCGGTCGGCGACCTGGACATGCATGTGCCCCAGGTAGTCATGTGCGAGGGCCGTAAGCAGCCGGACGTGGTAAATGTCGTTCGTGCGAGCGGGCTTGATTTGGAGAAGATTCGCGAGCTTGGCTTTCAGCAGCCGGATGGGAGACGGGATGCGAAAGACATGGCCGGGCCGCAGCTCCACCAAGTCCGAGTCGGAGAGTTCCTTTCTGGTGAGGCCGCGCACTTCGCGCAGCACCTCGACCGTGAGCGTTTCCGCATCGGGCCTGCGTTTGATGAGCGCCGCCACGGCGATGGTGCGCGGTTCATGGAAAAACGTGATCTCCCAGCCGGTGGCGTCGGCGAGTTTTTGAGCCAACGCGCGGTCGCCGAAGATGTCCGCATCCTTGCTGACGAACGGGCGCTGCGCGGCGATCTTCGCGTTTTGAGGAGCAAAATACTCGGCCCAGATGTTGACCGCCTGACCACCCACGATGAGGGGCTGTTCGGGCGAGTTCAGAATCTCGCCGAATTCAGACGCTTCATGCCGCTCAGGCATGCTCGCTAAATTTCACGATGCGAGGCTTGAACGCAGTTCCGGCGGCGGAGTTCTCGCGTTGAACCTGAACAGACGAAGCCAGTTTCAATTCAAGACGCGCGGCATCGTAGGCGCGCAGGCGATCCTTGTAGCGATGCAGCTTGGCCACGGTAAGCGATGTCTTGGGCAAAGCGGGAGCTGAGTGTCGCGGATTCTTCCGCAACAGACGCACGAATTTCGCGGTGTCCTGCTGCAACGGCATGGCCCGAAGGTGAATTTGCCCTCTGACCGAGTCAAGGCGACCGGGGCCGCATGCAGACGGTGGCGAAACTTTCCGTTAGTTCCGCGAGTCGTTTCGACTGCGGAAGTACCTCCACCCACTCGGCGGGAATCGCCGCACGACCATAAAGACAACCGGCGAGCCCGCCCGCTACGCAACCGGTCGTGTCGGTATCGCCGCCCAAGTTCACCGCGGCCAGCACGGTCGAACTAAAATCCCGCTCGCGCAGCAAACACCACACCGCCGCCTCCAACGTATCGATGACGTATCCCCCGGAACGTATTTCAACACGCGGTATCGCGCCTAACCCACCGCCGACGATGCGGGCAAACGCCGCGCGCTCGTTCGCATAACGCGCCAACAAAACCTCCAAGCCACTGCACGCCTCTCGATATGCCTCGGCCGCCGAGCACCCGGCCAACAGACGCTTGGCCAAAAGACAAAAGAACGCGCAAGCCAGCCGCGACCGCACATGCCCGTGCGTCAGCGAAGACGCCGCCATCGCCCGCTCCGCCAACATCGCGTCGTCCTCCCCCGCGTAGCGCAACGCCACCGGCAGGATACGCATGAGCGATCCGTTGCCGTTCGTGTCTTCCCCTTGTCCACCCGCCAACTCGGGCGGACACCCGGTCGCCAAAAGATCCAGCGCCGCCGCCGTCGTTGCGCCGATGTCGAACACCTTGCCGTGCGCCGCCCAATGACCCCGCTTTCGCCAGGCGACGAAGCACTCCGCCATCCGTTCCAAATTCCACCCCTCCGACAAAGCCTCGACGGAACACAGCAAAAGTGCGCCATCATCCGACCATGTGCCGGGACGCTGATTCCACGTGCCCCATCCACGCATGCCGACGACGGGATCGGCATCCCGCTTCGCCCGCTCGGAAAACTCCACCGGCACGCCGAGCGCATCGCCCACGAGCGAACCATAAATCCCTCCGAAGATGCGCGTGCCGATCATGCCGCCTCCTTCACGCGCAAAATCTGCTCGGCGCGAACGATATGAACTCCCGCCATGCGCAGCTCGCCCAGGGCGCGCGCCACGTCGTCGGGCCCCAGATTCACGCCCCGGCAGGCGTCCTCGATCAGCGTCACCTCAAAGCCCAGCGCCCGAGCGTCGAGCGCGGTGAATTTCACGCAATAGTCCGTCGCCAGCCCGACCACGAAAACCCGCGTGACGCCCCGCTCGCGCAAGTAATCGCCAAGCCCCGTCGCGCGTCGGTGGCCGTTGTCGAAAAAGCCGCTGTAGCTGTCGATCTCGCGCTCCGTCCCCTTGGGGAAAACCCGCTCGATCCGCGCAACGTCGAGCCCGGCGGCGAACGCCGCCCCGGGCGTACCTTGCACGCAATGCACCGGCCAAAGCATTTGCGCTTCACCCGCCAGCTCGCCGAGTTCGAAGGGCTTTTTTCCGGGATGATTGGCCGCGAAGCTACCGTGATTTTCCGGATGCCAATCCTGCGTCGCCACTACGAGCGGGAAGCACGGCAAGAGTCGGTTGACCAGCGGAACGATGGCGTCCCCGTCCGGCACCGCGAGGGCGCCGCCGGGAAGAAAATCGTTTTGAATATCGACGAGAATGAGAACGTTCATGGATTCGGGTTTTGTCGGGCGGCGGGTCGAGGAATCAGTCGGCCGAAACCGTGGGCGAGCACCACACCGAGGAAGAAAAGGTTGCGGACAAGAACGAGCGGCCAAAGCCAGCGCGGCGAACTCTGCGGGCGCGGCGATTCACCCGTGGCGAGCGCCGCCGCGAGTCGTCGCACCCAGCTCGTAGATCGCGGCCACTCGCGCAGATCGGCCAGCCAGTCGGCGGGCAACCCGGCCTCGCCGACCTCGACCCCGGCCAGTGCTCCGGCGATGGCACCGACCGTGTCGGTGTCGCCGCCACAAGCATAGGCCGCCTCAAGCGTGGCACGAAAATCGCCGCGATGCCGCCCCCAGGCGTAGATCGCCACCGGCACCGAATGAAACGCGTAGCCAGTCACGCCGCGCTCCAGACCAAGCTCGCGCGCAAACGCCTCGACCGTGGCTCCACGACCCCAGGCACCGAAAAGCCGATCAAGCGCCGCGCACCATTCCGCGTTCTCCACACCCGGCAAGCCACGCAGGATCGTCTCGGCATCGAAGCTCTCGCCCGTCAGGCGTGTTCGCGCGAGCGCGGCGGCCAACTCGGCGACCGCCGCCGCCGCCGTCAACGCCTTCGGGTCGGTGTGGGTGAGCGTGGTCGCTGCCTCCACGCAGGCCGCGCGGAGCACCGCATCCCGGGCATGAAAAACACCGATAACCGCGCTGCGCATCGCCGGACCATTGCCCGCCGAAAACACGCCCGCCCGGGCGGGCGGAAACCCCACCCACAAACGCATGATCGCACGCGCCGTGGCCAGACCCACGCCGGCGGGAAGCGCAAGCAGCCACCAGCGCAGCCGCCACCCCAGCGCACGCTGAAACGCGACGATGTCCGCCGGATGCTCCAACAAACTCTGCGCGACCATGAGGGTATGCTCCGTGTCGTCGCTCCACATGCCGCGCCCAAAAACGAGCCGTTGCCGCCACGCCCCGGGCCAGCGTCGGCGAATCGCCGCCGGCCCGATCCCCTCGGCCGGCAAACCCACGCTGTCGCCAAGCGCGATGCCCAGGAGCACCCCGGCGAAAAGCTCGGTGCGTTTGAGTGGTGCGATTGAATGCGTGAGCATGTGCGGAGGCCGGGGACAGCTTAGATTTCGAAATTAAAGCCCGCCTTCTTCAGTCGCCGGTAGGCGGTCTGATCGAAGCGGTAAAGGCGCGCGGCGCGGTGCGCCACGTCCTGCTGGATGTCGCCGGTGTCGGCCAGCAATCCCATGCCGAGGATTTTTTTGCGGAAGTTCCGCTTGTCCATCGGCTGCTCCAGCAAGGTCTCGTAAAGATGCTGAAGTTCCGAGAGCGGAAATTTCTCCGGCAACAACTCGAAACCCACCGGTTCGTAGCGGACCTTTCCCTTCAAGCGCTTCAGCGCCATCTCGACGATGTCCTCGTGGTCAAAAGCGAGCGTGGGCAGATCCGCGACGGGAAACCACGCCACGTTGCGCGCATCGCTCGCCGCGCGCACCGCGTGATCCGCGAGCTTCACCAACGCGTAATAGGCCACGCTGATCACGCGCTCGCGCGGATCGCGCTTCGGCTCGCCGAAGGTGTAGAGCTGTTCGAGGTAAAGCCGCGTGATGCCCGTCTCCTCCTCGAGTTCGCGCCGCACCGCCGCATCGAGCCCTTCGTCCATCTCGACGAAGCCCCCCGGCAAGGCCCACGCGCCCTCGAACGGAGCCTGCGCGCGCTGAATCAACAAGACCTTCAAGTCGGCGTCGTCGTAGCCGAAAACCACCCCGTCCACCGTGACGGCGGGGTGCGGATATTTATAGGTGAATGGCATGCGAAAAATCGGATGCGATAGGTTAAATGACGGGGCGGTGAAACTCGGCGATGACCTCGATGAGGCCGACAATCCGACGATTAAATTCATCGAGCTCCTCGGCCGGCACCCACAGCTCGGCATGGCCGCGATTGCCGACAATCTGCGGCGGGTATTTCGCTAGGTAGTCCGTCGGCATACGAAAGCGCGTGACGTAGCCCGAGCCCGAAGCAGGCACGTTCCAATCGCGCGCGATCTGCACGGCGTAAGCCTCCTCCAGCACCGGATAAAAAATCGGCTGCTCCTT
>LLBY010005627.1_pt2 | contig 11217 bp, 9 predicted proteins | sample 1489401 | NCBI WGS metagenome assembly LLBY01 (sample SAMN04092656, study PRJNA295927) | soil metagenome | biome: Soil prokaryotic community; feature: Bulk soil; isolation source: soil from tomato rhizosphere | host: tomato cultivar Hawaii 7996 | place: South Korea | collected 2011-11-01 | reverse complement strand
TCCCAACTCGCATTTTTTGAAAACAAATAGGAAAGCTTAGGATTGAGATCATTATTTCTAATATCAAAATTTCTACTAGCATAATTTTCAGAAGTGCTAGTTGCGCTTCCTAAACTAGATTTTAATTGTATTAGCCAACTTTTAGCTATTAAATGGTTGTACTGGAATTGATGGGAAAATATGTCGTTTTCTTGTGAACCAATGTTCAAGAGACTTTTTATTTTGCTATTTAGATAAGTGTATATCATAGAGTGTTTTTGCTTACCTCTATTGTAAAATAAACTGTTCCTAAAACTATTGTTTAGACCAATGATATCCTTATTGTTTGAAAATGGATTTAAATCGAAGTCGCTTTCATTTCTTGCAATTTTTCGCTCCACTAAAAAAGAGGTTTGATTATAGAAATAAGAAAGTAGTTTTTTATAACCTGTTTCATTTTGCCAAACAGATCCATTAAAGTTTAAAGATTGTGAGAATTTGTTTTGATGTGTTCGTATGAAAATTTGGTTAGGTAAAAATACCCTAACATATTTGGCTTGATCTGTAAAAGTAGCTACTTCAAATTCTTGCAATTCTTGAATACCGTTGTTGTTATAGTCATTCCATGTGTAAACTCCTTGTCCTGGTTCTACTTCTAAATAGGTGAATTCTTGTTGTGCTATGGTTCCTGAAGTAGTTTCATATGCAATTGAGGTTTGTAATAAGTCATTAAAATAAGAATCGTTGTATAGAATCCTTGAATTTAGTGAAGGTTCATCTTTTATAGATACATCTTCATATTTTAAATTCCGATAGTTTAAAAACACATTCAAACTACTCTTAGAATTCTTAATTAGTTGTGATTTTAAATAATAGGAATCAGAGCGATTTACACGTTTTATTTGCTCGCCTTGTAAACTATCGTTCACTCGATTTAAATAACCTATTTCAACATATACTTTTGTAGAATCTCCTCTTCCAATAAATGTACCGTATTCTGTAAATCGCTGACTTAAATTTGTAAATTCATTTGAAGGAATTAGTTTTTCTTTATTATTTTCAAGTCTTAAAGAAGTACCAATCCAATTTTTATAAAAATGATGTCTTATTTGAGTTTGATTACGAATAAAAGTTGAGTTTGCAACAGTACTACTACTATTTAAAGCACTAAAATTGGTATTCAAGGTCGTTTTCTTAAATTTTATAAAGGATTCAACTATATGTCTGTTTCCTGAAAAATTCTCCGAGAAGTCTAATTTTTCAAATTGATATTTTGTTGATCCGTTTTTTTTCAAATCCAAGTTTAAACCAGTAGTAAGTAAACTTTGATTTCCCAATGGATTACTTAAATTCCAATCTCTATTAAATTCGATATTGAATAAACGTTCTATGCTTTTGAAATCTCTATTTATAAATTGGAAATTACCAAAACCATCTAAGTTATATTTCCCAGAATAGAGTCTTTTATTTAAATTTATTTTCCCAGCAAGACCTTTGTTATTAGCGTCATCGATTGATGAATATAAATTTTTATCGTTATTACTTATAGCTAACTCAAAGTCGATATTGGTTTTTTCTGATGGATTATAACCACCAAGGATTGTTGCAATTTGGATTTTTTCTGGAGCTATTAAAGGAATTATTGGCTCAAAATTTCCTTGTGGAATACCTGCGTTTGGAGCAATATATTCATAAATTTTCCCAACAGCATTATTGTTTAATAAAACATAATTTCCAAGGTTTTGTCCAACAAAAGTAAATCTTACATTATATAGTTCGTCAGTTGGATTGTTTGAAAATTCAAAAATTTCAGTGGTTCCAATAAATGATTTTTTATATAAAATTTTATTTTCTGAATAGGAATCAAGATATGCTGATGGAGCTGTCATTAAATTAGAATTATCTCCTGCTTCTTTTAAAATAGTGACTTGCTCTTCAGATAAATTTTGTTGCAAAGGTTGATTTTTTACATCATTTTCAGAATACACAAATCCTCCTATTTTAAATTTTTCTTGTTCATGCATAATACCAGAATAAGCAACAAATCGAGTATAATTTCGGTCTGAAAATTGGTATTCAATTGTAATTCGCATTTCTGAAGTAATTTGGAAAAGTGAAGTGAAAATTACTTCTCCAGCATTATAATCTATAATGTAATCATTGTTTTCACCTCGTTCAAGCAAAACACCATTAACATATACTCTTTCTGAACCAGAAACAACTAAAACAAATAATTCACCATTATTCCCTTTTAATTTATAAGGCCCTTGATTCCCTTCTTGACCTATGAAAGTACTTCTTGCATATTGACCACGAACAAGAGCAGCAGCTGCAAAAACATCTGTTTTGTTTTCAGGTGTTCCCAATGAAAATTGAGTTGAGAGTCCTTGTACTTTTTTATTGAAATTTAAAAATTGTGATTGCCTGTTTTCAAGAAATAAATCACCAGCTTTTATACTCCATTTATCAGAAAATAATTCAATAAATATTTGATCAAATTCGTCTAATTTTTGTGAATAACCACCTTCTTGTAATGGAATATTACTATCTTGAATAGAAGCTCGTAAACTAACATTTTCCGAAATTTTTCCAGTGATTTGTAAATCTAAATTAGAATTTACTACTGTGTTTTGGTTGTTACCAATAGTTATACCTCTTGAAATACTACCAGAAGTATTTAAGCCATCAAAAGGTTTAAATTGTGGTTTGTCTTCGTCCTTTATTGTGTATAATTTTCCTGCTTCATTAGAAACTACTTTACTATCATCATAAATAGCATATTCTTTCGTTAAAAATTCTGGAAATTTTAGATAATTGACAGTTAATGTGTCTAATTTATTGTAGTTTTCATTAAAGAGTAATATTCCTTTTTGAAAATCGATTTTGTAAAACGAAGAATCAATTGTTGTTTTGTTCTTATCTTCAATTTTAAAAAAGGAAGGATTGATACTTACTTTTTCTAAAAAGATAGTGTCTTTTGTAACAATTATTTTTTTAGTTTGATAATGGTTTTGTACTTCCTGAGCAAAATTAGCAGAAAATAGCATTAAAAAAATCCATAAAAACCACTTCTTCCTCATAAATAGATAACTCCTATTCTTCAAAAGTAGTATTTATGGATTAATAATTACAATAAATTTATTAGGTTATTATTATAGTTTTTATTGAATGATTATTCTTTGGTTATAACTTGTAAAGTTTCCCTTGAAATTTGTTTAAGTAAAACTGTCTTATTTGTTTCTACTATTTGCGTAGCGTTTTCATCGAAATGCCTAATTGTATACAAGGAGACATTTTCATTATAAGCAATTTTAAATTTTTTCTCTAAAATGCTTTTTACTTCTTGAAAATTATGGAATTTATCTTCAATACAAACCGAAAAACTAATGGCTGAGTTTTGGATTAAATTTACTTTTAATTTATGTTCATGAAATAAAGCAAAAATTTCGCTAATGTGTTCTTCCATTATAAAGGAAAAATCTAATGAGGAAAGTGAAAGCAATAGCTGGTTTTTTTTGATAATATAACAAGGTAAATGAGGTTCTAAATCTGCGCCTTTTGATACACTTGTTCCTGGTAAAAGAGGGTTTATAAAAGATTTTACAAATAATGGTATTTCTTTGTTTTGTAATGGTTGTAGTGTTTTTGGATGAATAACACTAGCTCCGTAAAATGCTAATTCAATAGCTTCTCTGTATGAAATTTGGTTTAAAAGAGCAGGTTTTTCAAAATAGCGTGGATCTGCATTTAAGACACCAGGAACGTCTTTCCAAATGGTTACACTTTCTGCATTTAAGCAATATGCAAAAATAGCAGCTGTATAATCGGAACCTTCACGTCCAAGAGTTGTAGTAAAATTATTTGAATCAGAACCTAAGAATCCTTGTGTAATGTATAATTCGTCTTTTTCTATTTTCTTAGTTATTAATGTTTGAGTTTGCTCCCAATTTATATCTGCATCTCTATAATTTGTATCTGTTTTTATTAAATTTCGAACATCTAACCAAGAATTTTTTAACCCTTTTTCGTTTAAATAATAACTTACAATAGTGGTAGAAATTATTTCGCCATAACTTACAATTTGGTCATATACAAAATTATAATTTGGAGATTTATTACTTCTTAAAAAATATTCTAAATCATCAAAATGAGCATTAACTGTAAAAAATGCTTCATGATCTTCATCATCAAAAAGATCTAATAAAATTTGATTGTGATATTTTCTTACTTCTTGTACAGATCCATTCAATTGGTTAGACTTTTCAAAATAATTTTTAATAATTACCTCCAGAGAATTGGTCGTTTTGCCCATTGCGGAAACAACAATTAATGTGTTTTTATAACCTACTTTTTCTAAAACAGAAGTTACGTTTTTAACACCATCAGCATCTTTTACAGACGCACCACCAAATTTGAAAATTTTCATAGTAAAGCTCTTATTTTTTGTCAACTAATTTAGTTCACTTTTAGGATTAATTATTGTTTTAATTTTGAGATAAATTTTGATATTCCATTTTCGTTCATTTGAACTACTTTCCAATCATCTAGAATAGTAGCACCACTTTTTTCATAAAATTGGATAGCATTAGTATTCCAATCTAAAACATTCCATTCAATTCTTTTAACACCTTCTTTTTGCCCTTGTTTGATAATTTCAGAGTATAAAGCAAAACCAGCACCTGTTCCTCTTTTGTTTTCTTTTACTACTAAATCTTCTAAGTGAATCGTTTTTCCTTTCCAAGTAGAATAACGATAATAATATAAAGCAACTCCTACGACTTCATTTTCTACTTCTGCAACAAATGTTTGAAACAAAGGATTTTCTGAAAAGCCATCTTTTTCTAAATCTTTAACTGATATTTCTACAGCATTTGGTTCTTTTTCAAATTCTGCTAACTCTTGTATTAAAAGTAATACAGATGGCATATCTTGTATAGTACCTTTTCTAATTATCATTTCTCTTTATTTTTAAGCTAAATTACTATTGTTTTTTTGTATTTCAATGGGAGAAGTTAACTTAATTTTCATTTTTCAAAATTAAACAATTTTTTATATTTTTATAATAAACTATATTTTTATAACAATTTTTTATATTTCTGTATTTAATTATTGTTGGTAATTCTTATTAGGTTTTATCATTAAACAATCAAGTTTATTGTAAGTTTAATTATGTGCTTTTTATTTAAAAAAAGCCAACTTTAAAAAGGATTGATTAATTTATTAGTGGAAACTATAATTATAATAAAGTATTAAAATTATTTTATAAAAAAAGCCGATATTTGCTCCCTAAACACAACTACATCGTTTTCGAAATGGAAGAAAAAAACACAACACTTGGTGAATTTATAATTGAACACCAAAATTCTTTTCAATATTCTACAGGAGAGTTATCAAGAATTATCAACTCTATTCGTTTAGCAGCAAAAGTGGTTAATTATAAAGTAAATAAAGCTGGTTTAGTTGATATTGTGGGAGCTGTTGGTGAACAAAATGTTCAAGGTGAAGATCAACAAAAATTGGATGTTTTTGCAAATGAAACATTTATACAAACTCTAATTAATAGAGAGATTGTTTGTGGAATTGCATCTGAAGAGAATGATGATTTTATTACTGTTGCTGGTTCAGATAAAGGACATAATAATAAATACGTTGTTTTAATGGACCCTCTTGACGGTTCATCAAATATAGATGTAAATGTCTCAGTAGGAACTATTTTTTCTGTATATAGAAGAATAACTCCAATAGGAACTCCTGTACAATTAGAGGATTTTTTACAGCTTGGTATTAACCAAGTTGCCGCTGGATATGTTATTTATGGTACATCAACAATGTTAGTTTATACAACAGGTCATGGAGTTAATGGTTTTACTTTAAATCCAGCGATTGGGACTTTCTATTTGTCACATCCTAATATGCAATTTTCTCCAAATGGCAAGATATATTCTATTAATGAAGGTAATTATATACATTTCCCTCAAGGTGTAAAAAATTATTTAAAATATTGTCAAATGGAAGAAGGTGATAGACCTTATACTTCTCGCTACATAGGTAGTTTGGTCTCAGATTTTCATAGAAATATGATAAAAGGAGGAATTTATATTTATCCTACTAGTTCAAAAGCACCTAACGGAAAGTTAAGATTGTTATATGAGTGTAACCCAATGGCATTTCTAGCCGAACAAGCAGGCGGAAAGGCTTCAGATGGATTTAATAGAATTATGGAACTAGAGCCAAAAGAACTACACCAACGTGTTCCATTCTTTTGTGGAAGTAAAAATATGGTAATAAAAGCAGAAGAATTTATGAAAAATGCTTAAATAAACAAAAAGCTCTGAAATTTTCAGAGCTTTTGTTTTATTTATTCATATGTTGAATTTCGTAAATAAAAGTATCTAAATCAACATTTAACACTAATAAAGATAGTGCTTTGTCTACGATATAGTTTACATTACTAGGTGTAAAGCCTAGTGCTAAAGCAAAACGAATTAAAATTTGTTTTTGCTTTGGTCCTAAAACATGGTCAGCATAAACCATTCTTGCTAAATCATATAATCGTTCTAATCTATTTATGTGAAGAACTGGAGGATTAATTGGGTATTTAGTTGGGTTTTCCAAAATTTCTTCATATTCTGATGTAGAGATTTCAAGACGAGTAGCTAGTTTATCTAAGAACTCTTTTTCTTCTATAGTTAGTTCTCCATCTGATAAAGCAACTCTAACAATTGAAGAAAAATGACCTTTGTTTCTATTTTTGAATTCGTTATCAAATAAATCTGAAAATGACATATCGTTTTTTTTAAAAGTTGAACAAAATTACATATAATTTAGCGTTTAAAACAAGCAAAAAAATAAAAATTGACAGTTACTGAAATATTTATAATAAATTTTGTCAAGCTTTTCATAAAGCAATTTAATTTTCATAAAATAAATTGTATGTTTGAATTCTCCAAAAAATAATAATTATGTCTCAATTTTGGTTGTATTTTAAAGTAGGTCTTACTCATGTTTTAGATATTCATGCTTACGATCATGTCTTGTTTTTAATTGCTTTAATGGTACCTTATGCTTTTAAGGATTGGAAAAGAATTTTTGTGTTAGTTTCTTTATTTACATTAGGTCATACATTGTCATTGCTTCTGTCAGTTTTTGGGATTGTTTCGGTTAAGGCTTCTTTAGTAGAGTTTTTAATTCCTATTACGATTTTGTTAACAGCCGTTTTTCATCTTTTTACTGCTGGAAAATCTTCTAAAAATGAGAGTATTACCTTTGTAGCTGTAATAACATTATTCTTTGGAATAATTCATGGATTAGGGTTTTCAAATTATTTTAAAACAATCTTACCAGGAAAGGCTTCAGATAAGTTACTTCCTCTATTAGAATTTGCTTTAGGAATTGAATGTGCTCAAATCATCGTAGTTTTTGTAGTACTTATTTTAGCATATATAGTCCAAACTTTCTTTAGGTTTTCAAAAAGAGATTGGGCACTAGTTATGTCAGCTTTTATAATAGGTGTAGTTATTCCAATGATTATTGGAAGTGAAATTTGGAATAGATAAATGGGACAAAAAAAATTAAAATACGATAAGGCATATTTGAGAATTGCAAAAGAATGGAGTCAACTGTCATATTGTAAGCGAAAACAAGTTGGCGCAATTATTGTTAAGGATAGAATGATAATATCTGATGGTTACAATGGAACACCTACAGGTTTTGAAAATTGTTGTGAAGATGAAAGCGGATTAACAAAATGGTATGTGCTTCATGCAGAAGCAAATGCTATTTTAAAAGTAGCCAGATCCACTCAATCTTGCGAAAATGCAACTCTGTATATTACCTTGTCACCATGTAAAGATTGTAGTAAATTAATACATCAATCAGGAATTAAAAGAGTAGTGTATCATGAAGAATATAAAGACACTTCTGGTGTTGATTTTTTAAGAAAAGCGGGTGTAGAAGTTGAATTATTAGAAGATTTAAATTAAAAATATGAAAATGAATAAAATATATTTCCCAATAATTATTGCTATTGCTATTGCGATAGGTTTACTATTGGGAAGTAAATTAAATTCATTTAATAATCCTGATTTTTTAAGTAAAAATTTAAAAAGAAATAAACTTAATAAGTTAATTGATTTTATCGACAGGGAATATGTAGATGATATAAATACAGACTCAATTGTAGATTTAACAGTAAATGGAATACTCGAAAATTTAGATCCACATTCTGTATATATTAGTAAGCGAGATTTAAAATCGGTTACCGAAAATATGAAAGGTGATTTTGTCGGAATTGGAGTTAATTTTTATGTATATAATGATACTGTTGCTGTTATAAAACCTATAAAAAACGGACCTTCGGAAAGAGCTGGCATTAGACCAGGAGATAGAATTTTATTTGCAGATAATTATCAATTATACAATAAGAAGATTCAGAATGACAGTTTGTTTTCCAAATTGAAAGGAGAAAAAGGTTCCACGGTCTTAATAACTGTTTTTAGAAAAGCTACTAATGAGAAACTAAAGATTAAGGTTAAAAGAGATATTATTCCAATAAAAAGTGTAGATATCGCTTTAAAAGTTTCAGATGAAGTAGGTTATATAAAAATTAACAGATTTGCTGAAACTACTTATGATGAATTTTATAAAGCATTACTTTCTCTTAAAAGACAAGGAATTAAAGAACTAGTTATTGATCTTAGAGATAATGGTGGTGGCTATTTAGAAATGGCTGTTGCTATTGCAGATGAAATTCTTAAAGACAAAGAATTAGTTGTAAAGACAAAGAATAAAAAAGGAACAGAAGATAAAACTTATGCAACCTCAAAAGGAGATTTTGAGAACGGAAAAGTATATATTCTAATCAATGAAAATAGTGCTTCTGCAAGTGAAATTTTAGCTGGAGCTGTTCAGGATAATGATAGAGGAGTTGTTTTAGGGAGACGTTCTTTTGGAAAAGGCTTAGTACAACGTGAAATGCCATTAGGTGATGGTTCTGCAGTACGGTTAACTATTGCTCGCTATTTTACTCCTTCAGGACGTTCTATACAAAAAGCTTACGAAGATAAAGGGGATGCTTATTTTAACGAATTTGAAAAGCGTTTTCAAAGTGGTGAACTGTATGAAGCAGATAGCATAAAAGTAGCAGATAGCTTAAAATTTAGGACTAAAAAAGGTAGAGTGGTTTATGGTGGAGGTGGAATTACTCCAGATGTTTTTGTTCCTTTTGAAGCAAAACATGGAGAAGAAGCTACTTTAATGATTATGCAATCGGGAGTGGTAAGCTATTTTGTTTTTGAACAATTAGATAAGAAGAGAGCGTTTTTTAATGAACTTAATTTTAAAACGTTAAAATCGGAAGTCTTAGAAAAAGACAATTATCTAGATGCTTTTAAACAATATATTTCTGAAAGTGGTATTCTGTTGAATTTTTCTGATAAGGAAAAAATAAAAAAATACTTGTATGCCGAATTTGTAAAGCAACTTTTTGACGACAATAGCTATTATGAAATTATTCTTTCCGAAGACGCTATGATTAAAAAGGTTTTAGAAATGAATGCTAATGATAAATAAAAATACACTTCTTTTTTTTACCCTTTGTTTTTCTTATTTTATTTTTAGCCAAAATATTGGTGCAACTGAAATAAATCCTGTTTTAATTTCTTCTTGGGAAGAATCAGATTTAGAAAAATATGAAGGAATGTACCATTTTGGAGAAGGTGATGGTTCTAATGTTATTCTTTTAGTAAATGATGATAAAATTACTATTCAAATAAGAGAAACTAGATATTGGTCAGAAGGCGGTTATGCTATTGAATCTGGTCTAACACAATTGTCTGAGCTAGAATTGAAATGGGAATACAAAAACTTAACAAATGTTAAGATTATAAATGGAAAATTGTTTTCCAACGAATATTCGGGTGAATTTGTAACATACAAAGAAGATTTAAAAACCTATTTTGGATTAAAGATCAATAATCCTTGGAATACATGGATTGGTAAAAACAGATATGAAATTGGTCTAAAAAGCACAAATTTAGATTTGAAAGAATATTTTTCTGGTCAATTTCCAAATGCTTCTATTGAGTTTTTAAATAGGGAAGAATTAGCATCTTTATTAGATAATAATGATTTGGCTTTAATGCGAAATGAAATTTTTGCTAGATATGGCTATAAATTTAATGAAAATGGAGAATTTGATATTCATTTTAAAAATCAAAATTGGTACCAACCAAAATATAAAGATGTCAAACCTTTTTTAACAGAGATTGAATTGCATAATATAGCAATAATCAAAGAAATTGAAGAAAGTAGAAAAGAAAACACATATATTCCTGAATTTCCTGAAAAAAATAAAAGGATAGTTTTAACTGCAAAACAAGATAATCTTTCAATTGCACTGGTAGTTAAAAGAATAAATGAGAAAACTATCGAGTATTCTATTGAAATGGTTGAGTCTGGTAAAAATAATTACACTAAGAAAGGATTTGCATCTGTTTCTGATGGTCCTTATTTGGGTTCTGAATCAGATGAAAGTTCGGTTTCTGGAATCTCTTATTTTTGTGACGAATATATAGATACTAATGGGAATTGTTATATTAACATTAGACTTGGAAAAGAAGAAGAATCTGGAAATCATCTTTTAGGAAAAATTATTAAAAATTGTAATGATAAAATAAAAGATATTACTTTAGATAATTTTCCTACATTAATTGAAAAGTAACTATTTCTCTAAAGCATCATGAATCTGGGCATGATTGCCACTATTCCACAAAGTTAAAATATCACCAGCAACACTTGCACCGCTTCCTGCTGCAATTGATAACTGACTTCTATGTCCTGCTAAAGTTCCACAAACATAAATTCCTTCAGCAACTAAATGATCGTCGTTTTGTAATTGAATTCTGTTTTTTATGGCAAGGGCTTTTTTATGAGGAATCACATAATTTTCTAACCCTTCAATTAAAAAAGGATTTCCAGAACCTATTGCAATTACTATTATTTTAGAATGATAAACATTTTTGTTAGTTATAATAGAAAAGTTATCATTTGAACCTTCTATTTTTAATACTTTTTCATTGAATAGTTGGTTAACATGAGGATAAATTTTTCCCAAATGATCCAGACTTTCAGTTAATAATTCAGAGCCTAATTTTCCTGGTGAAATACCATAAGCATTATTGAAAACTGCATTTTGTAAAGAAGAAGCTTTTTGATGAGCTATAATGCCTATTTTTTTAT
>LLBY010020119.1_pt4 | contig 11218 bp, 4 predicted proteins | sample 1489401 | NCBI WGS metagenome assembly LLBY01 (sample SAMN04092656, study PRJNA295927) | soil metagenome | biome: Soil prokaryotic community; feature: Bulk soil; isolation source: soil from tomato rhizosphere | host: tomato cultivar Hawaii 7996 | place: South Korea | collected 2011-11-01 | reverse complement strand
CGAAATTAAATCGGTCATGTGAACGTCTTTTACATCAAAACCAGCTAAATACATTGCATTAGCCATTTCACGTTCGGAGTTACTTCCTTTTTCACGAATAATAGCTGCTTTTGGTCTTGGTTTTGAAGCATCGATTTCTGGTTTTTTTCCTGTAAAATGAGCAGGGAAACTAAAGTTTAATGCTTGGTTTTTATAATTGTTGTAACGCTCTTGAGCCGTACCGTTTTTAGATTGTTTTTGGTCTAATAAGAATGAAGTCTTGAACCAAATATCTCTGTATTCGTTAATGTTAAAAATTTCACCATTAATTACTAAGTTTTCAGAAGATTCAACCTTTCCTATTTTAAAGAATTTAATGTTGTTTTCAACTAATCTCTTTTCAGTAATTTCATCAATTCTAGCTTGAAACACAATACCGATATTTTCAGCAAAAAGTATTTTTACTAAATCTTCATTGAAATCTTTAAAATCAATTCTAGCTCCCAAATTCACATCAGCAAAACACATTTCTAATAAAGTAGTAATTAAACCACCACTTCCAATATCGTGACCCGCTACAATTTGATTATCCAAAATTAATTCTTGAATAGTGTTGAATGCTTTTTTAAAGAAAGCTGCGTCTTTAATCGTAGGTGTTTCAGCTCCAATTTTGTTTAAGATTTGAGCAAATGAAGAACCTCCTAATTTAAATTCATCCTGAGATAAATTGATATAATAAATAGAACCGCCGTCTTTTTGTAAAACAGGTTCAACTACTTTTCTAATATCAGTACAGTTACCAGCAGCCGAAATAATAACCGTTCCCGGAGCGATTACTTCGTCATTTGGATATTTTTGTTTCATTGAAAGCGAATCTTTTCCGGTTGGAATATTGATTCCTAATTCGATTGCAAAATCCGAACAACCTTCAACAGCAGCATATAAACGGGCATCTTCACCTTCGTTTTTACAAGCCCACATCCAGTTAGCCGACAAAGAAATGCCGCCTAATCCGTCTTTTATTGGTGCCCAGATAATATTTGATAAAGATTCTGCGATGGCATTGCGGCTTCCTGCTACGGGATCAATTAAAGCAGCAATAGGAGCATGACCAATAGAAGTGGCAATTCCTTCTTTTCCGTTAAAATCTAAAGCGACCACACCACAGTTATTTAATGGCAATTGTAATGGTCCGGCGCATTGTTGTTTGGCTACTTTTCCACCCACACAACGGTCCACTTTATTAGTTAACCAGTCTTTAGAAGCAACGGCTTCCAATTGTAAAACCGCTTCTAAATAAGTAGCAATTTTATCTTTAGTATAATCTAATTCAGCGTAGTTATAGTCAACAGTAGTATCGGTAATAACTGTTTTTGGTGAACTTCCGAAGAAATCTTCCAAAGCATAATCCATTGGTTTAACTCCGGTAGTTTTTGATTCGAATGTAAAACGGTGATCTCCGGTTACATCTCCCACCTGATACATTGGCGAACGCTCTCTGTCGGCAATTCTTTGCAACGTATCAATGTCTTTTTGACCAATAACCAATCCCATTCTTTCCTGAGATTCGTTACCAATTATTTCTTTAGCCGAAAGAGTAGGATCACCCACAGGCAATTTGTCTAAATCAATTAATCCTCCTGTTTCTTCCACTAATTCCGAAAGACAGTTTAGGTGTCCACCTGCACCGTGATCATGGATAGAAACAATCGGGTTATTGTCACTTTCTACTAATCCACGAATGGCATTAGCAGCACGTTTTTGCATTTCCGGATTCGAACGTTGAATGGCGTTTAATTCAATTCCTGAACCGAAAGCTCCGGTATCAGCCGAAGAAACAGCTGCTCCACCCATTCCGATTCTATAATTTTCTCCACCAAGAATAACGATTTTATCGCCTTCCTGTGGTTTGTGTTTGATGGCTTGGTCTAATTTTCCAAAACCAATTCCTCCCGCCTGCATGATTACCTTATCATAGCCTAATTTGCGGTCATTTTCGTTATGTTCAAATGTAAGAAGCGAACCTGTTATAAGCGGTTGTCCAAATTTATTTCCAAAATCAGAAGCTCCGTTTGAAGCTTTGATTAAGATGTCCATTGGCGTTTGGTACAACCATTTTCTTTCTTCAACACCGTTTTCCCAAGGACGATTTTGCTCCAATCTTGAGTAAGAAGTCATGTAAACCGCAGTTCCCGCTAAAGGAAGCGAACCTTGTCCTCCTGCCAGACGGTCACGAATTTCACCTCCAGAACCGGTTGCAGCACCGTTGAAAGGCTCTACAGTTGTAGGGAAGTTGTGTGTTTCTGCTTTTAAGGAAATAACCGAATCAAATTCTTTTATTTCGTAAAAATCAGCTTTGTCAGCCGTTTTTGGAGCAAATTGTTCGATTTTTGGTCCTTTTACAAAAGCTACATTGTCTTTGTAAGCCGAAACAATATCGTTAGGATTTTCCTGAGATGTTTTTTTGATTAATTTGAAAAGAGAAGTTTCTTTTTCCTGACCGTCAATAACAAAAGTTCCGTTGAAAATTTTGTGACGACAGTGTTCTGAATTCGCCTGTGAGAAAGCAAAAATTTCAGAATCCGTTAGTTTTCTTCCTAATTTGGTTGCCAAATTATTTAGATATTCTACTTCTTCTGAGCTTAAAGCCAAACCTTCCTGTTTGTTGTAAGCCTCAATGTCATCGATTTCTAAAATAGGCTCCGGTTGAATATGGATAGTGAAAATATCCTGATTTAATTCGGTGTATTTTTGAGAAAGCATCGGATCAAAATCAGTAAAATCTTCTGAAGTACGATAAAATTCTTCGATACGGATGATTCCTGAAATCCCCATATTTTGAGTGATTTCCACTGCGTTGGTACTCCAAGGTGTAATCATTGTAGCGCGGGGACCAACAAAAAAATCCGTCAATACGGATTTCTCTATTTTAGTTGCATTGGCAAAAAGCCAGTTCAGTTTAGAAATATCTTGAGCCGAAATTTCGCCTTGAGTTTGTACGGCAAAAATTGCGTTGCTTTGGTTTTCAAAGAAATGAATCATCGTAAATGTATAAGTTGTTCAATTAACGCTGCAAATTTAGTTTAAAAAAATAGTACGGACAAGTGTAAAAAAGACTTTTTAAAGTGGCGGTATTTAGTTAGTTTTTTTGGTTTTTATTTCTGAAAAAGGCTTCCGGATTTTACTATTCTGTAACTTTGTGGTCAATTAAAATTTAACTTTCTTAATTTCAAAAAAGCAGTAGTATGTTTTCAGTTAGTGACCAAATTGGAAGAGTTTCCACTTTTTCTGAACTTGTTAATACCGAATTTAAAGGAACGATGAACGCGTTGTGCTGGCATAGAAATTTACAAGGTGATTTTAAGGAAATTGTTTCTCAACTGCAATTAAATGAAGATATAACCGAAGTTTCAGTCGAGGATTTGCAGGTACTTCAATTGTCAGAAAAAGGAAATTTAGCAAGGGAAATTATTCTGAATGATTTGCAATTATTGACTGATTTTGGAGCTTCGCCTTCGCTTAATTTATTGAAATGTTATGAGCGTGACGAGGAATTTGATTTCATTTCGACGGATGTTTATTCTTATCATGTGGACCGTTCTCCTGTTGCGACGGATACTTTTTTGTGTACCTATTATGGAGCGGCAAGTGATATAATTCCTAATGAACAGGCAGAACAGAAAATTTTAATTCCTGAAATTAGAAAAAAACTTCAGGAGTTGCATAATGGTTCTGCAGAAGAATTTGAGGGCTTCCTGAAAGAAAATTATTTTGATTTGCATTATCAGGAAAAACCGGATTCTGAGCCTGTTAACTTAGGATTAGGTCATCTGTGGCGACTGGCAGTCGATCATCCTGATCAGCAGGTTTTGCCTTGTATTCATCGGGCTCCAAAGGAAAACGAAGGAGAATATCGGTTGTTGTTGATTTGTTAGGGGATATTAGTCAGACCGGATTAGTATTTTGGTTCTTTGAAATTAAACTTAAGCACCAAATAATTAAGATAAAAAGGGGGGTATAAAAAGGTTAATTTAGCGTACAGTTGAAGTTAAGGCAAAACCTTAATAGCTTATAAAAGAATTAGAGAATATTTTGAATCAAATTAAAAAATCAATATGGGTATTAGAGAGAAAAAAATAATTAGAGTAATATTTTTTATGATTATTCCTTTAATAGGTTTTTTGTATGTATTGTTGAGTTTTGGAATTCAAAATAGCGGAAAGAAAATTTCAGAGCCAAAGTTTGAATTAACTGTCGAAAATAAAAACAATAAGCCTAAGAATACTCCGGAAGGAATGGTTTGGATTCCCGGGGGAGAATTTTCAATGGGAAGTAATTTTGATGACGAGAGTTTGTGCAGTATCAAAGGAGTGACCAATGATGCCCGTCCGATTCACAGGGTTTATGTGGATGGATTTTGGATGGATAAAACCGAAGTGACTAATGAAGAATTTGCCAAATTTGTCAAAGCGACAGGCTATGTAACTGTTGCAGAGAAAAAGCCTCTGGCAGAAGAATTTCCCGGAGTTCCTTTAGTTGAATTAATTGCTGGCTCTGCAGTTTTTACACCAACAAAAAGTAAGGTAGATTTGAATAATTATTTGGCGTGGTGGGAATATGTAGGAGGAGCTGATTGGAGACATCCTACAGGTTCGGATAGTAATATAACTGGTAAGGATAATTATCCGGTTGTGCATATTGCATTTGAAGATGCCGAAGCTTATGCAAAATGGGCCGGAAAACGTTTGCCTACTGAAGCCGAATGGGAATTTGCCGCCAGAGGGGGAAAGACAGGAGCTTCGTATACATGGGGCAATGTTTTAAAACCGGAAGGAAAGTTTCAGGCTAATATTTATCAGGGAGATTTTCCAGTTGACCAAGGCGATATTGCAGAAGACGGTTTTGTAGGTCTGGCACCTGTAGCTCAATACAAACCGAACGGTTACGGACTTTATGATATGGCTGGTAATGTTTGGGAATGGATAAATGATTGGTATAGCGAGGATTATTATCAGATTTTGTCGGAAAGTGGAAAAGTAACAAGAAATCCGCAAGGTCCTGAATCAAGCAATTATTCTGCTGAGCCAAATGCATTAACAAAAGTTCACAGAGGAGGATCATTCCTGTGTACAGATGAATATTGCACCAGATATTTAGTAGGTTCAAGAGGCCATGGAGAAATAAAATCGTCTGCAAACCATATTGGGTTCAGATGTGTTAAATAGTTTTTTTAAAATTAGCAGCTTGTTTATAGGATATAATTTGTTCTTTGAATTATTTTACTAACGTCTCTGTTGAAAAAAAACAGGTTATTCCTTAAGTTTTAGCTTTTGATGCCATAAAAAAATAAAAGGCTGTCAATTGATAATAATAATTTGATTTTTTTACATTTGTTACTATCAATTGAGCTACTAAGCAGTTATTTTTTTATAGCAACCTCTCAAAATTCAATTACTTAAACACATATTATTAAATTTTATATTTATTAAGTAATTTAAATTCCGTCGAAATTTTTTTCTGAAACAAAGTCATTTTTACAGTATTTTTTAATTTATTGAAACTTATGTCAAGAATATTTATTATTGCAAGCCTGTTATTTTTTGGGTATTTGTTCAATTCATGCAATTCATCAAATGAGAATAAAGAAACTATAACTATAGGTTTTTCACAAAGTATTGATAATGATTTGTGGAGAAAATCGATGGATCATGCAATGGAAGTTGAAACATCACTTCATCCAAACGCTAAATTGATTATTTATAATGCCGATCGAAAAGTAAAAAAACAGATTCAGGATGTTGAAAAAATGATTCAGCAAAATATGGATGTAATAATTATTGCTCCTTATGAATCCGATTCCATTGTTCCTGTTATTGAAAAAGCAAATCGAAAAGGTATCCCTGTTATAATTGTTGACAGAAAGGTAAATACCTTAAATTATACCGCTTTTTTGGGTGCCGACAATGTTGAAGTTGGTAAACTTGCCGGAAAACAAATTGTTTCTTTATCTAAAGGAAAAGGTACGGTTGTAGAAATAAGAGGCGAAATTGTAACTTATCCCGGGATTGAAAGAAGCAAGGGACTACAACAAATTTTAAGTAAATATCCCGGAATACAAAAGGTAAGTATTGATGCGGATGATTTTAATTCGCCTAAAAGTAAATTTGTCAGGTTGTTAGATAGTTTGCCATCTATAGATTATGTATTTGGATTTAACGATCTGATAGCTTATAATGCCTGGAAAATAGCTAAGGAGAAGCGACCAAATAATAAAATTAAGTTTATAGGTGTTGACGGACTTAATGGTACCAATGGAGGAGTAGAATTTGTTAAGGAAGGAGTGCTAACCGGTACGATTTTGTATCCAACCGGAGGTGCTGAAGCCATAAAACTAGCTTTGAAGATAAAAAACAAGGAAATCGTTCCAAAGATAAACAAGCTTAATACCACATTAATAGACACTCTTAATGCCGAAATTATGAGTAGTCAATTTGATAAAATATCTTTACAACAATCTGATATTGAGAATCAGCAACATTTTATTAAAGAACAATTACAAAAATATAGCAGCCAAAGTAATCTGTTGAAAGCTTTAATTGTTTTAAGTCTTGTTATCTTTTTGTTTGCTATTCATAGTATTTATTCCCGAATAATAATTAGCAGAAAAAAGAAAGAACTTGAAATAACTAACGCAAAAATTATAAGTCAGCGTAATGAAATTGAAAAATTTGCCGATGAAATAAAACGCAGTAATGAGGTTCGGCTTAACTTTTTCACGGGGCTTTCGCATGAATTTAAAACACCTTTAACCTTAATTATGAGTTCCACAGAATCTTTGATGGAAGAAGAAAAAGTTAGAGATTCAAAACTCATCGATGAGATGAAATTGATTTATAAAAATTCAAACCGATTATTACGATTGATCAATCAACTGTTGGATTTTAGAAAGGTTGAAGAACAAAAATTCACTTTACAAGCATCCAAAACCAATATTTATGATTTTACCAATGCGGTAATGATAAACTTTAAAGCCGAAGCGGCACGCAGAAATATTGATTTTCAATTGAGTTGTAAAAATCAAAATCTGGAATTGTTTATTGACCGGAATTTGATGGATAAAGTGTATTTTAATCTGCTTTCTAATGCCTTTAAATTTACTCCTGATAATGGTAAAATAAATATTTCTATAGTAGAAAATCAAGACAATACGGTTAAAATTAGTTTTAAAGATTCCGGAATTGGAATACCTGATAATGAGTTATCTAATGTTTTTCAGCCATTTTTTAAAGCTTCTAATAACAGTAAAAACAGTTCCGGAATAGGACTTCATTTATCAAAAGAATTTGTTTTGTTACATCATGGGATCATCGATTTAAAATCAAAACAGGGTAGTGAATTTGTAATTACGTTATTGAAAGGAAATAATCATTTGGCTAAAGATGAAATTGTTGAAAACATAGAAAATAAAAATATTGCACAAAATATAATTACCGATCATTTGGAACTTGAATCCGAGGTTGAAAACTTTAATCTTGCTGCCGATTCTGAAAAGCATTCTATTTTAATTATAGAAGATAATAGTGATTTGGTTGCTTTTTTACAGGCCAAATTAACCAAAGAATATACCGTCTATATTTCAGATGGAAGTGATGCAATTGAAAAAGCTATCGAAATCATACCTGATATTATTATCTGTGATATTAATTTGGTTGATAAGGACGGTTATGAAATTAGTAAAGCGCTGAAAAAAGCTTTGCGTTCTTCGCATATTCCAATTATTATTTTAACGGCTCAAAGCAGTAAAGAAGCTGTATTGAAAGGATTGCAAAGCGGAGTAGATCAGTATCTTACGAAGCCTTTTAGCCTTTCGATTTTGAAACAATCCCTTTCTAGTTTGCTTTTTAACAGAGAAAAATTACGCTATTATTATACCAATAACATTTATCGAGTGGAGCCGGAATCCCGTTTTGGTAATCCGGAACAGTCCTTTATTACTAAAATGAATGAAATTATTCAGAGTAATGTAGAGAATCCAAAATTTTCAGTTGAAGATTTAGCCGATAAAATGAGTGTATCGAGAGTTCAGTTGTACAGAAAAGTAAAAGCGATTATGGGAATTAATATTAGTGACCACATTAATAACATTAAATTAGAGAAAGCAGCCGAACTTTTAAAGCTTAATGAAATGAATATTTCGGAGATTGCGTATTCGCTTGGATTCTCTTCTCCAAATTATTTTTCGACCGCTTTTAAGAATAAATTTGGAGTTTCTCCTAAAGAATATAAAACATCATTATAAGATGTAACATAATCAGCTTCTTTTTAGGTAACATTTTCATATCTAAAGTTACAAAATCATAACTATATGGTTTTCGTAACAAAAACAGAATATCTGAAAACCATTGAAAACAAAGGGGTTGTGCTTAAAATGATAATCTAATAGCAATAGAAGAAATAAATTGTAACATCATTAAAAATAAGTTGCTTTTTTTACGAATAACTTAGCAAAACGTTTTTAATACATGTACAATGAATAAGATATTAATTTGGTCTGTTACTGCTGCACTGGCAGGATTTTTATTCGGTTTTGATACCGTAGTTATTTCAGGAGCTGATAAACAATTACAGCTCTTATGGCATTCTTCTGATGCTTTTCATGGATCTGTTGTTATGGCAATGGCGCTTTGGGGAACAGTTATCGGAGCTATTTTTGGAGGAATTCCAACCAATAAGATAGGTCGTAAAAAAACATTATTTTGGATTGGTATTCTGTATTTTGTTTCAGCTATCGGAGCTGCACTTGCGAATGACCCTTATATTTTTGCCTTTTTCCGATTTATAGGAGGATTGGGTGTTGGTGCGTCAACTATTGCTGCTCCGGCCTATGTTTCAGAAATTGCTCCGGCTGATAAACGAGGCCGTTTGGTTGCTCTCTATCAGTTTAATATCGTATTAGGTATTTTAGTAGCCTTTATTTCTAATTACTTTTTAAAAGATATTGGCGAAAACGCCTGGCGATGGATGGTTGGTGTTCAGGCAATTCCTTCTTTTATCTATATCCTTTTTATTATTACAATTCCGGAAAGTCCTAGATGGTTATTATCCAAAAACCGTATTGATGAAGCCCGTAAAGTACTTTTTACAATTGATCCATTAGCAAATATCGAAGATTTTAGAGATGAAGCGAGTGAGAATGGAGCAGTCAAGCATGAAAATATTTTCATGAAAAAATACCGTTTTCCGCTTATGCTCGCTTTTTTAATCGCTTTTTTCAATCAGTTTTCCGGAATCAATGCTTTTTTATATTACGCTCCGAGAATTTTTGAAGAAGCTGGTTTAGGTCAAAATACGGCATTGTTAAGTAGTATCGGAATCGGAATTACGAATCTTGTTTTTACTTTAGTTGGGGTAAGTTTAATTGATAAATTAGGCAGAAAGGTATTGATGTATATTGGTTCTGTAGGCTATATTATCTCTTTAGGATTAGTTTCGGCGGCTTTTTATTTTGATTGGGGAGGCTTGTCTGTACCTGTTTTTCTTTTCCTGTTTATTGCTTCTCACGCTATAGGTCAGGGAGCCGTAATCTGGGTTTTTATTTCTGAGATTTTTCCAAATCATATTCGTGCTTCCGGACAGGCTTTTGGAAGTTCAGTACACTGGGTTTTGGCGGCGATAATTCCGTCGTTAATTCCTGTATTGTTTTCTGAAATTGGACCGTCGGTAGTGTTTTTAATTTTTACCTTGATGATGGTGCTGCAATTATTATTTGTGATGTTTTTAATGCCGGAAACCAAAGGAATTTCTTTAGAAACATTGAGCGAAAATTTGACTAATAAAAATACCAACAAAGATGATTTCAAAAAAACAGCTTCAGCTCGCGTTTTGTAGTGTGATTTTAATGACAATAGCAAGTTGCAAAACAGCTTCGGTCACAGCACAAACTACTAATGTTACTGTCACAGCCGAAGAACAAATGTATCGTCCTAATTTTCATTTTACACCCAAAAAAGGATGGATGAATGATCCTAACGGATTGTTCTATCTTAACGGTACTTATCATTTGTTTTTTCAACATACACCATTTCAAAGTGTCCCGGATTTTAGTAAGATGCACTGGGGTCATGCTGTAAGTAAAGATTTAATAAAATGGGAAGAACTAACGCCTGCAATTGCTTATGATGAGAATGGAGCCATTTTTTCCGGAAGTGCTGTAGTAGATAAGGACAATACATCGGGATTTGGTGATGGGACGAATGTTCCGGTGGTGGCCATTTTTACTTATCATAATATGCAAAAAGAGAAAGCGGGAGAAATTGATGCCCAGTCTCAGGCAATAGCTTATTCTTTGGATAATGGAAAAACATGGACAAAATATAGTAATAATCCGGTTTTAAAAAATCCGGGAATAAAAGATTTCAGAGATCCTAAAGTATTTTGGGATGCTAAAAGAAAACAATGGGTGATGGGATTAGCAGCACAGGACAGACAGCATTTTTATAGTTCTAAAAATCTAAAAGATTGGGTTTTTCTTTCCGAATTTGGAAAAGATGTCGGCGGGCATGGCGGTGTTTGGGAATGCCCGGATCTTTTTCCAATAAAAATAGAGGGAACTGAAGAAAAAAAATGGGTTCTTATTGTAAATATCAATCCGGGTGGTCCAAATGGAGGTTCTGCTGCACAATATTTTGTTGGTGATTTTGATGGTAAAACCTTTAAAATGGATGCTCTTTTTACCCAACAATTGCAAAAAGAAAAAGTGGCCTGGCTGGATTTAGGAAGAGACAATTATGCCAGCGTATCTTTTGATAATGTACCGGATAATAAAAGAATTATCATCGGATGGATGTCCAACTGGGATTATGCGCATCAAGTTCCTACAAATCAGTGGAGAGGGACTACAACGATTGCCCGTGAATTGAAATTAATAAAAAATGAGAATCATTATAGTTTGATAAGTGAACCAGTTCATCAATTAGAAAATTACACTTCAAAATCAGTTAAGAAGAAAGAAATAACTGCTAATGAAAAGGTGACACTTGCAGAGAATAATGAAATTGATTTAACGAAAGCAGTTGTTGAGTTGAGTTTAAAAGATTTAGAGTCAGCAACTTATATTTTTGTTTTATCTAATAAGGAAGGAGAATTGTTGACTTTTGGGATTAATAATGCGGAACATTATTTGTTTATCGACCGTTCAAAATCAGGGAAAAATAATTTTTCGGATAAATTTTATCAACCG
>LLBY010025836.1_pt4 | contig 11225 bp, 10 predicted proteins | sample 1489401 | NCBI WGS metagenome assembly LLBY01 (sample SAMN04092656, study PRJNA295927) | soil metagenome | biome: Soil prokaryotic community; feature: Bulk soil; isolation source: soil from tomato rhizosphere | host: tomato cultivar Hawaii 7996 | place: South Korea | collected 2011-11-01 | reverse complement strand
CTTCCGATCTCGAAAAATGTGTTATACCAACCTGCATTGATCACGACCCACGCGCCCATTTGCGGCGTCCGATCGTCATGATGCGCCAGGGTTGATCGACCAACCTGTTCCAGGCGTCGCAGCAAAGGTCGATGATGTTGTCGTGGGATGTGAAGATCCGGTTGGACAGCCAGTTATCGCGCATGAACTGCCAGATATTTTCGACCGGGTTGAGCTCCGGGCATTTTGGCGGCAGCGGAACGATGCTGATATTGTCGGGCACTTCCAGCTTCCCGGTCATGTGCCACCCGGCCTGATCCATCAGTAGCACGCCGTGGGCGCCCGGCTCTATGGCGAGCGATATTTCCGCCAGGTGCAGCGACATGGTCTGGGTATTACAGAAAGGGAGGACCAAGCCAGCGCCCTTGCCAAGCTCAGGGCAGATGGCGCCGAAGATGTAGGCCGATTTGGTTCTCTGATCCTTGGGCGCCGACGGCCGGGTGCCGCGTCTGGCCCAGCGGCGGGTGATCTTGTTTTTCTGGCCGATGCGGGCCTCGTCCTGGAACCAGATCTCTATTGGCGTGCCGCGCGGGAGGGCGGCTTTGATCTTTGCCAGCTCGGCTGCAAAGCCCCCTTTTTGAAGTCCTCCATCGCATATTCGTTCTGGGCATGATGCCGTGGGCGCGCGGTCAGTTTGACATAGCCCAGTTTCTTCAACTCCCGTCCCACCGTCGTTTCCGTCAGGGACACCCCAAACTCCTCATGGAGCCACCGCACCAGGTCGATCAGCCGCCAGCGCACAACCCCATGGATCGCCGATATTGGTCCATTTTCAACGACCTCCGCGAGTGCTTGGCGCTGGACATCATTCAACAAGGAGGGCTTGCCCGGTGCCTTGCCGTCGAGGAGCCCGTCTGGACCTCGAGCATTGAACCGCACGACCCAGTCCCGCACGATCTGCAGCGTCACCCCGCCGACCCGCGCCGCATCGCTGCGGCTACTGCCATCATAAATTTCCGCCAAAGCCAGCAGCCGGCGCCCCTGGTTTGCGCTTTTCGCCGTCCGCGCCAGTCGCCTCAAGCCCGCCGCGTCAAAGTCGTCCCGCAATCCAATCGCTGCACCCATGGCAATGCCCTCCAACCGGCAGCCATAGATTCAGAAATTCATCCCTTTGGGAATCCCCATCGTGAGTCAGCATCACTGGAGGTTGGTATTAGTTGGTCAAAATTATAACCGGAACACATTGTCCTATTCATCGCCCCAGTGAACCTGCCTTCCTCAAAAAGTCACCAAAGCGTATCACATCCCCCGTCTTAGAATTTTGCTCCGAGTTCTACACCATAGGTCCGCCCCCGATCATAGGCTGTGACCAACTGAAGCACGGAGACGCCATAGGGATTGAAGCGCTTGTTGAAGATGTTCTGGCCAAATGCCGACAAGCTCACCTTGCCCCCTCCGACTGGGACATCCATCAATCCCAGCCTGGCGTCCACTACCGTCCGGGCGGGCACGCCGTCATATTGTTCAAGAGTTGAGATCGCACCGGTTGCAGCCTCGCGGATCGGGCGCTGCAAGAAATAATGCTTGCTCTTATATGTCGCGTCGACACGGGCATTGATATAGCTGCCATTTGCGAACTCCGGCGCGGAATAGTTCACAGATCCTCTGGCAGTCCATTTTGAAAAGAACACCGGTCGAGATTCATCCGCGATGTCCACGCCATTTATGATGAACTCCTGATAGTCGAAATCGGTATAGCTCGCATTCCCACTTAGGGTGAGGCCGGGGAACGGTGCGATTTCGGTCTCGACCTCAATGCCCTTGATCGTTGCCTTTCCTGCATTGTCGAACCGCTGCCGTCCATTGACGAACTGCTGCACCTGCAAGCCACGGTATTTATTATGGAAGGCTGCGATGTTCGCCCGCATCTTGTTGTCGAAAAGAATCGTCTTCAGTCCGACTTCGAATGATTGCAGCGTTTCAGGTTCGTACGGAATGCCGCTCAATATGCCGCCAGAGACATATCCTGTGGCGACCTTGCCATAGGCAGTAAGCCTGCTAGATGGGCGCCAGTTTGCAATCGCGGTGTAGTTCAGCTTCTCAAAAGAGGCCTTATACCGCCCAACGCCCAGACTGCCGCCCTGCCCGCCGGTGATCGCCTTGATGTCGAGTTCGCGGTCGTCGATGGTATAACGCAGGCCGCCGGTCAGATCGAAGGTAGGGGTTATGTGCCATGTCAGCTGGCCATAGCCTGCCATGGAGTCGTTGACGGCAACGGTGCTGGTCAAGCCATTGCCGAACGGGCCGTCCAGTCCGGGAAGCGGAATGACGACGCCATCCTCAACCGGCTGAAAGGTTCCCAACACGTCCTTCGCCGGTGACTTTTCATGGAAATAAAATAGGCCTGCCGTGAGATCGAACAAGTCGGTAGTTAGCTGAAACTGCAGTTCCTGGCTGAACTGCTTCTGCTGCGTAGTACGGGCAGTGAGCAGAGAGAAGAAGCTGTCATTGGGGCCGGGCGCATTAGCCGGGTCCAGCACGCCCGCGACGTTGCGCCCCAGCAGCGCACTAAGTTGCGCAAGGGTGAAGCGGTTGCCGCCGGTTCCGCCAAGGTCGTAGATATAGGGTTTCTGTTCCAGCTCACGATATGCGGAAATGCTCTTCACAGAAAAATTGTCTGTCGCCTGAAGCGCCAAGGTAAGGCTGTGCCCTTGGGTTATGACATGCTCCTTGCTGCTGGCATTGGCCACTGCATCAAGGCGGCGCGACGAAATATTAGTGATGCCTCCAAATAGAGGCTGGAACGCGATAATCCCTGACAGCAAGGCTCCTGTCGAATCCGGTATCACGCCAAAAGTCTGGATCGCGCGGCCCAAAGACTGGCTGTCGGTATAGTCGAAGCGATAGGTCGCGACCAAGTCGCCAAAGTCGCCCTTAACGCTGGCCTGTACACCATCGACGTTCGTCATGCCGAGATCTTTGCCGTAGCGGAAGACCCCGAAACTCGGCTCGCGCAATCTCAGATCGATCGTCCGCCCTGCGAGAAGATTTTCGACATCGCCGTCAATCTGATCGTGCAGATAGGAAAGTCTGGCAGAGAAAGGTCCGAATGACGGAAGATCGAGGGTGACCTTACCCCGGAATGCGTTGTAATTGCCGTAGGACAGGTTGGCATTCACGCCCCATTCGCCCTTTGGATCAGCCGTGGTGATGTTGAGGGCGCCGCTGGTGGCGTTGCGACCGAACAAGGTTCCCTGTGGACCGCGAAGCACCTCTACGCGTTGAATATCGGCCAGGTCGAAAAGCGAACCGACGGACCGCCCGACATAAACGCCGTCGACATAGATGCCGACCTTGGGATCGACAGAATTATTCGCGACGCCCGACGTAATGCCCCGGATCGCGACTGTGACGCTCGACTGCTGGCCGCGGGTCGTGACCTGCAGGCCCGGCGCCAGAGCGTCGAGCCTTCGCGCGTTGGTGATACGCAACTGCTCAAGCTGTTCGGTGCCGAACGCCGTCACTGCAACCGGCACGCTCTGCAGGCTCTCTTCGCGCCGCTGTGCAGTGACGACAATGTCGTTGAGCCCGACTTCCTGCTGCGGGCCACTCTCCTGCGCCAACGCGGGTGTGGTCATGGCCAGGACGCTGCCTGCCATCATGAAATGGCGGATTTGAAGAAGATGCTTCAAGGACCTATCCCCTCTATATTCTAATTAGTCTTATTGTACGCAATGAGCATGGCGTTGCTTGCAGAGGCTTACCGCCGACACGAAGCCGGCATCTTGTGATATGAAGAAGAACACCCCAAGCCAGGTCGGATTGTCTTAGAAAATAAGGAATGCGGCCGCTTACCCTATTTTAGGTAAAATGCGGGGAACCTTGCGATGAAGAGGAAATCGCATCCCTCGCCCATCCAGGCATGGAGGATGATGCCCCACGCGGAACCTTGAAATCAAAGCTCAAACATATCAGACAAGAATACGGCGGATCAGTTCAGACTGGCGATGCACGCCCACCTTGCCGAACATCGAACGCAAGTGCACGCGTACCGTGGCGAGCTTTATGCCCAAATCCACCGCAGCATCTTCAAGGCTGCTTCCCTCGCTCAGACTAATGGCGAGGCGTATCTCAGTGTGCGTAAAATCGAACAGTTTCTTGAGCACTTTGGGATCCATGGTGGCGCGCTGTGCGGTGTCCCGAAGGAATATTCCCACTTCAGGCGGGTCGCCGTCATTGCGTCCATCATGCTGAGGATTGGCGATTATCATGACCGACATGTCGTGTTCACCATGGGGACGGGACAAACTGGCGGCGTAAGTCGTTTCAGGATCTTCGCGCGCGGATTTCACAGCCGCCCACAATCTGGTCGTATCCGCCTGCCAGCAGCAGCGCAGCTGATTATTGATCAGGCGGACACCATCCCCCTCCGCCAGCATCCTCCGCGCGCGTTGGTTCAGCCATACCACCTGGTCATCACTCGCCACTATGATGAGGCCGACATTGACGCGGTTAAGCGCCATGTCGTGGAAGGACAGGTTATGCTGAAGGCGGCAAACATGCTGGGCCACCTTCATCGCTTCGGCAATATGGAAAGCCAAAGCCTGCAGTTGCACGGCCTCTGAGGGCAGAAAATGGCTTCCGCCTGCCCGGTAGAGCCTCAGCTTCGCCAGAACCTCGCCAATGAAAAAGTCGATGCCGAGCAAGTTCATTGGCGCGGACGATCCTGCGGTTTGTTCCGAATCCTGAACATGGCAGAAGGCAGCTTCGCCCTGCGCCAACCCTTTCAGCTGATCGGCTCCTCCATCAGGGTCTGGCTTGAATGCCTCACGCGTTCCGCAGCGGGCATCCACGGTCATGCAATGTCTATCCTGACCCTTTCTGGAAAAGATCGAAACGGCCTTCGCAAGGTCATAATGTTCGCACAATGCGTCCAGCACATCATACCAGGGCGTCGAAGATTGTGCCGAGCGGTAGATTGACGAGACCAGCCGGTTGTCCCGGCCGACATCGCCCGCCGTGGAAACACCGATCCTATCAACCACATTCATTGACAATCCGCTCCTGATCTTTTTATTCTTCGCCGACCTCATGGGGCCGCTGTTTGAACTAGATCATGCATTGCGGTCTTGCTCAAGCGATTCTCGACCCGCGCTGCCGCTGCTTGATGGCGATCTCGCACATTGCACTTCACTGCTGCAGCAATCTTTAAGACCGTCGTTCAGAACGGCATTTCTACAGGGAGGTGTGATTGATCACGACGCAATATCCTGAGACCGTTCTTGGAGGCTTGCACCTACCGGAATGCCCACGATGGTTTGAAGGATCGCTCTATTTTTCAGATATTCGCCAAGGCCGCATATACCGGTTGAAAGACAGCACCCCCCCTGAAATCCTTTTCGAAACGGCGAACGATTTCGTCGGCGGGCTCGGTTTCCTTGAAGATGGCGGTCTGATCGCCGTCCTGTCAAAGGGTCGCAGGATCGTTCGGATCGATCCTGATGGCGCGGTCGGGCATGCGGACTTGAGCGGACTTTGCCGCTTCGTTCTGAACGACATGATCACGGCGAAGGGCCGAGCCTATGTGAGCCAGCCGGGCCGCGACGTCTGGGCCAGCGAGCAGCAAGGCATGCCCGAGGCGACCGACCTGCTGATGGTGGATGTCGATGGCAAGTCCACGATCGCGGCGCAGCAGATGATGGGACCGAACGGCGTGGCGGTCAGCGCGGATGGCAAGACACTCTATGTTGCGGAAAGCTCGGCGATGCGGGTGTCCGCCTTCACCATCGACATGACGTCGGGTACGCTTTCGGACCAGCATGTTTTTGCGACCCTGCCCGATGGCGCGATCCCGGATGGTATCTGCCTTGATGATTCAGGCGCCGTGTGGACGGCAGCGCCCGTCTCGTTCAACGCTGGCATGGTAAGCAGCGGGCCGGGCGTGCTCCGCATCGACCAGGAAGGACGGGCGACCCACCGCGTACCCATGCGGCCAGGCAGGCGAGCCCTTGCCTGCACTTTCGGCGGCTCGGGCCGATCAACGCTCTATATTTGTACTGTGCCTGATTTCGAAGGCTCGGCCGCAGGGAGTGAAGGTGAAGGCTGCATCGAGAAAGTCACACTTGATTTCTCAGGAGCGGGAAGCCCCTGAGTGGGCCGACGCAGCTACCTCAATATTGAATGCCCAAGCCGCCGTCGTGGCAAAAACCTGCGCCCGTTACAAAGCGCGCCTCATCCGATGCGAGGTAGACGAAGAGGTGCGCCGCATCCTCCGGCTGCCCCGCGATCTTCAGCGGGTTCCGCCCGGCAATCTCCTCGATCGCGCTGTCCACGGATGAGAACATGCCGCTCTGCGTATATTCCTGAAGCCCTTCGCGGACCAGCGGCGTCACCGTCAGGCCCGGATGGACTGAATTGACGCGTATCCGTTGCGCGCCGAATTCCTCTGCCCCACACATGGTGAGCATGCGGGCGGCCGCCTTCGACACATGATAGCCGATATTGTGGCTGCTCGTTTTGTAGCTCGCCATAGAGCAATTGTTGATGATCGAACCGCCGCCCTCAAACCGCTCGATCGAGCCTTCCAGCGCGGGCGCGCAATATTTCATGCCCAGAAAGAGGGCGTCATGGTTGACGGCCATCACTTTGCGCACATCCTCAAGACTGCTGTTCTTGATGCCACCATGGATGGAAATCCCGGCATTGTTCACCAAAATGTCCAGCCCGCCGAACTCGGCGACGACGTCCGACACCAGTCTCTCCCACTGGCCCGGGTTGGTGACGTCATGCGCCACCAGTTTGAACCGGCCCGGAGCCTTCAGATCGCTGATCCGCGCTGATATGGCTTCGCTTTCGTCAGCGCGCAGATCAGTGCCGATGACCGCTTTGCCACCTTCGCGCAGGAAAGCCTCGCAGATCGCCAGGCCGATATTGCCGATCCGTCCGGCTCCAGTCACGATGGCTACTTTGCCTTTGAGACGATCCATTCTGAATTCCTTTTGTTCCGCCAAGCTATGCTTGGTGACTATCAGTGCGCGGCCGGGCGATCACCACTGCCGCCGGGAATGGCGAACACCGCTTTTGCCAGCCACATGGCAACCAGCGCCGTAATTACATAGACAACGCTCAGCAGCACATAGCCTTGGCCGATCGAAGATCCCGACCGTGTCAGCGCCGTCATGCTGAAGGGCACCACGAAATTGCCCAGATAGAGAGCCATCATCGCGATCCCGGTAGCGCGGCCTCGATACTGGGGCAGACAATAATGCAGCAGCATGTCGGTCGAAGTGGGAATGAACAGGCCCATGCCCGTGGCCGTCAGGACAAGACCCGCACCCACCAAAGCCGCGTCATCCGCCCCGGACAGTATCGCGCACCCCGCTGCCATGAGCAGGAAGGACAAGATCATCAGCGCGCGCCCACTTACGCGCCGGGATATGAACGGGAATAGCAGCGAGGCAGCAACGGTCGTGAACGCTGCCGCCCCTGACAAAGTGCCTGCCAGCCTGGGTGTGTGGATTCCGAGTTCCTTGAGGAGGAATGCGGAATAGACGAAGAGAGCGGCGATCCCGGTGCCATAGACGAAGTTCAGCCCATAGATCGCCCATAGCTGCCGAGGCTGCTTACCCGCCGCCGATGATTCCACGATGGTCAGGGAACGCGGGACGAAGAACAGCACCAGCATCAACGGTACAGCTGCAAACAGGTAGAGGAGATAGGCCGTACGCCAGCCGGACTGGGCCGCCCAGCCGCCGCACATCGCCAAAAACATCGACGACAAACCGATGAAGGCTACCCGGCCACTTATCATGGCACGCCTGCGGCCCGCCAGGAATCCGGCAGCGATCAATGGCGTCCCACAAACGGCCAAGGCGGATTCCGCAATGCCGAACAGGAAACGCACGCCAATGATCGCATAGAGCGATTCCAGCCAGTAAGGCAGTATTCCGATGATCATATAAGCGACCATCGACCAGATCAGAAGCGGGCGGACGCCGATACGGTCGCCAAGCGCGCCCATGAATGGCGCGCACATGGCGATCATCAAGCCAGGCAGCGTGACGACCATTGGCACGAGAATATCGGCTTGCGCCACACCGGCGAATTCCGCCTGCATCAGCGGCAGGGATGGGGCAACGAAATGCATGCCCGCAGGCGAAAGCATGCTTTCGGCAAACACTGCCAATATCAGGCCGAAGGAGCCGCCTACCGCCCCGGCGGCGACGCCGGAAGTCGCACCGGTCTTTCGATCCTTGGCAGATTCCAGTCCGCCAGCCGCCAACTGCGGTCCCGCTATCCTCGCCGATGAGTCTGCCAAATCGATTATCCTCTCCATGACGCGCATCTTCAGGTCAGCGCTGCCAAACTCATTCATGATCCCGGCGCTTGGGAACGACTTTGCGAGCGCCTTCGCCGTCTATGGCTATTGATCCTTGACCGAAGAAGCGAAGGCCAGCGAAATTCGGCTTGGATCCATATACTCGCGCACCTTCAATATCTTCCCGTCGCGAACGACATGGAGCATATGATAAGTATTGGCATAATCGATGCCGTCGATCGTCACCGCCTGCGACGTCGCTTCCATGGCCACGCGGTCATCCTCCGCAGTCATCACCCCAGGCGTGACCCGCACCCCGGCTTTAGTGCCCGCAGCGATTCCGGCGAACATCGGACCGCATTGGTCCTTGGTGTAGGTGCCGGAAACGCCGGGCAGATCACCGGCGACCCACCATGACGCGTCATCATCCAGAAGGTCGAGCGCCTCGTCGAAGCGGCAGTCCGAAAAGGCGCTCCAGAATCGCGCCACGATCGCCTTATTGTCTGATTGTTGAGACATTTTCAGTCGTCCTCATCAAATATTGTCGGAACTCAGGCGGCAGCGCCGAAATGGCCAGCGGGCGCGTCGGCGATTGCCGTGTCATCGCGTATCCAGCGGACCATGCGCCGGACAGGTTCGATGCCGTCCTGCGGGCCGCCAAAGCCGCCCAACGTCGCTGTCCCAAGAGAGGTGAGCCGCTGGCCTCCCCGAAGCGCGCATTTGTCGCGGATCTCGCTCTTCAGCGCATCGGGATAGATGCCGATGGTCTGCGTGTGGATGGTAAGCCGGTTGACGGCCTCATCGACTTCATCGACCGGAATTATGTTCGCCACGCGGCAATCCAGCCTGTCGGCAAAATCCACGCCATCGGGATATTGCGAAACGATGATCCCGCCTTCGGACGATCGCCCGCCGAAGACACGGAATATGCCAGAATGGCGAACACCTTCTATCTCTTCGCGGAGGGTTGTGTCGAAAGCCGGGTGGGCGCTGCTGAGATGCGAAGGCAGTTTCTGCATCGCGTCGAAGACCGCGCGACCGAAATCATTGGCGCGCTTGATCCCGTCAGCGTCCGTACCGGATTCGAGGTAGAGGGTGCGGGCATTGATGCATCCGGCCTGGTTCAGATAGCCGATATCGCGAGCTGCCATTTCAGCGGCGTGCATCATGGACGCTTCGGAGTCGAAAGCCGCCCGCCCGATGATCGACGCGCTGCTCTTGGGATCGAGTGCCACGAGGTCGAGGCCGGGGCCGAGATAGTTGCGAATGCTTTCCATGGAGGAAAAGCCACCCCACGCCACGATCTTCTCAAGGTTGATCGGCCGGTACAGTGCCCTTTCCACATTCTCGTCCCCGCCCTTCCAGTAGGCGACGCTGACATGCTTCGTCACGGGGTGGTCCGGCGCCATTTCGATCATGGTCTGAACGACGGCAAGACAGAAATAGAGGTCGTTGGACGGTATCTTGATGATGGCGTCGCTGCGCGTGAAGGCGTTTACAAGCAGAGTCTGCAGAGCGATAACCCATCCATTGCCCGCAATGACGTGAACGGCCCGCGCACCAAATGCCCTTATGGCATAATCACGGCCACCCGCGGTGCCCGGTACCCATCCTTCCAGATATTCCCGGCCGATGCTGTTGGTAATCTGCTCCTCGATTGCGGCGCGGCTGAGCAGCATCGGGATCAGGCCATATTGGAAGCGGAGCATCTCTTCGCTGAAGCTGGACGTACCGATGCTCATTTCAAGCGCCTTTTGCACATGGACATTACTGTCCAGCGCAAGATGCTTCCCCAGATCAACGAAGTAATCGATGATCTCATCCAGCGAGATTTGATAAAGATCATTCTGCTGCCAGGGATCGGACAGGACGAGCTGATCGATATATTTCGTGACATCCGGGGACTGGAAAGTGAACTTTCCGCCCCGGGTCGAATGGGTCTTGAGATTGTCGGTTATGATTTTGCCACGAATGACGAGCGGCACAATAGGATCGGACATATCTGCTTCCAGTTGGGAATTGCTCACTTGCCGAGCGCTCAAGCGGTCAACGTCAGGTCCGTCGCACGCTCGTAAGCGCCAGCGGACACCGCGCAGGTGATCTTGTCGTCATCTTTCAGGCTGCTGTAGCGCGCAATCTCAGGACTCATCCGGGGACCCTTGCGTCCACAGCCACATTCGCCGCTGAACTGCACCTTCACTCTGTCACCTGAAATGCAACCGCCCCAATAAGTCTGCGGTAGAAGATCGAACAGCGCCAGCCGCCCAGTGACTTCGGCCTCGCGCGCAAGTGGGACGCCCGTATCGGGATCCAGAACGGACATGAACACCCAGGGCGGGAAGTGGAACTCGCCATGGCTGCAAAGGCGCGCAACGGCATTGATCTCAGACATGCCGTAAACCTCATTGATGCGGTGAGGAATGCGGCGCCGGACGACGTCCATCCAGTCGTCGGGGAAAGCTGTCCCTCGCAGGCCCGAGCCGCCGCCCGCCTGAATGTAGCTGTCCGGGGTCAGGGTCACGGTCAGGTCGCGCTTTTCTGCCTCCAGCGCGATGGAGTAGAGCTGGGGCGCTGCCGCCATGACGAACACCCTCTCGCCCGCATGACCAACCACCAGTTCGTTCAGGAACGCGTCCCACTCCGCCTCTTTGTTTTGAAGCTCGCGCTCGCGAACCTGGCGCAGGCGCTCACGCAAATCCGCCTGTTTTGCATCGAGCTGCAGGGTCTCACCCCGGTTTGCCGCCGCCTGCAATTTCGCCGATAGCCAGTGCATGTCGAGGTCCCAATGGCCATCGCCAACTGTGTAAACATGCTTGCCGGGACGCCCCGCATAATGAAAGTCGCGCAAGATGCGGAATGCTGTCGGCAGGTTATGATGACCGCTGGCGACCGGCCAGGGGCAGAAGAAATCAACCTCGCCGGTTTGAAG